>VFQS010001632.1_pt1 | contig 20156 bp, 12 predicted proteins | sample 3512361 | NCBI WGS metagenome assembly VFQS01 (sample SAMN10412375, study PRJNA504923) | tailings metagenome | isolation source: Relicate 1 Philex TSF3 active mining | place: Philippines
ATCCGGCAGCTGAATGTCGCAGATCCCGACGTCAAAATCGCGTTCCTGAGCCGTGCGAATGGCCTCAGTGGCATTCGCAGCCGTCCGTACCTCGAACCCCTCACCCGTCAGGAACTCCGCAAGCGTTTCGCGGATGATGGGTTCGTCTTCAACTATCAGTACAGACTTACGCTGAGCAATAATTCCCGACACAGTTACTGATTCTCCGGTAAAATCGGCAATCGCAAAGGTTGTTACAAAACGTTCAGCTTTGCGGCAGCCACCATTCCAGACTAGACAGGCCTATTTTTCACCCGAAAACCCCGTGGCATCTGGAGATTCCTGAATTCTGTGCCAGATTCGGGGATTGAGAACGGAATCAGCGGCAATCCTACGCATCAGATCCCGTCGCGACCGGAAAAATCGGCAAATTTGGTAAAGCAGCAGCGGCCGAGCACGGCATACGGGAGGGAAAACCCTAATCCGAGATCAAAATCCGCGACCTGACCCGATTCAACGCCGGTCCTCACCCTCAACCCGCCGCTGCTCCTGCTCAAGGCCTGCCTGATAGTTCTTCAGGATGCCGGCAGGGTCATCTTCAAACACCTGGCGACATCCCTCGCAGCACACATACCAGGTTTTCCCCTCATGCTGCACGGCAATTGTCCCTCGCCCACCCGTGACAACGCATCTCTTCTCCCCGACCCCGGCCACCGCCAGTCGCTCACCATCGCGAGTCATGCCGACTTCGAACATCCGGCGCCAGTCAGCGCCACCTGCGGCACGCTCTTCCAGCAGCATCGTCCAGCGAATATCGCTGAGCCTGCGAACGGTCAGGCGACGGGACTTCACCGCATCATCTGCTGTCTCAAAAATCCACTCCGCCCGTTCATTTGCTGCATCCGCGTGCGCGGGCTGCACAGCGACGAGTGACAGCTCCTGCTCACCCTCCTGCAGCACCAGCCTCAGTCCCTCCGACGGCATCGCTGCAGCCGTGATTCGGATCTGCTGCAGTCGACTGCCAGGCCTGAACTTCAGCACCAGTGCCGCGTCCGAGTCACGGAATTGCCAGGTGCCAGTGACTGCTTCCGCATTGGCACCATTGCCCGAACCTCGCCGAGCCTGCAGCACAGCACGCCAGTTCCCCACCAGTTCTCCTGGCCTGCCAATCCGCTGCACCGTGGCGGCACGCTGCACGGCCAGTGCAGATTGCTGCGGCTGCTCGTCAGACAACAACACCGTCCGGCAGGTGCACAGCCAGAGTGTCAGGGTCAGGAAGGCAGCAGCAGCGGAATTCATCAGATGAGCCTCTGTTGAGATGAGCCTCTGTCAGGAGGGATCAGTCGAGAGTCACGACACGCCGGCTTTTCATTTCCGACCTGGGCAATGACAGGGCTTCCGCGTGACGCACATTCACGGAGAACCCAAGTCGCTGCCGCAGGGATCCCCGCAGCTGCTCAAGCAGCTGCTCAGCCGAAAGTCCCGCCACCGGACCGGTTTCCACCGCCACGCACAGGTCCTTCATGCCCTGCACCGTGCTCACCTCCAGGCGAAACTCCGTAATGGCGGGAAAGTCTCGAACGACGGCTTCAACGCTGCCGGGGAACACATTGTTGCCGCGAATGATCAGCATGTCATCCACTCGGCCAAGAATCCCGCCCTGCAGCCAGCGGAGCACTCGTCCGGTGGGGTCCGGATCGCTGCTGACCGTCACAAGGTCTCCCGTGCGATATCGCAGCAGCGGGCTGCCGGTGCGCCCCAGATTGGTGATGACCAGTTCGCCCGTCTGACCGTCTGCAACCGGGTTTCCACCCGCATCGACAACTTCGGCAATGCACTCGGTCTCCAGCAGGTACATGCCTCCGGGACGATCTGCCGATTCGCTGGCCAGCGACCCCAGCTCTGTCATACCCCAATGGTCGATGACCCGGGCTTCCCACTGCTGTTCGATCTGCTGCCGAGTGGAAGTGATGGATCCGCCCGGTTCGCCAGCCACAATCAGCATGCGGATGGAAGTTTCTTTCAGGTCCACCCCCTCGGCTGCAGCCACTTCAGCCATCCGCAGGGCATAGGTGGGAGTACAGCACAGCACGGTGGCTTCATTTTCTATCATTGCCTGCAGGCGGACTGCCGTGGACATGCCGCCGCCTGCAAGGCAGAAGTTGCCATAACGCAAAGCACCTTCAAAAGCCGCCCAGAAGCCAAGAAATGGTCCGAAGGAAAACGGAAAAAACAGGCGATCCCACGACTGCAGTCCGGCCAGCATCCAGATCTGCCGCCAGCACTCCATGCACCAGTCCCAGCTGTCTCGAGTATCCATCCAGCGGACCGGGCGACCGGTGGTTCCGGATGTTTGATGCAGTCGCTGATACCGAGTTGAAGGAAACGTCTGGTTGGACCCGTAGGGCGGCTGGGAAGCCTGATCCTGCACCAGATCCTGTTTTGTGCAGAAGGGCAGCCGCCGCAGATCGGCAGTCGTACGAATCTCGGCCGGATCAACACCAGCACTGCGAAACCGATTGTTCCAGAACCGATTTCGCGGCAGTATGCTGTTCAGCAGCTGCTGCAGTCGCGATTCCTGCAGGGTTTCCAGCTGTTCACGATCACACCAGACCTGTTCTGCCTGAAATTCGAGCACGCCAGAGCATCCGTGGTAAGGGAGTCCAATTCGAGATTGTGAAATCTGCCTCGGGATCATACCCGGAGGCGGTATGTCCCACAAATCCGCCACCCTGAGAAGCCCATGATTGACCGGATTCCCGTGGCGAAGTCAGTTGCATTTGAATTCGTGGCGTCAGGCCGTTAGCATCCGCAGTTCTTCGACTCCCCCCCTTGTTCCATCGCGGGGGCCGTCCCGACTGTGGGGAACTTCTCTCGGAACAACCCGGTTTCCTGCCGTTTCCAATATCGAACCAGCCGAAGATTTAATAGAATCCGGCCAAATCCAGCACTTGCCGGCAATGCCTGCCGCAGTGACAGATTGATCTGAAAGACAGACTGCGAATGACCAACTCCGACGCTGATCCCCGTAAAAAGACTGACGATTTTGCCAAAAACCTTGTCCATGCCATGTTTGGACTGGATAAGCTGCCGGCCGAAGTCGGGGGTGAAGTTTTGTTTGACGACTACGACGATGCCCCCGCGCCGGGCACGTCCGCAGCCGCCGCCCAAAGCAGTGCGGCCGCCGAAATCATCGAAGCAACCAGCGAATCCGCGAATTCGCGAACCGAATACCAGGACGACATTGATGACCTGATCATGTTTCCTGAAGATGATGACCACGACGAAGTCGCCGAAGCAGACGAAGAGGATGATGACGAAAACTTCGACTTCGGCTCAGATGAAGACTCGGATGAAGCTGACGACGAAGACGACGAAGATGAGGACGAAGACGACGCGGACGAAGTCGTTCCCCCGCAGGCTGGTGCTCGCCCCGCCCGCGTGATCGCTCAGCCTGCCCCGACAGAGCCCGCAGACGAATTCGGCTTCGACTCGGATCCGCCACCGCAGGCTCGCGAAACTGCCCGGCCTGCGCCCCGCGCCGCTCGCGATGAAGAGCCTCGTCGCGACCGTGAAGATCGTGGACGTCGAGGCGGTGATCGGGATCGGGACGGCGGTCGAGGACGAGGTCGGGGCGGTGACCGGGGTCGCTCAGCCGGACGAGATCGCGACCGAGGCCCCGATCGTGATGATCGTCCCCGCGGCGCCCGCGAAGAAACAGCACCAACCGGCAAAACTGCAGCCGGTGGCGGTGGAGATGACGCCTACTGGGACGAACTGGACAAATGGGTTTGGGATGACTCCGAATCTGCTGCCCAGGATGTTCCTGCTTCCGTCGCTGAAGCAGCCGTTGAAGATGATGATTTCGAAGGCGACTCCGTTGAACGTCCGGCGACCTCAGACGATGCCGATGCGGGGGCTGCCGGTGGACGTCGGCGGGGACGTCGGCGCGGCGGTCGCGGCCGAAACCGACGGCGATCTGACGAATCAACAGGCACACGATCCGACGCCATTGCCGGCAATGACGCCGGCTCGGCCGATGTTGATGATGACCTCAGCGAAATCCTGTTCGAAGAGGATCAGGAGGACATTGTCAGCGTCTCCGCCGGAAGCGTTTCTGCTCACAGACGGTCCCGTGATGAACGACCGGCCGCAGTGTCGGAAACTGACGAGTCTGCTGATACTGACGACAGACCGGAAGAATCAGATTCAGAACGCCCCGGACGGGGACGTCGCGGACGTCGTGGCGGACGTGGTTCTGACCGCGAACGATCAGAACGATCTCCCGCCGAACAGCCCGTGCGTCGCCGTCCCGACGATGATGCCGACGATCGGGACGACGCAGAGGATGAGCGACCGATCGGGTTCGACGATGAACCTGCCCCCGAAGCAACTCGGCGCCGCGGTGAACGCGGCCGCTCGGATGCAGGACGAGTTGACGATCGCGGTCCCCGCGGTGAGCGACAGGAACGTGGTGAACGTCGCGACAGGGACGACCGACCTTCAGACCGTAACGAACGCGGTGAACGACCTGCTCGTTCCGAGCGACGCACCGATCGCGATGATCGTGGCGGACGTGGTGAACGACCAGAACGCAGTGCCCGCCCCGAACGCAGCGAACGACCAGAACGCAGCGAAAGACCAGAACGTGGTGAAAGACCCGAACGCAGCGAAAGACCAGAACGCAGCGAAAGACCAGAACGCAGCGAACGACCAGAACGCGGTGAAAGGCCAGAGCGAAGTGCCCGCCCCGAACGTGGCGAAAGACCCGAACGTGGCGAAAGACCCGAACGTGGCGAAAGACCGGAACGTGGCAGTCGACCGGAGCGCAGTGAGGAACGTGGTCGTCCCGAACGTGCTCGCCGCGACCTCGACATTGACCGCGATGAACGCTCCGGGCGTACCGAGCCAGTTGCTGACGACCACAGCGATGATGTGCGCGAGCCACGTCGGCGTCGGCAGCGAGGTTCGGAGGATCGCGAACAGTCACGTGAACCACGTGAGGATCGTCGCGGCAGCGGACCACCTCCCGTTGCACCGGAGTATCAGGATATCCCCACGTGGGAAGATGCCATTGGCTGCCTTTCCCTCAGAACTCCAACCGAAGACCACGCTCGTCGCACCGAGAATCGCTATCGCAACCGCGATGGTGGCGGACGCGGTCCGCGTCGCTGATCAGGCGATGCAGTGCCGCAACTGACCGACTGAAGACCAGCGTCGATAATCAATCGACGCTGGTTTTTTTTCGCAACCACGAGGGGACTCTGCGCGGAAGCTCAGATCAGCTGAGAATACCTCGAACCAGCTCACCGTGAATATCCGTCAGACGGAAGTCACGGCCCTGGTAGCGATAAGTCAGCCGTGTATGATCGACCCCCATCAAATGCAGGATCGTGGCATTCAGATCATGCACGTGGACCGGATCGCGGACGACGTTGTAGCAGAAGTCATCGGTTTCGCCCCAGGTGGTTCCGGGCCTGATACCTGCACCTGCCAGCAGCATTGTGAAGCATCTGGGATGATGATCACGTCCGTAATTGTCGGCGGACAGACCACCCTGTGAATAAATGGTTCTTCCGAATTCCCCGCCCCACACAATCAGAGTATCGGACAGCAGGTCCCGCATTTTCAGGTCCCGCATTAACGCAGCAGTGGCCTGGTCGGTGTCGCGGCACTGTCCGCGGATGGCAGCAGGCAGTCCGCCATGATGGTCCCAGCCCATGTGGAACAGCTGTATGAATCGCACATCGCGTTCGGCCATGCGACGAGCCAGCAGACAGTTGGCAGCATATGACCCCGGACGACTGACATCCGGCCCGTACATATCGAGCACATGGCGGGGCTCGTCGGAAAAATCCAGCAGATCCGGGACACTGGTCTGCATGCGGAAGGCCATTTCGTACTGTGCGATACGAGCTGTAATCTCCGGGTCCTGACTCAGGCCAAACTGCAGCTGATTGAGCTGATTCAGACGATCGAGGGTTCCGCGACGCATGGCTGCCGAAACACCGGGTGGATTCGACAGATACAGGACAGCATCACCACTGTTGCGAAACTTGACACCCTGATGCCTTGACGGCAGAAAACCGGCTCCCCACAGCCGGTCATAAAGGGGCTGATCGTCCGGTCGCCCGGATCCGAAGGAGGTCAGCACGACGTAGGCCGGCAGACTGCGATTCTCGCTGCCCAGTCCATAGCTGGCCCAGGCTCCGATGCTCGGTCGACCAGCCAGTTGAGAACCTGTCTGACAGAAGGTAATGGCCGGATCATGATTGATGGCTTCCGTATTCACCGTGCGGATCATGCACCAGTCATCCGCCAGACTGGACATCTGCGGCATCAGTTCACTGAACCACATTCCGCACTCACCATGCTGCCGGAACCGAAAAACGCTGGGCGCGATTGGAAAACTGGCCTGCCCCGAAGTCATGGTCGTTAATCGCTGTCCCTGGCGGACTGATTCCGGAAGGTTCTGACCGCGCTGCGATTCCATCGCGGGCTTCGGATCAAACAGGTCCATCTGGGACGGGGCCCCGGACTGGAACAGGTAGATGATCCGCCGCGCTTTGGGAGCGTGATGAGGCAGTCCGGTCAGTTCCGGTGGTACAGCACCCGCTGCAGTGTCCTGCAGCAAAGTCGCCAGTGCAGCGGTGCTGGCAGTCCCACAGGCCGAGTTCAGAAAGACCCGGCGGTTCACGAAATCCTGCAGAGTCAGCGGATTCATGGCAGTAAGGCTCTCATAGTGACAGCTGACAGAGACACAAGCCACGGATGCTTCAGCCAAGACTCCAGCCGCTGCGATAATCGCGGCGAATAAAGTGGTCGGCTGCACTGGTATTGGTAACTTTCATCTTTTCCGCATCCCACTCCAGCTTCTGACCGGCTCGATAGGCCACATTGCCAAGATGATTCGCTTCCGTAAGCCAGCTGGCGTATTCAAAGTTGCAGGTTGTGGGATCGCCAGTGCGGCAGGCGTGCAGCCATTCTTCGTGGTGGCCCAGCGATTTCGGAATAAATGGGTCCGGACGACGGAAGTCCTGAAATCGATCTTCCGGCAGCAGCACGTGGCGACCGTAGTCGGACAGCAGCATGCCTTTATCACCAACGAACAGGACCCCGCTGTCCCATGCCGGTACACTGCCATTGGCCACCAGCTCCGGCTTGTGCGAACCCTGATACCAGAATACATCCACTTCGGGCTGCTCAGCGGAAGCTTTGTATTCATATTTGACGTGCATCGAGGCGGGCGCAATTTCCGGGTGCGCCGGGTCACCGAAGGCTTCGATGGTGGAGGGTGCGCGGAGCTTCAGAGCCCAGAACGCAAGGTCCACCCAGTGGCTGCCAAGGTCAGACATTGTGCCATTGCCGAAATCCCACCAGCGATACCATTTGGGACCGGGAAAGTAGACGGAATTGAAGGGGCGTTCAGGAGCCGGTCCGAGCCACAGGTCCCAGTTCAGGCCGGCCGGGATCGGGTCTGCGCCGGCCGGTCGATCCGTGACATGGACGATGTCGCGATTCTTTTGGGCGTCTTCGGCGGACTGCAATCCCCAGGCACGCCCTACCCACACGTGACACTCGGTCACTTTCCCGATGGCACCCGTCTGCACCAGCTCCACCACCCGACGGTAGTTGTCGCCGGCATGAATCTGCGTGCCCATCTGCGTGGCCACATTGGCCTTCGCTGCAGCCTCACGAATGACTCGCGCTTCATACACGCTGTGAGTCAGTGGTTTTTCACAATAAACGTGCTTGCCCAGCTGCAGGGCCGGCAATGTCGCAAAAGCGTGAGTGTGTTCGCAGGTGCTGACCACCACGGCATCAAATTCCGAGGCTCGATCAAACACACGGCGAAAATCCACTTCCTGCCGAGCCTGAGTATGAGTTTCAGCGGCTTTGCGAACCGTACTTTCGTTGACATCGCAGAGGAACGTGATGTGTTCGGAGGAAACAGACTGCAGATTACCACCACCGCGTCCACCACAGCCAATCACCGCAATTCGCAGCTTGTCGTAACGGGACGCTGCTCGGGCCGAGCCCCCAACGTACAAGCCGGCAGCAGCAGCAAACCCCTGCTTCAGCAGCAAACGACGACTGGAACGAGCTTTACGGGTCATCGGGAGATTTCCTTCCGGGGGACGAGACAATCGTTCATTCGGCGGTCAGTAAAAGAGAACGGATTCTGCACAATCCGCCACGCCGGGGGAAGTGGCAGACACAAGCGACGCCTGGAATCGATCCGAATGGCCGGCTATGTTGCCGAATTCGCGAATCCCCTGCATTCACAGGGCCTCAGCGAAATCGGCATGGATTTGAATCAATCCCCCCGGGATGATGACGTTCGAAAAGCTGCCACGGACGCCGGTGGCTGAAGCGCTGGTCAGACAGTAACCACATAGCATTCAAGACTTTATGTACGATATCATCGGCGATATTCACGGCTGTGCAGACGAGCTTGTTGAACTGCTCGAAACACTTGGCTATGTGCAGAATTCAGCCGTGTTCCGGCACCCGCAACGCCAGGTCATCTTTTGCGGTGACTTCATCGACCGCGGTCCGCAGATTCGTGATGTGCTGAACATCTGTCGCGACATGTGCCAGCACCAGGCTGCTCTGGCCGTCATGGGAAATCACGAACTGAATGCTCTGGCATACCACACCCCGGACCCGTCACTGCCCGGCGAATTTCTCCGACGACACACTGAGCACAACCACCGCCAGATTTCTCAGACACTGCAGCAACTGTCGTCTGGCGAACTGCAGCAGGCCCTCGACTGGTTTCGCACCCTGCCGGCCTGTCTGGAACTGCCTGAACTTCGAGTTGTGCATGCCTGCTGGGATGCAGTCGACCTGCAACTGCTGCAGTCAGCGGCAGCCGAACTGGGCTGGATGACTAATGCATACCTGCATCAGGCGGCACGCTGCGGGACGCAACTTTTTCACTCGATCGAACGCGTGATGAAAGGGCCTGAAATGCGGTTTCCCAACGGAATGACTCTGACGGACCGCGAGGGCATGGTCCGCAAAAGGGCCAGAATTCGCTGGTTTGATCAGCCCGCCGGATGCAGTTTTTCCGATTACATGTTTCCCAGCCTGCCACTGCCGGAATTCACAGCGGCACCGGTTCCGGGCGACATCAGCCCCAGTCCCTACCCACACGATGCTCCGCCGCTGTTCTTCGGCCACTATTGGCTGCGTGATCGCAAACCGGCGCCCATTCGCCATAATCTCGCCTGCCTCGACTACAGTGTGGCACGCGATGGCATGCTGACCGCCTATCGATTTCACGGTAACGGTCCGCTGATTTCTGACCACTTCGTCACTGTTCCGCGTCGTTCCGCGTCTCCTGTGTGAGTCCTGCATGAACACCATTGCTTCGGATCAGGGTACCGTCAAAGCAGACATCGCCGTGATCGGTGGCGGCATCGTGGGACTGGCTACGGCATGGCAGCTGTCTCTGCGTGATCCGCGAAAGTCGATCGTGCTGCTGGAAAAGGAATCTTCGCTGGCCTTTCACCAGACCGGCCGAAATTCGGGAGTTCTGCATTCCGGCATCTACTATCGCCCTGGCTCCCTGCGGGCGCAGAACTGTCGCGCCGGAAAACTGGCACTGGAAAATTTTTGCGACCGCTACGGAGTCGCCTGGCAAAAAACCGGTAAGGTCATCGTGGCCTTGCAACAGTCCGAACTGCCGCAACTGCAGATCATTCTGGAACGCGGCCGGCAGAACGGAGTGCAGTGCGAACAAATCGGACCGGAACGCCTGCGGGAACTGGAACCACACTGCGCGGGCATTCAGGCAATTCATGTCCCGGAATCCGGTATCGTGGATTACCCGGGAGTCTGCAATCGGCTCGGTGAACTGCTGACGGCCGCGGGACATCAGTTGCGGCTCAACTGTCGCGTCCTCGCGATCCGGCAGAATTCCACGTGTGTGCAGTTGGAATGTTCAGATGGCACGGTCGAAGCAGCTCAGGTCGTCAACTGCGGCGGACTGCACAGTGACCGACTGGCACGACTCAGCGGTCAGCCGCTAAAGGAACGGATTGTGCCTTTCCGGGGCGAATACTTCGAACTGATTCCCGAAGTTCACCACTTCTGCAACTCGCTCATCTACCCGGTCCCGGATCCACGCTTTCCCTTCCTCGGAGTCCACTTTACTCGCATGATTCACGGTGGCGTCGAATGCGGCCCCAATGCCGTCTTTGCCCTCGCACGCGAAGGCTACAACTGGCGAACCATCAGTCCACGTGATCTGTGGGAATCACTGACCTATCCTGGATTCCTCAGGCTGGCCGCACGAAACTGGAAAACTGGTCTGGGAGAAATCTGGCGATCCCTGTCAAAAGCGGCCTTCGTAAAGGCGCTGCAGCGCCTGGTGCCTGAAATCCGCGCCGAACACCTGCACGCCTGCCCCTCCGGTGTCAGGGCACAGGCACTGGGCATGGACGGCAGACTGATTGATGACTTTCAGATTCAGCGACATGAACGCGTCGTCAACGTATGCAATGCCCCGTCACCCGCAGCCACTGCCTGCCTGAATATCGGTCGCATCGTGGCAGAGCAGGTCCTGCCGGAACTGGCAGCTGATGGCCAGGTCTTCACCGCGGAATCCTGAACACTGAATCTCAGCGACCCTCGTTCAGCCTGCGGAACTTCTCACCATACTTGCCGGCCAGCTGTGTGTGGCGGCTGTTAAGGTCCACAACCCGACCCTGAATCCAGGCTTGAGTCACCTGGGAATCCGTTTCCAAAGGATCCCCTGTGCTGACAAAAATTGTCGCATCTCGACCGGGTTCAAGTGAACCCAGTCGATCTGCCACTCCCAGAATCTGTGCCGGATACAATGTCACCGACTTCAAAGCCTCGTCGCGCGGCAGTCCGTACGCCGCTGCCGTAGCTGCCTGATAGGGCAGGTTTCGAGTATTCCAGGTTTCACTGCGAGCAGAACCCGAAATACAAAAACGAATGCCGGCCTTCCGCAGACGCTCCGGCAGAGTGTAGGCGGCATCATAGTCGTCATGATCATTCCGCGGATCACGATGCACCGCACTGACAATCACCGGTACCTGATAACGCCGCAGCAGTTCGGCACAGGATTCTGCATCGTAGCCGCCAAAGATGATCACCTGCAGCTTCTGCTCAACACCAAATGCCACCGCTGCCTGAATTTCCTCCGCCTCATCGGCTGCCACTATCAGCGGCACTTTCCCGGCCAGAACCGACTGCATCGAAGCAAAACGGATGTCGTAACGCTGCGTTTCGGGACTGGCCGTGCGAGCTTTGGACCATGCCCGAGCATCCGTGAAAAGATTCCGCAGTTCCTGCACCTGAGATCCGCCCGCCTCACCACCCGCACCGCCAGCACTCGGAGGCCCGAAGAACGAGGACCGAAACGACGCAGGCCAGTTAATCACCAGCCCGGACTCACGCTGCAATGTCATATCCACACTGGTCCAGCCATCCAGCTGCAACAGCGAGGCCTTGCCGGATACCAGGCCACCGGACGGAGCACTGAGAGCCACCAGGACGCCGTTCGCCCGAGTGACGGGAATCAGTTCACTGTCGGGATTCACAGCCGTCGCTGCCGTCACATTCGGATTCAGCAGACCAACTTCACTGGTATCAATGGTGGCACGCGTGGAGGACAATTCAGTCAGTCCCAGCTGCGAATGTGACTCGATCATGCCGGGATAAACATGCCTGCCCTGCAGATCAATCACATCCGCGTTCGGCGGCGGCTGCATCCGCGGACCCAGTTCGGTGATTCGACCATTGTCAAAAACAATCGTTCCGGCCTCAATCACCGGACCGGAAACCGTGTGCAGGACACCGTTCACCAGCGCCACCGGCTTCTTCTGCGGAGCCCCGGGGATCTGATCAGAAGCCAAAGCCGACTGAACTGAAAGACACGCGGACAGCAGCAACAGACGAACAGAAAATCCGGTCATAAAACATCCGTTTGTGCAATTGGACCAGAGGAACCGAGAATACCAGGAGACCAGTCAGAAAAACAGCAACCGCCGTCTAGGGTGCCGCCTGCTGCTGAACTTCCAGCTGCTGCCGTTCACGCTGCTGCTGCAAGGCCGCCTGATGCCGGAAATGCGCACAATACTCGTCAAAACGCGGCCAGAGTGCCGCCGGATCGTCCGCCCCCGATGACGACTCGCGAGATTCTTCACCCGATGCCAGCACCTTCTGAATCAGCACGTTGCGACGACCAGCAGCCTCCTGCCGCATCTGCTGGTCCTCGTCACGCGAAAAATATCGACGACCATCCACCCAGGTCTGCTCGCAACGCGTGAAATTCGAAAGCGGATCACCATTCCATACCACAAAGTCCGCATGCTTGCCCGCTTCAATCGAGCCGGTCAGGTGATCAATCCGCAACTGCTTCGCAGGATTCAATGTCACAAATTTCAACGCCTCCTCGCGAGGAATCCCGCCGTACTTCACAGCCTTGGCCGCCTCCTGATTCAGATGACGAGCCAGCTCACCGTCGTCCGAATTGAAAGAAACCACCACACCCTGCTGGTGCATCAGAGCCCCGGCATACGGAATCGCGTCGTAAACTTCGAACTTGTAAGCCCACCAGTCCGAAAACGCCGAAGCCATGGCGCCGTGCTTCGCCAGCTCGTCAGCCACCTTGTAACCCTCCAGAATGTGCTGCAGAGTCCCGATCCGGATGTTGTACTCCTCCAGGATCTCCAGCAGTGCCAGAATCTCGTCCTGCCGATAACTGTGGCAGTGAATCCAGCGCCTGCCCAGCACAACCTCCGAAATCGCCTCCAGCTCAAGATCACGACGCGGTGGCAGACCACGGCGACTCTTCTGCCACGAATCATGCCGCTGCTGGTAATCCCGAGCCGCCTCGAAGGCGTCCCGAAATACCTGCTCAACACCCATCCGAGTTGCCGGATACCGGCCACCACCCTCCGTGCGATTGCTCTGCTTCACGTTCTCGCCCAACGCAAATTTGATGCCTGCCGGAGCTTCCGTGAACTTCAAACCATCGCCGGTCATGCCCCAGCGCAACTTGACCACCTGATTCTGACCGCCAATCGGATTGGCCGAACCATGCAGAATATTGGCCGCAGTCACACCACCAGCCAGCTGACGATAAATTGTAATGTCATTGGCATCCACAAAATCTCCGACACGCACTTCGCTGGTCACCGCCTGAGTCCCCTCGTTGACACCACCGTCGGTGGCGAAGTGCGAGTGACAGTCGATAATCCCCGGAGTCAGGTGCATGCCCCGCACATCGACGACCTGAGCATTTGCGGGAATCGGAATGTCTCGGCCCACCGACACAATCCGACCACCGTCAATCAGCAGCGTCGCGTCTTCCAGAATTCCGGCCGGACCGCATGTCCAGATCGTGGCATGCACAAAAGCCACAGGCCCCGTAACCGCCGGCAGTGAGGTACGACCAAAGGATCCCAGCGGGTAATTCACTGCAAATGACGCGGTGACTTTGACCGGGGCTGCCGCTGCAGGCTGAACAGCAGGCTTGTCCGCAGCAGCGGTACCAGCAGCAGCCGGAGCCGCTTCAGCAGTGCCGGCAGGAACCGCCGCCGGAGCGGCCGCGTCAATTCGCGATGCCGTCGTCACCGAAGTCGTTCCATCAGGCCAGATCAGAGTTCCAATCGCGGCCGGACGATCACGCAGCGCCGGATCAGGTTCCGTCATTGCCAGTGAAAAACGAATGCTGCCCTCAATGCCCCAGTCCGTGCCAGTGAAGTTGGCGGACAATCGAGTATTCTCAAGACGCACCGATTTGAGTTCAACAACTTCCTTTGTTCTGGCAGGCTGCGGATCAGCCTGTGGCTGCGCCGCCACAGCCGCGGCGTCGGCAGGGGCTGCAGCAGCCGCTGCGGTGGCAGCCGCTGCTGCCGAAGCCGCCCCTGCGTCAGGTGCGTCCGATGCTGCGGGAGCAGCCGGTGCGGCTGCAGCTGCCGGCTTGTCTGCGTCCGCCGGCTTGTCGTCATAACGTCGCCCCTTGCGAGCCTCAGCAGCCGGCAGCGGGTTCCGCGAAATTCGGCCCTTCAGACGGCCCGCAGTGTCCGTAATCTCCAAATACAACTTCTGCGGAAAGGTCCCGGACTGCGACAACGCCAGTTCGTACGATCCCGCCGATTGCCGAGCCGGCGAAGCCTCATGCTGAAACCGCTGCCCACTGACCCAGGTCTCAATCACCTTTGTCTGATCACCAAACAGATCACCGTCCGTGATCACCAGACTGGCCAGCCGACCCGGCTCCAATGTTCCCAGCTGACTGCTGATCCCCAAAATCTCAGCTGCACCGGATGTCAAAGCCCGCAGGGCTGAAGTTCGCGAAAGACCCCGCGAAACCGCCTTCCGCAGCGACTTCAAAAAGTCCGAACTGGATGACAGCCGACTGGTGGTAAATGCAAACCGAATCCCCGCTGCATCAACTCGAGCCGGATTCTCAGGGGCAATGTCCCAGTGCAGCAAATCTTCCAGAGTCACGTTCTCAGCGGCTTCCGGAGTACTGACAGCCGGCGGACGAGGAAATGCCAGCGGCAGAATCATCGGACGACGAAGCTGCGCAATCTCCGACAGACGACGATACTCACGACCACTGCCCACAATCACCAACGTCAGTCCGAATTCCGCCGCAAACTGATCCGCTCGCTGCACAAACTGTTCGTTCGATGCCGTTACCATGATCGGCATCGAACCGTTCAGCACCGGCTGCAGTGCCGCCAGAGCATCGTTCTGCTCGGGCAAAGGCAGGGCAGGGTCCGCAGCAACCGCTGCGTGAGCATCCCGGTACCACTGAGCATCCAGAATGGCCTGGCGAGCCAGTGCCACGGCGCCCATGGGACTGCCAGGATAACCCGAACCACGCGAACGACGCGACAACGTCAGCAGCAGATGCTGAGCCGCATCGCGGGACAGCAGCGTACGAGCCGGATCGCCACCTGCCGTCGACAGGACCGCGCTGCGGCCACGGACCACCCCCGCGTCCGGAGCGATCAGTCGCGCCACAAAGCCCTGCTTCCGCAACGCCGCAGTATCCTCAGGAACCGCCGGCTGGTCCGCCACAGACAACTGCGGTGTCACCTGGCCGTTCCAGTATCGAGCCGTCCCGGTCAGGCGATCGCTGGATATCGACTGCTCGTGATACGCATCAATAAAGCCCGGGTAAATTGTACGCCCCGGAAGTGCAATCTGCTGAGCCTGCGGAGGAATCGACAGACCCGCACCAACCCCGACAATCTTGCCGTCCGCAATCAGGACCACCGCGTTCTCAACCGATTTTTCCGCCGTTACCCAGACCGTGGCGCCCGTCAGCGCATACATCGTGGCAGGCTGCGGCTGCAGCGGCTGTCGCGGCAGAGATGTTTCGTCCGCACGCAGCAAATCTGCCTGAAAAACGCAGCCGAACAACAGTAAGTATGCTGTAAAACCGAGTCTCATCCCGTCCCCCGAAGGCTGATCAGCGGCGAAGTTGTGCACCAGCACTGCTGGCTGGAAGAAATCTTCCCATATCCCGCAGCCTACCTGCACTCAGGCACTGCAGACATGCGGAAACAGTGATTTCCCTGAAGAATCGGTGAAAAAATGGTTGGAAAATTCAGACTGCAGCGACCGGGACCATGCTTCTTTCAATACCTGTTGGCGCGTACCCGCCTTGCGTTTTTTCACGTGCAACTGCCGTCCGCACATGGTAAACTTTCGACCCCGCTCCTCTGTGATCCAGGTGATCCCCGCCCTTCAATCGCCCTCCGGAAACTGCTGATGCATGGACTCCTGCAAGGTCTGTTGGTGCTGCTGCTGATCACTGCCACCACGCCGGTTACAGCAGCCGACGAATCTGCTCACGTCGCCACGGCCGAACAGTTGGCGTTCTTTGAAACCAGGATTCGACCGGTGCTGGTCACTCACTGTTACCAGTGCCATTCCTCTGAATCGCGAATCGTGCAGGGCGGTCTGCGACTCGATTCCAAAGCCGGCCTGGCTCGCGGCGGCGACTCGGGGCCGGCCATTTCCCCGCAGGCCGCCGACAGCAGCCTGCTGCTGCAGGCCCTGCGTTACGATGGTCTGCAGATGCCGCCGACAGGCCGTCTGCCCGAATCTGTGATTCAGGATTTCCAAACATGGCTCAGTATGGGAGCCCCCGATCCTCGAACGGAATCCAGCCCGGCACCGGCAACACACCCGGATCCGGAATCCGGGCGCAGCCACTGGGCTTTTCAATTGCCCCGCGAATCACCGGCCCCGGTGACCACCACCCCGGTGAACTCAAAGCTGGATGCCTTCATCCTCGCAAAACTCCAGGAACAGCAGTTGCCCGCTGCCAAACCCGCTGATCCTCACACACTCGTCCGTCGACTCGCGCTGGATCTGACAGGTCTGCCACCCACGGTACAGCAGGTTGAATCCTTTGTCAGTGATCCTTCCGAAACCGCCTGGCAGCAGCTGGTGGAACAACTGCTCGCCTCTCCCGCGTACGGAGAACGCTGGGCTCGACTTTGGCTGGATGTGGCCCGTTATGCTGAAGACCAGGCACACATCGTCGGAGACGACAAGTCGCTCACATATCCCAATGCCTGGCAGTATCGCGACTGGGTGATTCACGCCCTCAATCAGGATCTCAGTTACGCTCAGTTCATCCGGCTGCAACTGGCGGCGGACCTGCTGGAAGGACCGGAATCACCGAATCTCGCCGCCCTCGGTTTCATCGGACTCGGTCCCAAATACTACGACCGCGGTCAGTTGTTTGTGATGGCCGAAGAGTGGGAAGACCGTGTCGATGTCGTGGGTCGAGGCCTCCTCGGGCTCACCGTCGCCTGTGCTCGCTGTCACGACCACAAGTATGATCCCATCCGGACGGCCGACTACTACGGCCTCGCAGGCATCTTCGCCAGTACTCGCATGTTCAACCGCTCCCTGACAGACAAAGCGGCAAAGGACGATGCCAAACCCGAAGATTCGATGCATATCGTCCGTGAGGGAACTCCGACCGACCTCCACGTGTTCATCCGCGGCGACGTCGACAACAAAGGACCGCTGGCCCCGCGAAGATTCCTGCCCATTCTTACCTCCAGCTCGCAAAACTTCACCGATGGCAGCGGACGAAAGCAGCTGGCCGAAGCGATCGTGGATCCCGGCAATCCGGTGACGGCACGAGTGATTGTTAATCGGATCTGGGCTGCGTACTTCGGACGTGGTCTCGTCGGAACTCTCAGCAACTTCGGCCTGTTGGGTGACCGTCCCACTCACCCTGAACTGCTCGATGATCTGGCCGTGCGATTCCAGCAGAACGGCTGGTCGCTCAAATGGCTGCATCGCGAAATTGTCCTGTCAGGCACCTATCGCCAAAGCAGTCAGGTCGCGGCGGAAGTGCTGACCCGGGATCCGGACAACATCTGGCTGGCGCGGATGCCGCGACGACGCCTCGGTGCAGAAGGCTGGCGGGATGCACTGCTGGCTGTCACCGGACGCCTGGATGCCAGCACAGTCGGAGGCCCGTCGATCGACCCGTCCGACGCCGCACAAAATCGCCGCACTGTCTACAGTCGCATCAGTCGACTGGACCTCAACCGGTACCTCGTCCTTTACGACTTTCCCGATCCAAACGTCACAGCAGAAAAACGTTCCGAAACCATCACTCCGCTGCAGAAACTGTTCGTCCTGAACAGCCCGTTCATGCTGTCGCAGGCCGAGGCTCTGGAATCGCGACTGCTGCAGGCTGTTCCCGACGATGGTGCCGATGTTGCAGATCGGCGGATTGACTGGGCATGGCGAAATCTGTTCGGGAGACAGCCAGGTGCCGACGAAATGCGGCTGTCGGCAGAATTTCTGCAGCAGGCCGAACCCGCCAGTCGCTGGCGGCAGTTCGCTCACGTGCTGCTGGCGTCCAATGAACTGCAGTATGTGGACTGAACAACTCTACGGACTCAAGCCATGAACCATGACGTCACCGCTGATTCCACAAACCGTCGCCGCTGGCTGCAGACTGCCAGCCTGGGTTTTGGCATCGCAGGGCTGGCCGGGTTGTTTCAGCAACTGCAGGCTGCCGAACTGTCACCACAACAGCGACTGCTGCAGCCGCATTTTGTACCGCGAGCAAAACGGGTGATTCTGCTGTTCATGAATGGTGGACCCAGCCACGTGGACACCTTTGACCCCAAACCCGCACTCGCCACTCACGCCGGCCAAAAACCGTCCGAAAAGGAAACTCGCCGAGCCAAAGCCGGATACATGCCGTCACCCTTTCGCTTCCTGCCACACGGGTCTTCCGGAGTGGTAATGAGCGAGCTGTTTCCACACCTGTCGCAATGTGCCGACGATCTGTGCGTGATCCGCTCAATGCACACAGATGTGCCAAACCACGAACCCGGACTGATTATCATGCACTCCGGTGTGCAGCAGCCCACCCGGCCCAGCATCGGATCGTGGGTGACCTACGGGCTCGGCACAGAAAATCAGAACCTGCCGGGCTACGTGGTGCTGGGACCGCGACGGCCGGTTGTTGGGCCCCACCTCTGGTCCAACTCGTTCCTGCCCGGTGCCTATCAGGGTATGGCTGTCAACACACAGGACATGCAGGTGGATCGACTGGTTACCAATCTGAAACACCCGACCCTCGGTCGTGCGGATCAGCGGAAACAACTGGATCTGCTGGCCGGTCTGAACCGACTGCACGCAGATCAGCGGCAGGGGGACGCCGCCCTCGAAGCTCAGATTCAGGCCATGGAAGTAGCGTTTTCGATGCAGATGGAGGCATCCGCAGCCTTTGACATCTCGCAGGAAACTCAGGCCACCCGGGACCTGTACGGAAACACGCTGTTCGGTCGACAGTGTCTGCTGGCACGCCGACTGTCAGAACGCGGCGTCCGATTCGTCACCTCCTACTACCTGACACCCGGTGGTAATCAGCCCTGGGATACCCATACAAACAACGACGACGGACATCGGAAACTGTGTGCGGACAGTGATCGGGCAACAGCCGCACTGCTGACGGATCTGAAGCAGCGCGGACTGCTCGAGGATACTCTGGTGATCTGGACCGGCGAATTCGGAAGAACTCCCTACGCACAGCCAAACGACAAGGGCAAACAGGGCCGGGATCATCATCATTCAGCATTCACCACAGTCCTCGCCGGTGGCGGTGTGAAAGGCGGACTGATGTATGGTGCCAGCGACGAACTGGGAATGTTTGCCGTCGAGAATCGAGTGCATGTGCATGACCTGCACGCAACGGTCCTGCACCTGCTCGGTATCGACCACGAACAGCTGACCTATCGTTACAGCGGACGTGATTTTCGACTGACGGACGTGCACGGGCAGGTCGTGCAGGGAATTCTGGCATAAGCCCGTTTTTCAACAACACTTGTCCTCGAGGCACATATCGACGCAGCCGGACAACCCTCCGGCTCTGACTGCAACGGCTCCTGCGAGCTGCCTGAGACATCCTGTCGCTTTCGATTTTTTCCTCGTGTTGGTATCTTCTGCACCTCAGTTGCACACATGAGGGGCCTGACCTTGCAGCACACAATATCCCCCGCAACTCACCGCTCGCCGCTCGTGAACCCTGTCACTCAGATCAGGTTGCTCAGGGGAAGCAACACATGAATGCGTCGTTTGATATCACTCCCTTCATTCATCAGGACGAAGGGCAGCACTATGAACGCAAGTCCCTTCTGGAGGGCCCGGAAGGGAACAAGCGGTCCCGCGATCGGCGGGAAGTCCGCGATCAGGTGGCACACACCACCGCCGGATTTGCAAACGCCGACGGCGGATTCTCCCGTACAGGTTGCCGGGGACGGATTCCCTCTCCGCATTGGCGACCAAACGCTGCAGGTCAGTGAATCGCAGATCCAGGCTCTCAAGCTCAAGGGGTTCGTTGAAAGCTGGGAAAGCCGGACCTCACCCATGTCGCCGGAACAGCTTGATCCGGCACTGATTGCTCGAGCACGCCAGGGAGCAGGCCTCGCGGCCCTCAGCGATGAAGAGTACCTGCTGAAACGCAAACTGGCTGATCGCCGAGGTGCTCGGATTCAACTCCGCCGAGCGGCTGAACTGCTCTTCGCCGCAGACGGATCAGATCACCCCAACGCAGGAATACGCGTGTTTCGAGTCATTGGCACGGAACGTCGCACCGGCCCCGAACACAATGTCGAGGAACTGCCTCGCATTGAAGG
>VFQS010001633.1_pt1 | contig 20136 bp, 12 predicted proteins | sample 3512361 | NCBI WGS metagenome assembly VFQS01 (sample SAMN10412375, study PRJNA504923) | tailings metagenome | isolation source: Relicate 1 Philex TSF3 active mining | place: Philippines
GCCAAGCAAGAGCAACGCGCCGCTGATGTGCAGCAATCTCAAAGTCAAATCAATCGAGAAATTTCAAATGAATACGCCAAAAACTCAAAGGCGCTGGGCAGTCGCTTGCCTAGTCTTCGCTCTGTCGGGGTGTGCAGCAGCACCCCAATCAGTGCCGGGAGTGTGCCCACCGTTTCCGAAGCTTCCGCAGGAGCTGCAAGCCCCCCCGCCGACGCTCTATCTCTTACCGTTGGAGATGCGGGAGCGGTGAGTTGCGCTCAGTTGAGCAAGGACGCTGCCCAAACCACCCTGATGCTGCTTGAGGTACAGCGGTGGTACCAACAACAAGCAGCCCTTGCTCGTTGAGAAGCTAGCCTGATGCCTGTAAAACGGACAAAACAGTGCAAAACCCAATCAAAACAGGGTGAACCATGTCTTGAAGATGTGGTTTCATGCGAAGATGTGCCGTGGCTGCAAAACTTGTCCGCTTTTATTGGAATCTGAGAAATGACTGATCGTTGGTTGTCGGTCGAGGAGATCGCTGAATACCTTGGTGTGAGCAAGGACACCATATATGTGTGGATCAACAAACGAAATATGCCTGCTCATCGGATTGGGCGACTTTGGAAATTTAAATCCGAAGAAATCGACGGATGGGTGCGCTCAGGTGGCGCTGCTGAATTCGATGGTCAAGAAAAAAACCGATGATTGACTTGGTTTATTCTGTTTTTAATGGCCATATGAAGCGGTCGAAACAATGACTGGAGATTGAATTGAAAAACGATATTGCTTGTGTTGACCTTTTCTGCGGTGCTGGTGGTTTGACGCATGGGTTTATTCTGGAAGGAATCCCCGTTGTAGCGGGAATTGATCTTGACCCCGCTTGTCGTTTCCCTTACGAAACTAACAATGGGAAAGCCAAATTTTTTGAACGAGATATCAGTAAGGTCTCGGTTGATGAGCTCAACGAGTTGTTTGGCAAAGCGAAATGGAAGGTTTTGGCTGGATGTGCACCCTGTCAACCTTTTTCGACTTATGCCCAGCGGTATGAAGTAGATGGTAAGGACGGGAAGTGGGGGTTGCTTTACCACTTTGCACGCCTCGCACAAGGCGCTATGCCGGATGTCATAACAATGGAGAACGTGCCGACTGTCGCAAAGCATGAAGTATTTCATGATTTTGTGGACACATTGAAACGTCTTGGCTATGACGTTTGGTTCAATGTTGTGGATAGTTCCAAGTATGGTGTTCCCCAGATGCGGCGACGAATGGTCTTATTGGCGTCCAAACATGGGAATATCAATATGATTGAACCAACGCATAAAAAGCCAAAGACTGTGCGGCAGGCGATTGGTCATTTGCGATCTTTAAGTGCCGGAGAATCTGCGCCCAAAGACAAGCTTCACGCCACATCGACGTTATCTGAAAAAAATCTGATGCGGATCAAGGTATCTACGCCAGGCGGCACTTGGCGTGACTGGCCCCAGCACTTGGTTGCGGAATGTCATCGTGCTGATACTGGACGCACCTATCCAGGTGTTTATGGGCGAATGGAGTGGGATAAGCCCTCGCCCACAATGACGACTCAGTGTTATGGCTTCGGTAATGGTCGCTTTGGACATCCCGAGCAAGATCGAGCGATCTCTTTGCGCGAAGCTGCGATTTTGCAAAGCTTCCCTCGGAAGTACAAATTCCTTCCAAAGGAGGGTGAGGTGAGCTTCAAAGTCCTCGGTCGATTAATTGGCAATGCAGTCCCTGTTGATCTTGGTCGCGCTATTGCAAGCAGCATCAATCAACATCTTGCAGCAATTGCAACTTGATGATTAATTAACTGCAGCGTTCCAGCATATGGATGACCAAATCGCATCGAAATCTCAGGCATATCGCGCTCGCCCCGAGCCAGGCCAGCTGGTCGAAGTGCGCCGCCGCCAGTGGGTGGTGGCCGACGTCGATGCAGCCGGACTCGATACCGGTACACCTCAACACTGCCTGACGCTGTCGTCGATCGACGAGGATGGTCTCGGCGAAGAACTGCAAGTCGTCTGGGAGATTGAGCCGGGCGCTCAGATCCTTGAGCGGGCTGGCCTACCTTCGGTCACGGGGCAGGACGACTCCGACACGCTCGACGCGTTCCTCGACGCCGTACGATGGGGTGCGGCCACCAATGCCGATCGAGGCTTTCTCCAAGCTCCGTTCCGTAGCGGCGTCAGCATTGAGGACTTCCAACTTGATCCCCTGGTGCGCGCAATCGACATGGCTCGCGTCAATCTGCTCATTGCCGACGACGTCGGCCTCGGCAAGACCATCGAAGCCGGTCTGGTCATTCAGGAGTTGCTGCTGCGGCATCGCGCGCGCACCGTTCTGATCGTTTGTCCCGCGTCGCTTCAGGAGAAGTGGCGCGTCGAGATGCTGGAGAAGTTCGGCCTCGACTTCCGCGTGGTCGACACCGACTACATCAAGCAGCTACGACGCGAGCGCGGTATTCACGCTAATCCGTGGACATCGCATCCGCGCCTTATCACGTCGATGGACTGGGCCAAGGGCGGCGAAGGCCTGCGTGCCATGCGCGACGTGATCCCCCCGCATGTCGGTCACCCCCGCAAGTTCGACCTGCTGGTCGTGGATGAGGCGCATAACGTCGCGCCCGCCGCAGGCGCTCACTACGCGCTGGAAAGCCAGCGCACCCGCTTCGTCCGCGCCATCGGTCCGCACTTCCAGCACCGGCTGTTCCTGACCGCGACGCCGCACAACGGCTATACCGAGTCGTTCACATCGCTGCTGGAATTGCTTGACGACCAACGCTTCGCGCGCAACATCCTCCCCGACGAGAAGCGCCTGAGTCAGGTAATGATTCGCCGCCTGAAAAGCGATCTGGTCGATGCGCAGGGCAATCCTTTGTATGCCCGCCGTACCTTGCAGGCGCTCGAAGTTCCGTACACGGCGGAAGAGCGCGAGATTCATCGCAAGCTGGACATCTACTGTGTCAGCCGCGAGAAGGACGCGGGGAAAGCTGGCAACGGTTTCGGCACCGCCTTTGTGAACCGCCTCCTCAAGAAGCGCCTACTCTCGTCGCCAGCGGCATTCGCATCCACGATCGAGAAGCACGTCGCATCGCTGTCCGAAGCTCGGCCCGCGAAGCCGGACACGATGGCCGATCGCATTCTGCACAAGGCCATCCTGAAAGCCGACGAGGACTACGCCGACGATCGGGAGGTCGAGAACGCCCAAGCCGAAGCCGTCGAGGAAGCGACACGCCGTGCTTCGCCACTGACGGCGGAGCAGCGTGGGATGTTGGACGAACTGAGGGCATGGGCGCAACGCGCTCGGAATCAGACCGACTCGAAGGCCAAGGCCATCCTCGACTGGCTCACGACCAACCTCAAGCCGGACGGTCAGTGGAATGACTGCCGGGTGATCCTGTTCACCGAATATCGCACCACGCACCAGTGGATACATCAAATCCTCGCCAGTCATGGTTTCGGCGGTGAACGCCTCGCCCAGCTCCATGGGGGACTCTCGCAAGAAGAGCGGGAGCCGATCAAGGCGGCGTTCCAAGCCTCACCGCAAGAATCTCCCGTTCGCATCCTGCTCGCCACCGACGCAGCGTCGGAAGGCATCGACCTGCAGAACCACTGCAATCGGCTCATTCACCTGGAGATTCCCTACAACCCCAACGTGATGGAGCAGCGCAACGGGCGTATCGACCGCCACGGCCAGCGCGAAAAGGAAGTGCTGATCTGGCACCCGGTCGATGGCGGCGACGCGAGTGGCGCGTCGGTCGGCGGCCATGGCGAGGACATCTTGCGCGCCTTGCGGAAGCTGGATTCGATGCGTGCCGACATGGGCAGCGTCAATCCGGTCATCGCGCCGCAGATGTCCGGTCTCATCGAAGGCTCACTAAAGGATTTGGATACCCGACTCGCCGAAGCGCGGATCGCCCGGGCCAAGAACTTCGTTCGCGCCGAACGCGAGTTGAAGGAGCGCGTCGCCAAGCTGCACGAGCGTTTGCTCGCCACTCAGCAGGACTTCCACCTCACGCCTGATCACGTCTTGATGGCCGTGAAGACCGGCCTCGCGCTGGCAGGTCGCCCGCCGCTGGAACCCGCCGAACTTGATGGCGCACCATCGGGCAGCGTCTTTCGGATGCCCGCGCTGTCCGGTTCCTGGTCTCGATGCCTGGAGGCGCTGCGCCACCCGCACACCCAACGGATACGGCCCATCACATTTGATCACGCCGTCGCCAGTGGCCGTGACGACGTCGTGCTCGTCCATTTGAACCATCGCCTGGTGCAGATGTGTCTGCGCCTGCTGCGCGCGGAGATCTGGGCGCAGGACGACGTGAAGAAGTTGCATCGTGTCACCGTCCGCACGGTGCCCGACGCGCAGATCGAAGCCCCTGCCGTTGTCGTCGTCTCGCGGCTGGTCGTCACGGGTGGCAACCACCATCGGCTGCATGAAGAGCTGACGGTGTCCGGCGGCTACCTGCGAGACCAAGCTTTCCGGCGCGAAGAAGGCGTCACCCGTGTTCAGCAATGGCTGGATGAGGCCAAGCCCATCACGGCAGTACCAGCCTTGTTCGATGCACTTCGCACCCGCTTCGACCGCCAGCAGGAAGCCATCCAGAAAGCCGTCGATGCCCGTTCGAAGGAACGCCTCCGATTCCTGACCAACACGCTCCAGGCCCGTAAGCAGCAGGAAATCGACGACATCGGCACCGTGCTGGACGAACTGGACAATGCCATCCAGTCCGAATTGAAGAAGGAGCAGCAGCCCGAACAGCTCTCGCTCTTCACAGAGGACGAGCGCACACAGCTCCGACGCGACATCGCGGCACTGGAAGCGCGCCTCGCGCGCATTCCCGATGAGCGTCGGATGGAAACGCACGCTGTCGAAGCTCGCTACGCCAAGCTCGACGACCGCACCTTCCCTGTGGCTGTGATCTTCGTCGTGCCGGAGTCTGCCGGAGGTGTCGCATGAGCATGCACCACGAATGGCTCTCGCTGATCGAGATTTCCGGCCCGTTCCTTGCCGTCCCCGTCCTGAAGGAGGTCTTCCCGCAGGGGTTGGAAGAACTCGATGCAGCCAAGCGCAAGCGGCTGCGCCAAGCCTATGACGAATGGCACGAAGCTCAGGAAGCGGACGATCCGCGCTTTGCCGATCTGCATACGGCATGGATTGATGAAGTCTTGTCGCGCGGACTGGAGCTCGACGAGGACGGTCGTGGTGATGTGCTGAAAGGCAAGGACTGGTGCGCCACGCATTCGAACGTCAGCTTGCCCGAGCATGGAGTTAGCCTGTCGCCTGATTTCGCAGTCGTTGGCAACGATGACAAGCCGCTGATGCTCGTCCACGCCTACCGCCCGGACGTCGATCTCAATGCCACTTCGAAGCTGGAAGGCTGGGCCAGTACACCGGCAGAACGCATGGTGACGCTCTGCCGCGCCATGGGATGCCGTCTCGGCCTCGTCACCAACGGCGAACGCTGGATGCTGGTCGATGCACCGGTGGGGGCGGTCACCACCTTCGCCAGCTGGTATGCACGCATCTGGGGTCAGGAACCCGTCACCCTCCAAGCCTTCGTCCACCTCTTGAGCATCCGGCGTTTCTTCGTGGACGAATCTGAACGTCTGCCCGCGTTGTTCGAGCGCTCGCTGAAGTTCCAGGACGAAGTGACCGATGCCTTAGGCGAGCAGGTGCGGCGCGCCGTCGAAGTGCTGATCCAGGCGCTTGACAAGGCCGACCAGGATCGCAGCCGCGAACTGCTGCGCGGCGTGAAGGAAGCCGAACTCTACGAAGCCGCGTTGACGGTGATGATGCGGCTGGTCTTCCTGCTCTCCGCCGAGGAGCGCGGCCTGCTGCTCCTGGGTGACGAACGCTACGAAACCAACTACGCGATCTCGACCTTGCGAATGCAGTTGCGCGCCGAGTCCGACGAAATTCTGGAGCGCCGCTGGGACGCATGGTCACGCCTGCTGGCCGTCTTCCGCGCCGTGTACGGCGGCATTGAGCACGAGAACCTGCGTCTACCCGCGTTGGGCGGTTCGCTGTTCGATCCGGATCGCTTCCCCTTCCTCGAAGGCCGGGCCAAGGGCTCCGACTGGCGCATCGACGTCGCCAAGCCGCTGCCCATCGACAACCGCACCGTCCTGTTGCTGCTCGAAGCCATCCAGCAATTTCAGGGACGCACACTGTCGTACCGGGCATTGGATGTCGAGCAGATCGGCTACGTCTACGAGGGCCTGCTGGAACGCACGGTCAAGCGTACCGCCGAGGTTACGTTGGAACTCGACGCTACCAAGAGCGCCCAGTCTCCTTGGGTCACGCTGGTCGAACTCGAATCGGCGCGGTTGGACGGTTCCGAACGACTCGCCGAACTGCTTCAAGAGCGTTCCGGCAGCTCCGCCAGTCGGGTGCGTAACGATCTGAACCGGGCTGTGGACGATGCGCTGGCCGATCGCATTTTGACGGCCTGCCAAGGCGACACAGCGTTGCGCGACCGCATTAAATCCTTCGGCCATCTGGTGCGCACCGACCCTTGGGGCTACCCGCTGGTCTATCCCGCCGGTGCCTTCATCGTCACCACCGGCTCCGACCGGCGCGAGACAGGAACACACTACACGCCGAAATCGCTGACCGAGGCCATCGTCGCCGAGACGCTCACGCCCATCGCCTACGTCGGCCCGGCACAAGGCATGCCGCGCGCGGAATGGGCGTTGAAATCACCCGCCGAACTGCTGGACCTGAAGATCTGCGATCCGGCCATGGGGTCGGGCGCATTCCTCGTGCAAGCCTGCCGGGGGCTGGCCGACCGGCTGGTGGAGGCGTGGGCACAGGCCGAGGCGCAGGGCAAAACGGTCGGTGTCGATGGACGAGTAGTGGATGCCGATGCCAGCATTGAGCCGCTGCCGCGCGATACTGAGGCTCGCACCATCGTCGCCCGCCGTCTCATAGCCGAACGTTGCCTCTATGGCGTCGATCTGAACCCACTGGCAGTCGAGCTGGCCAAGCTCTCCATCTGGCTGGTGACGCTGGCCAAGGGTCGCCCCTTCGGCTTCCTTGATCACAATCTGCGCTGCGGAGACAGCTTGTTGGGTCTCCATCGGTTAGATCAGCTCACCCAGCTATCGATGAATCCCACAGGCCAAAGCCAACTGCGCCTATTCGGCCAGAACATCGAACGGGCCGTGTTTGAGGCCATCAAGCTGCGGCAACGATTGCGCGAAATGCCCATCCGGGACATCCGCGACGTTCAAGCCATGGCGCATCTGGACGCCGACGCGCGTCGCAAGCTTGAGGTGCCGGAAAGCATTGCTGATGCGTTCATCGGCGAGGTGTTCGCATCGGGTGGCAATGGCGCGGGGCTCGAGAACGCACTGGCGTCGCTGGCCATCCAAGCTGGGCAGGTCGTCGATGGCCACCGGGACGTTTTCACCTCGATGCGCCGGAAATCAATCGACGCGCTCTCGACTGATCTGCCCGACGACAAGTCTGCGCGTCGACCTTTCCATTGGCCGCTAGAGTTTCCAGAGGTGTTCGAAGGCTCGAACAAGGGGTTCGATGCGTTCGTGGGCAATCCCCCATTTCTCGGCGGCAAGCGCATTAGCACGGTGATGGGCACGACTTACAACACCTACCTTGCAGCCATCCATCCTCCCGCGAGCAAGAACACCGATTTAGTCGCGCACTTCTTTCGGCGCACGTTTAACCTGCTTCGAAACGGCGGCTGCTTCGGTTTGCTGGCCGTAAACACTATCTCAGAAGGCGACACCCGTCAGGGCGGGTTGGAGTGGATGACGTCCAACGGCGCAACCATCTATTCCGCCTATCCGAACGAGCCGTGGCCGGGTAAGGCTGCGGTAGTCACCAGTCGCGTGCATGCTTGCAAGGGAGAGTGGGCTGGTGAACGAAACCTGTCCGGAAGACAAGCCCCATTCATCTCGGCCTTCCTCTCGGATCGGGAGGAGTGGAGTCCGAAGAGTCTCAGGGCAAACGAGAACAAGGCGTTCCAAGGCTCCATCGTGCTCGGCATGGGCTTCGTTCTGACATCTGATGAAGCCCAGCGGATGCTGAATGCGGATCCGCGAAACGCGGACGTGATCTTCCCGTATCTCAACGGCGAAGATCTTAATTCCAATCCCGAGCAACGACCGAGCCGTTGGGTGATCAATTTCTGGGATTGGCCGGAGGATCGCGCCCGGGAATATGAAATGCCATGGAAATGGATCAAGGAACGGGTCTATCCCGAGCGGTTGGAGAAGAGCAAGGAAGCGTCCTACCGCAACATCATGTCGATGTGGTGGCGACACTGGAACGTACGCCCAGGGCTATATCACGCCATCGGCCGAGGCTGTCATTTTGACCAACATCCCGCTGCGCAGTTGCTTGACATGCCGATGGAGCGAGTCATCGCTCTAACAAGAGTTTCGAAGTACCTAAACGCGGCAGTTGTTTCGAATGCTTCGATATTCACGCTGGATCTCTTCGTCTTCGCAACAGCCGACCTAGCTGACCTCGCTTTGCTGCAGTCGAACGTGTTTGTCGCATGGGCGTGGAGCAGAGGTGGACGGATGAAACACGATCTCCGGTTCTCTGGATCTGACGTTTTTGAGACTTTCCCTATGCCTTCTGGTCCATTCACAGATGGAATTCGAAGGCTTGGACAGAGATTCCATGAGACAAGGGAGCTTCTACTACGCGAGTATGGTGTTGGACTAACCAAGATTACCAATCTAGTTCACGATCCAGAGGCTAATGGAAATACCATAAATGATTTGAGGAAGATATGGTGTGATATTGATCGCGAAGTAATTGGAGTCTATGGCTGGACGGATTTGGATCTGCATCATGGCTTTCATGAGGTTGAATATAGGCCTGAAACAGATCGTCTTCGATTCACTATTTCTGAGTCGGCGCGTGTCGAAATCCTGCGACGGTTGTCGGAGTTGAACCGTGTGCGTTACGAGGAAGAGGTCTCCCAGGGCTTACACGGCAGCAAAGCAACTGACACGGCCAAACGCACACCACGCCCCAAAAGCTCGCCTTCACCCCAACCGTCATTCGACTTCGATGCCATTCCCGCCTACGAAAGCTCTTACCCCATGGCCACCGATCCCCGGGCCAACTACCAAGCAGGCCCTGCCCATGCCATCACCGAATATCTGAGCACAAACCTAGGCTGGCACGCCAAGGCGGATGTCCTCAATACCACCGGTATCACCGAAGGTCAGTGGAACACCGCCATCGCTGAGCTGATCGCAAGCGGGAGAGTTGAACGTCAAGGCGAGCGGCGTGGTGCACGTTATCGGTTCATCGGAGGTGGCGATTGATGAGCAACGAGCGTTACCCCCAGAATTTGGTCGTTTCGGCTCAAAACTTCACCGAATCGGGCTGGAAGGATGCGACCACTCAAGCCTCCCGTGAAGGATATTCGGCGATGTGGCAGGCGCTCACCTTTAATAAATGGTGGAACGCAGCGCACAAAAATCAATTACAGGAGGATGCTAATGAAGTCGGCTAACAACAAATTCGAGATGACCGTCGACCTCAACGTTCTTGAGCACCTCGGCATCAACCTCTACAGCAACATCGCCGCTGTTCTGACCGAAGCGGTGGCCAACGCATGGGATGCAGATGCGTCAAGTGTGCAGATTCGTGTCGATCCGAACAACGAATGGATTGAGATTGAGGATGACGGCATCGGAATGTCTGTCGACGATCTGAATGGCAAGTACCTGCGCGTTGGATACCGTCGTCGCGACGAGGATACGGAGCACGGGTGCAGGACGGCCATCCGCGCCTTCCAAAAACTCGTCGATGATGACGAGAAAGAAAAGGTGCTCCAGAAGTACCTGTTCGATCATCTGTGGTTGCTTGACCCTTCGTGGGAGCGGGCGACTGGAACTGAAGTCATGGAAACGCGCTTGTTGGACTCAGGGATCGTTGTCGAGGATTTGACCAAGAAGGAAGAACTGGGTCGTGTGGACATTAAATATCGTTTGATGGCTGGAAAACACATCGTGGTCGAGTTGAAGAAAGCTGGCCGCAACATGAAGCTCCTTGAACTGCAGGAGCAGGGTCAGACCTACGTGGACAAGCTCAAGAAGATTCTGCTCGCGCAGAACGAGCCAACGCCGAACATTGAGGTCGTATTCGTGATCGGCAAGCCAATTGAGGAAGAGGCGTCGAATCCAGACCGTCTCAAGTCGTCGATGGCTGCGATTTCGCCGGGCAGCCGTATCGTTCACTACGACACGCTGATCCGTGGAGCACAGGAAGCTTATGCGGCCTACATCGACAAGAGCAAGGAACTCGACAAGCTCGAAAACATAGTGAACAAAATTTGAGGCAGGCGAGATATGACGAAGACCCCCAATGGATGGATCGCTATCGACCACAGTCTCGCTACGGATCCTAGGCTTGCGCCCTACACGTTGGCCTTGAAGGGCGATCGTTCACTATATCTGAGCCTCGTCGAGGACGACTGGGTTTTGGTTTTGAACACTGCCAGGGAGATCGTTCGTGCCGGGCGCATCTTGCGGGTTCGTTCCGATCTCGAAAACACAACGCTTTTCTTTGACAGGGTGTCCGTTGCCGAAGTTCCAATGCCGGTCGCTAACGTTTCGTTGGCCCCGCCTTCGTCTGGAAGCGTCGGTCGCCTTCAGTGGGAAGAGTTTGTCTTGGTACTAACCAAGGTTCTGAACCAGACCATTGATAGCGTTCCAGTGGTGGAGGATCGAGCCTACATCCGCGAACTGCTGCAACTTGCAGTAATGGATGACCTGCTTGGACCAGCGGGTGGCCCCCACGAGCGCATCGTGGACATGGGGGTGCGCGATCGTTACCTGGTCGGTAAGCTGGCCCCTCGTGAGGATACGCAAGGTGGCATCGAAGGGCTGGAAGGCCCACTGGCCGAGGACGAGGTCGAAGAACCCACCGACCCCATCGTGCCCGGCCAGCACGAACCCGGTGCCGAATTTGGGACGGCGACCGGACGTGTGGAGCCTGAGTCCGACTCCGCCGACGAGATTGATGCCGCCAGCAATCAGTCGCTGGTGCCGAGTAGCTTCGGCATGACATTTTGCGTCGATGGTGACGCAGAGCGTATCGAGATTGAGGCGCGTTGGGGTTGCTACGAGCGGGTCCCCAACGAGGAGCACGAGCTAACGCGGCCCAACGGACAGAAGGCCAAGGTCTGGCAACGCATCCCCTGCGGCGGGAAGCTGGTGCTGCCGCTCGCTGAAGGCGTGATCCCCCATCAGGCACCTGACGCGAATCGTCCGGCAGTGCGGATACAGGGCTCCATCCGTGCCAAGAGTGTTAATGGTGATCGTTTGGTGACGCTGTTCCTGATAAATGCGCAGGAGGAGCTCGACACAAATCGCGACACGGCATGGTTGTTCCAGCCAGAACTGATCGTACGCGCGATGGCGGACGCGTCCAATCGCGCCATCTTCCGTCGACGTCCCGTTTTGGATGCCGATGGCATGGACGATGAGCGTGAATCGCTGGAAATGATTTACCGCAACCGCGTAGAGTTTGCGGTCGGGCATGGCGTCGCAGTCCATGCCGAGACGGCGGACGACGTGACCTTGGCCACCGAAGTGCGCACCACCGTGCTGCCGCAATACGAAGTGCAGGTCACGGAAACGCCGGGACTTGATGCCGCAGACCGCCCAGCGATGAAGGAGATGGTGGCGAGCGGCCTGCTCGACATGCAGCGCCTCGCCACATTGGGCGTCGATGAGTTGGTCGCTGCCCTGAACGTACTGACGAACGACTACACCGCATGGATCGCCGAGCAACGTGTCCGCATCGGCGAGGATGTAGTCGGGTATGACACCTCGGCTGCCCAGGCGCTGGATCGGTGTCAGGATATCCAGGCGCGCCTGCAGCAAGGCATCGACACACTGAAGAACGACGAGAAGGCGTTAGCGGCTTTCCGCTTCGCCAACAAAGCGATGGCGATCCAGCGTGTGCGCAGCCAGTATGCGCTCGAAGTACGGCGAGGCCGGGACGTCTCCGTAGATCAGTTCGACCTGCCGAAGAACCGCAGCTGGCGTCCTTTCCAGTTGGCGTTCCTGTTGCTGTCGATCCCGTCGCTGGCCGACCCCACACATGCGGATCGCGTACAGCCGATGGAATCCCATGCCGATCTGCTGTGGTTCCCCACCGGCGGTGGCAAGACCGAAGCCTATTTGGGCGTGGCGGCATTCACGATGGCGATCCGGCGCTTGCAAGGCAAGCTCGGCGGCTACGACGCCTCACGTGGTCTGGCCGTGATCATGCGCTACACGCTGCGTCTGCTGACCTTGCAGCAGTTCCAGCGTGCCACTGCGCTGATCTGCGCGATGGAGGTCTTGCGACGCGAGGCATTGGCCGGTGGAGATTCGTCATTGGGCCATGAAGCCTTCACCATCGGCCTCTGGGTCGGCAACAAGGTGACGCCTGGCACGACCGAAGACAGCCATCGCGCCATTGAGGACATCCGCAATCCCGGCAGGAACCACGCCGGGGCAACATCTCCCGCGCAACTGACCAGTTGTCCGTGGTGCGGCTCCGACATCGCACCGGGACGCGAAGTGGATGTGGACAAGGAGCGAGGGCGCACCCTGGTCTACTGCGGCGACAAGAAGGGCTGCTGCGAGTTCTCTCGAGGCAAATCGGGCAAGCTGTCGCATCCTGGTATCCCGGTGCTGACGGTGGACGAAGAGATCTACCACCGCCCACCGACGATGATGATCGCCACCGTGGACAAGTTCGCCATGATGGCGTGGCGCGGTCAGGTGCGCACGCTGTTCGGTCGAGTGAACCAGGAGTGCGAGCGTCACGGCTTACTATGGCCAGGCTGCGAATGCAATACCGGGCACCGCGCGACCAAGGGTCTACCTGCTGCTGCAGTGAAACCCGTCAACCCCATTCGACCGCCCGACCTGATCATCCAAGACGAGTTCCACCTCATCAGCGGGCCGCTGGGTACGATGGTCGGTTTGTACGAGTCCGCCGTCGATGAACTGTGCGGGTGGACGCTCAATGGAAAGACGGTCAAACCGAAGATCGTCGCGTCCACGGCGACGGTACGCAAAGCCAAGGAGCAGGTGAACAACGTGTTCATGCGGCGCGTGTCGGTATTCCCACCGCATGGCTTGGACGTGGAGGACAACTACTTCTCCGTGCAGCGTCCAATCGAAGAGCGACCCGGGCGGCGTTATCTCGGTGTGTGTTCGCCCGGCAGTTCACGGCCCGCGATGCTGATCCGCGTCTATACGGCCTTCCTGACGGCGGCGCAGGCGCTGTTCGATCGTTTCGGCGAACCTGCCGATCCGTACATGACGACGGTCGGCTATTTCAATTCACTGCGTGAATTGGGCGGGATGCGGCGTTTGGCCGAGGACGACGTGCAGACGCGTTCCTACCGTGTGCAGATGAGCATGGTCGACCGGCCCGCGCTCGCCCAGCGCAGCGTCAACAACATCCGCGAGCTGACCTCTCGTGTCTCCAGTCAGGACATCCCGAAGTACCTCGACGATCTAGAGGTTAAGTTCAAGGCTACGTTCGACGCGACCACTGGAAAGTACGTGACGAAATGGAGCGAGGGCGACACCCGCGCAATCGACGTGGTGCTGGCCACCAATATGCTGTCGGTCGGCGTCGACGTGAATCGCTTAGGCCTGATGGCGGTGAATGGTCAGCCCAAAGGTACGGCGGAATACATCCAGGCCACCAGCCGAGTAGGCCGTTCCTTCCCCGGCTTAGTTTGCACGGTGCTCACATGGGCGCGTCCGCGTGACCTCTCGCACTACGAGACCTTCGAACACTACCACGCGACTTTCTACAAGCATGTGGAAGCGCAGTCGGTGACGCCGTTCTCGCCGCGCGCAATGGATCGAGGCTTGACCGGTGCGCTCCTCTCTCTGATGCGGTTGGAGAACGACGCCTTCAGCCCGAACGTGGGTGCGGGCGAGTTGGATAAATCCGACAAATCTGAGATTGCCGACGCCATCGACGTGTTGGTGCGGCGTGCTTGGAACGTCAGCGAGACGACTTCCATCAAGAGTTTGGCCGAGCGTGAACTGAAGGAACGAGCTGACGAATGGGCAAAAGAAGTGAGCGTTCCTGGGCGCACGTTGGCCTATGAAAAGCGGGGAACGCAGGCGGCGACTATGGTCGGCCTGGTCAAGTCGCCGGGTATTCATGCATGGGATAACTGGACGGTTCCAATGTCGATGCGTGAGGTGGAGCCGGGCGTGCGCCTGATCATGGATACGGGGCACATCTCGGACGATCATGGGTGGAAACCGCGCCCAGCGCCGAACGACGAGGATTGAATATGGCAACCAATAGAACTACACCCGTTGGGGAAGTCCGTCCCAGTCAACTTCTTTGGACATACGGACCGGGAGCACTGATTGACCTTCCGAGCCTCTCGGTAGTCACACTGGGCATTGATCAGTGGGAAAAGGATAGGTGTCAGCCCATTGGTGAGCCCCGCCTGCTTGCAGCCGTTCGCAAGATTCTTGGAGCGCAGGTGGAGAGTCTGCGCGTCCCACCATTCCAGAAAAACGAACTCATTGATCCGTGGTCAGCGGAGGCCAACATCGGAGTTCCTGTGCGCCCGTTCCCGCGCTGGATGCGCTGCGTGAAATGCGGACTGTTATCGCCCTTCGACGCAGGGCTATTCGAGATCAAGGAAAACCGTTTCCGACCGGAGCGAACTCGCTTTGTCCACAAAGGATGTCGTGGCTCAAAGGGTGACCAGCCTGCGAAGGATGCCGATGCAGTTCCAGCACGTTTCCTTTTGGCTTGTCGTAATGGTCATCTTGACGATTTCCCGTGGCGATACTTTGTCCATGGTGGCAACAGACCATGCCGCGAATCACTGAGCTTTTTTGAAAGTGGTGCCTCACTACAAACAGAAAATCTGTGGGTGAAATGTGGTTGTGGCGCAGCTCGTAGCATGGCGCATGCGTTTGGCAAGCTCGGCAAGGAAAACCTTCCTAAGTGTCGTGGGAGACATCCTCACCTTGATCATTTCGAAGAAGAGTGCGATGAGGAAGCGCGGGCAGTTCTTTTGGGTTCGACGAATAGTTGGTTCCCGATTACTTTGTCGACACTTGCCATTCCGCAGGCAAAAGATCCTCTCGGTCAACTTATTCAAGATGGATGGGCGGTCTTTCAGGGGATCACTGAGCAAGCCATGGTGCCAATCGTGGTCCAAACGTTGAAGCTCACCGGTGGACTTCCTGGAATTGAAAAGCACTCGGCGTCGGATATTTGGGCAGCCATTGAAATTCATCGCAAAGGTGGTGATCAAAACAGTGTTGGAGAAGCCGACATCAAGGGGCCGGAGTGGGAGGTGCTGACGTCAGTCAATCCGCCCGCTGATTACCCTTATTTCATGAGCAAGAAGGTTGCTACGCCACCTGGCTTCGAGAAGCAGATTGGTAGAGTGTTATTACTGGAGAGGCTACGTGAGGTCAACGCCTTGTTGGGCTTCACCCGTGTGGAAGCGCCGGAGGAATCGAGCGATCCGAGTGAGCGCCCAAAGATGGCAGGGCTTGCACGTCTTGCGCCCGACTGGATTCCCGCGAATCAAGTTCACGGCGAAGGAATTTTTATTCAGTTTGCCGAAGAGGCACTACGGACGTGGGCGGAGCTGGATGGCGTCAAGCGCGTGGACGCAATGCTCGAAGGCGGTCATCGTGGATGGCGAAATTCGCGCCATCTTGATCCGAATGAGGGTTACCCCGGAATACGGTACGCGATGCTCCACACGCTCTCACACTTGCTCATTCGAGAATTGGCTCTGGAGTGCGGCTACAACGCAGCGAGCATCAGGGAGCGAATCTACGCCGACGTGTCAAGCACGAATCCACAGGCTGGAATTCTCATCTATACGGCGGCAGCCGACTCCGACGGGACGCTGGGAGGTCTCGTCGATCTCGGCAAGCCGGAAAACCTCGGGCGACTGCTCCGACAGGCGTTGAACCGATCGAAAATCTGCTCGTCCGATCCGCTCTGCTCCGAGCACGATCCGGCGAAAGACCGTTCGCTCCATGCGGCAGCCTGCCATGCGTGCAGCCTAGTCGCCGAGACCTCCTGCGAACGAGGCAATCGTTACCTCGACAGATCGTTGTTGGTGCAGACCCTCGACCGAGGGGATGCCGCCTTCTTCGCGGGCCTGTGACATGGAAAGACTGCTGGAAGCCGTCACAGCCGTGGTCTGTCTCGTTTCGCCGGAGAAGGTTCGGGCGCTGGCAGGTCGGATTCGTAAAGTAGAAGACGTGAGCGCGAATGTTGCCCTGTCGGATGTCGTCGGCACGGCCACGGCCAGAGGCGTCGTCGATCGGCTCGTCGATGCGTGGCGGGCCACGTCGGTCGGTTCCGACGAGTTGGCCTCAATGCTGCTCGCCGCAGGCCATGCCTTCGAGAACGTGTCGAAACACCAGTCCACGGAACTCGTGTGGACAGGGCCGACGACGCCCTTTGTCTCCGCCCGTCGAACGGAACAAGCGCTACTGCAAGTCATCGGCGCGGCCAAGCAGAATTTGTTCATCACCAGCTTCGTGGCCTATGACGTCTCGACCATCGTGAAGGCGTTGAACGATGCCAGCGCACGCGGTGTGAGCATCTCCATGCTGCTCGAATCGTCGCAGAATCATGGAGGCAGCATCTCGTTCGACGTGATCGGCAAGATGCGGATGCTGGTTCCCTCGGCGAAACTCTACGCTTGGCGTGAGCGATCGGCCCCGTTCGCGGACGGGCGGGTTCACGCCAAGGTCGCGGTCGCCGACGACGACTTGTGTTTCATCACCAGCGCCAATCTGACCGGCTACGCGATGGAACAGAACATGGAAGCCGGGGTGCTTCTCTCGGGCGGTCAGATCCCGAGGCTGCTGCACGATCATTTGCAGGCATTGGTCGACACGAATACAGTGTCACCCGTCTGAGCCGTTACTTTGCAATCGATCCGCCAAGGCGAGGCCCCACCGAGTCAATCCCAGACGATTTCGCAACCAAGATATTCCCGAAGTACGATCTTCACAGTCAGTCCGTGATCTTGGCTGGTACGAAAGCGATAGTTTCCTTCTTGCACGGTCACCCATCCCCCGGCGAAAGCATCGGTGCCTGCCACGAGCACCCTCTGGAGAGCTCGACTTCCAACTTCCGGCCAGATGCCGAACGGATCGTCATCACGTTCGAAGGCCTCGCGTTCGTCTTGCGTCATCAGCGGCAGTGGCTTGATTCCAAGATGTGACGGCTCATCAAGTTGCGGTTCGTTGAGATCGAACGCCGCGTGACAACGGGCCAGCTTGAGAACGACGCGACTCACTCGATCGCTTTCGGCTGCCCAAACAGGGCCTTCTGCGCCATCCGTACGTGCACGTTGCAAGCGGACCGAGAGCGAAGAGTTCTCCTGCAAGATACGAGCGATCTTGGCCCTGTGCAGATTTTCGGGTGCAGTGTCTCCGGCAATGATGCCTTCGAGCAAGCAAGCCAGATACTCTTCATCAAGTGAAAAGCCGTTGTTGCATTTGCGGCATGCCGATGCCGCCATGAGGTTCTCTGGATAGGGCTCGTCCAAGAGAACCTTCGACGGGACGTGATCGACGGTTTCGCTTGGCCCGCCGCAATGGACACAGAATCTTCTGTTCCTGTCGTCGCCGTAGCACCGCAATTGCTGCATCTGGCCTATCTCCAAATCTGTAAGTGGGAATCGCACCGTCTGTGCTGTGCGATTCTGATAATTCCAAATAGTAGAGCACGCGGCGAAATCAGCGAAATCAGCGAAATGAGTTTCACGACAAAGACTTACTGGCGTTTTGATGCGGCGAAACGAGCGAAATGAGGTTCTTAGCCTCTACGCGAGTCGGTACACCCGCGTCGGCGTGCCTGGCGTGTCGGCAGGCCGCTCGACCCACTGCACGCTGATTTTGGGTGGCGTGGCCGACAGCAAATGCTCCAGACTGGTGTCGATTCGTGCTTTGGGTACTTTGCCTCGGAAGCATGCTGTGCTGATCTGGCTGCGCGTGGCCTGTCCGTGTTCGCCCAGGAAGACCAGTACGCGGTTCGAGAGTTCCAGCACCTGCACCAGCCTCGCATCTTCGGCGGCGCTGACAAACACGAAGCGCACGGACGCTGTGGCGTGCCGAATCCACGCCATCGCCGCATCAATGTGCTGTGCGTCGATCCGGGTTTGCAGGTCGGTCAGTGCCATCAGCATCGCCAGGCGGAGCAGCATTGGCGCGCTGCGCTCAAGCAAGGCTCCAATTGCTCCATCGTCGACGCCATCGTGCAGTTCACCCCGGTAGAGCTGGGCGTAGCGCCACTGCGCCTGCGGCGACAGTTCCATCTTCAGGTGTTCACGTTCGTCGTGCCGGTCAGCGCGGACGAAGGCCAGCACCTCAAGCGTTCGACGCGCCAGATGCTCGACCACCGCTTGCGGCGTTTCCTTCGGAAACGGCAACATCCGCGACCGCTCGGCCCAGATCATGAGAAACCGGTTGGCAAAGCCGTTGCTCATTTCGCGGGCGCTCATCAATCCCCTCAGTTCGCTGGGCGAGATCGCACCGCTCAGGCAGACGTGCGGATCACTGGCGTAGACCCTGTTGGATTTCGTGGCTGGTTTCAGGTCGATACCGTCCCAGCAATCACGCAGCGCAGCTGACAGCGTGTTGCCATCGCGCCGTCCCTGATGCAGTACGTTGGCAAATTCGGATTCGACCACCCACAATCGCTTGTCCTCAATGGCGGGGACGTCCTGCCGACCTTGCCGGTAGCCGTCGTGGATCAACGCCGCCAGACCTTCGCGCGTGGACAATCCGCCTCGGTGAACTTGAGGCACGAACGCATCATCAATTGCTCGCAAAGCTGCGTCGATGCGCAGCACCAGAGACACCGCGTCACCCTTGCGGCCACGTCCGGAACGCCCGATGTGCAGGCAGAACAACCGCGTGTGGTGCCGGGTGTTGCCAATGGGCAGGTACACGCCACGCCCGATGGCGCATGACAGATACGTCATGAAGTTCGCCGCTATGGCATGGGCATTCGTCTCCGTCCCTTCACCGCCCGCTCGGGCCACATCGCCAACCAGGCCATACAAGCAGATGGGATCAGGCTGTGGGGCATTGCGATGGGTGTCGGGCGAGTCGTCATCAATCTGCTCTTCACCGAATGATGGGTGGACTTTGGCTCCGTCAAGTAGACCTTGCGCTGTTGGTGGGGGCAAAAAATCGTTGCTGTGCATTCATCTATGCGTCGAGTGACTCGCATTCCACGATGAATTTGAACTCCGTCAGAATCTCAGGGTAGTGCTGTTGCAAGTACCGTTCAATCTCGGCGTTTTCCAGCCATTTGGCCAGGAGCTTGGTGGCCAGCAGCAAATTGAAAACATCCTGGCTGAAGGTTTGTTCAGCAAGTTTGTATTGCTCTTGCAGACTTCCCATCTCGCGCTCCATGTTGGCCATCTGTGTCGGACTCACACCGGCGACCTTTTTGGCGACGACCGCATCCACCAGCTGGTTCGGAGGTGTTGCCGCATACAGTGCATTGGCATAGGCCAGGGTGACACAGTTGGCATCCACCATCAATTCAACGCACTCGACTTGGCGCATCGGTTTCATTTTTTTCAAAATGGTGCCAAGGTCTGCCGCAAATTGCTGATCTTTCAGCAGTGCCACGGCCTCGGCGCAGATGCCGTCGAGCAGATTGAGCTTGCGGGTGATGGTGGAGACATCCAGGTCCAGCGCATCGGCCAGACGCTGCGCCGTGACGCCTTTTTCAACTGCCCTGCGAAGCATCACATGTTCTTGAACGGATGAAAGCCGGTTGATCCGGGTGTTGTAGGTGTAGCTTTCGTCATCTGTTGACTCCAGGCACAACGCTTCGGTGTGCTCCAGCGATCGGAGTGCCAGCAACCGCAGATGACCGTCAAGCAGGATGCGGTGCCCCGTCTTCTTGTCTGCAGGCCCAACTGTCAATGGCTCGATGAGTCCGACTGCCTTGATGGAGGCCTGAATTTGCATGAACTTCCGGGTGGTCAATATTCTGGACAGCGCTTTGCGTGACGGCAGAATCAGGTCCAGAGGAATGGAGAGTGGATCCATCAGGAAGGCGAGGGGCAGTTGTGCCATTTCAGGCTCCTTTCGGCCATACACGTTC
>VFQS010001635.1_pt1 | contig 20117 bp, 15 predicted proteins | sample 3512361 | NCBI WGS metagenome assembly VFQS01 (sample SAMN10412375, study PRJNA504923) | tailings metagenome | isolation source: Relicate 1 Philex TSF3 active mining | place: Philippines
AATGAAATTGTTCCCATCGAAGTTGAGCATGTATTTCTAGACGAAAATGAAAAACGGCAAGTTAAAAAGTTTGTTGTAAATACTGACGAAGGTCCACGTGCTAGTACTTTAGAAGCTTTGGGAGCATTAAAGCCTGTTTTTGCCAATGGAGGATGCGTAACTGCTGGTAACTCATCCCAGACTTCTGATGGCGCTGCTTTTGTTTTAGTTATGTCTGAGAAAATGGTGAAAGAATTAAATTTAGAACCGATTGCTAGATTAGCGAGTTATTCCGTTGTAGGTTTAGAACCTAGAATCATGGGGATGGGTCCTGTAGGAGCAATACCAAAAGCTATAGAAAAGGCGGGTATTAAGATGGATGATGTTAGTTTATTTGAACTAAATGAAGCATTTGCAAGTCAGTCAGTAGCAGTGATGAGTGAACTCGATTTAAATCCAGATATTGTCAATGTTAATGGTGGTGCTATAGCATTAGGTCACCCTCTCGGTTGTTCTGGTGCAAAATTATCAGTTCAAATTATGAATGAGCTTCAAAAAAGAAATCAAAAATATGGAGTTGTAACCATGTGTGTTGGTACAGGTCAAGGTGCTGCAGGAGTATTCGAAGTTTTTTAAATTATTAAAATAATATCCTTTAAAGGTTGCTCAAAATGAGTAACCTTTTTTTTTTGATAATATGTTTAAAAAAAAAAGATAAAAAATAAAACTTGATACGTTTTTGACTTATTTTTGTTAAGTTAATTTAAATTAAATTATATGAATAAAAAATTATTATTATCCTTTGCGGTATTTGCGACAGCTTTGTCTGTAAATGCACAAAAAAGAGGAGGTAAATTAAGCTCAGAGAACTTAAAATCCCCTCGCAATTTGTCTGTGGTAGCTGATGATTATTCTTTAAGACCAGTTACTAATATTGAAAATAATACTTTCAATACTCCTACAACATCTAAAAAAAGATCTATTAAAAATGATGTTGATACGTCTTGGTTTTTTGATTTGAAGCAAAGGTACACTACTGCTGCTCCAAGTGGGGTAACTATTTTGCCATACATGAATGCTACAAATGATTCTGTGGAGGTTACTGTTTACAGCCAAACTATTCATAATTTATCAAAAGCTAAGTATAAGCTTAATGGAATGATGTTAATTGTTGGATCTAGAAATAAGGCAAAAGGATCTTCAAATGTAAATGTTAGAATTTACGATGATCAAGGTAAAATTGTAGCAGGTGCTTCGAAAAATATTCCTTACACTACTGCTACTGGTTTATCTTTAAATTCTTTCGTTTTTGATAATCCTGTAACTACTTCAGGTGATTTGACATTTTATGTTGAAGGTGAGTCAGCTTATGATACAATTAGAGTTTATTCTTCTGGTGCTTATAGAAATTTATCAATTTCTGCAAACATTACTGGAGATAAATTAAAACTTGTTTCTCCAGCACCACAAACAAACATTGGAACTGGATTTTGGACAGGACAAGAAATTTCTGGTAATGGAATTTTACCTGGTACATTTATCAAGTCATATAATTCAGCAACAAAAGAATATACGCTTACTCAACCAGCAACTGATGGTTCAAACGTAGTTGTAGCAGGTAAAAGTTTAACTTTTGATGATTATAAATTTAGCGCAATAGCTGAATATTATAAATTCCCTAAATTACAAAATGGTGAGCCTGATAAAACAAAGCAACCTGCTTATGATATGTCAGCGATTCATGGTATTAGTGGTGTTGGTCCAACTGATGGTCACTTATATTTCTATCCATTGATTGAGTATTCATATGACAATACTTTTATAGCTTCTAACCAATGTTTAGGTAATAAAGCTGAAGTTGAAGTAAATGAGTCAGCTGAAAATCCTTTTTATCCAATTGCAAAAAATCCACTTTTAAATAAAATGGCTTTTTATGCTTTGATCAACGGTAAAGGATATTATCATGGTGCTGTTTTTACTACAAGTAAATCATTTTCTGATACTCTATTCCAATCAAGAGCTGAATTAAAGTCTGTTTATACAGCTAAGAATGTTGATGCTAATGATAGTATCATAGTTGGTTCTCTTTTCTGGAAGTACGGTTATAATAAGCCAGTAAGTGCACCTTCTCAGTTCTTTAATGTTTTTAGATTAAGTTCTAAAATGTCATCTACTTCAGCATCTTTAGTTAGCCCTATTCTATGTAATGGTGGTGATGCAAAAGTTAATGTTACTGGTACATTAGGTGGTTATGCTCCTTATACAGGTGAAGGCGAACAAACTGGTGTTAAAGCTGGTGAGCGTACATTTGTTGTAACTGATGCTAATGGTTGTTCAACAGATGCGAAATTAACTGTAGCTGAGCCTGCTGTTCTTTCTGCTGTTGCTTCTGCTGTAGATGCTTCTAATGATAAAACGAATGATGGTAAGGCAAGTGTTGTTGCTACAGGTGGTACTGCTCCATATACTTATGAGTGGTCAGCATCTGCTGGTGCAACTGCTGAAGTAACTGTTGGTAAAGGTGATTATACAGTTGTTGTGAAAGATGCTAATTCTTGTTCAGCTGATGCTGCTGTAACTGTTAAAGCGGGTACTGCTTCTATCGCTGCATTAGCTATCTCTAACTTATCAGTTTACCCTAACCCAGTAAAAGAATCTTTAACTGTTAAATTTGATTCTAAATCTACTGCTACAGTAGAATTAGTAAATGTTGCAGGTCAAGTAATTGATTCTAAAGTTTCTTCTGATGTTACTTTCAATACTACAAGTTTAGTATCAGGTGTTTACTTTGTAAACATCAAAGTTGCTGAAGGAGTATTTACTCAAAAATTAATTAAAGAATAAGATTCTTTAATTTTAAGATAAGAGGCCGGAATTTTCCGGCCTTTTTTTATGCTTATTTTTACTATTGATACATAATCATTATATTTGATTTGTTATTGTTTCTCTAAATGTGTGTATTCGGTAAATTCATATTTTTTTCATTTTATTTTTTCATTGCTTTTAAGTTTGAAGCTCAGGTATTATTCAGTGAAAATTTTGAAGGAACTATTGAGAGTAATACATCACTTCCTACATCATGGTCGAAAAAAGGACTTTCAAAAGATAAAATTTTTCAAGTTGGAGATAGTTTAGCTGCTACTTTTAAAGTAAACAATGAAGTTCTTTGGTTTGTACCTAACCATTCAAAATTTGCTTACACAAGTGATGTAGTAAAACTGAAGATAGATTAATTTTGCCAAAACAAGATTTTTCGAATATAACAACTTCACTTTTACTTAGTTTTGAATCATATTTCACAGGTAAATTAGGGTCTATAGCTTCTGTCGAATATTCTACAGACAACGGTAATAATTGGTTTGTTGTTACAAATATTGAGTCAAGTAATCAATGGAAGCAAAATCATATTGACTTTAGTTTTTTAATAAACCAAAAAAATGTATTAATTGCTTTTAGATTTAACGATAATAATGCTTTGAGAGATGGATTTGCGGTAGATAATGTCGAAATTAAAAAAGTAAATCCTTGGATAGATTTAAAAATTGTTAGTTCTGATTTAACCAAATATTCAATCATTCCTTCTACACAATTAATTCCTTTGCCACTAAATTGTTTATTTACTAATCAAGGTTCTAAATCTGCAGACACTGTTCTTTTTTCTTTGAAAGTTTACAGCACTGTAGGTCAAAAAAAATTAATAAAAGAGTATTCAAAAGCTTTCTACAATATAAAGCAAAAAGACACTGTTAACGTTGATTTTGGAACAATATTTTCAAATCAGTTAACTGACTCTTTTGAGTTTGACTTTTCAATTCAAAACAAGTATGATACTGTAGAAAGTAATAATAATTTGTTTTTCAACGCAATTGTTTCTTTAAATGAATATGCCAGAGATGACAATCAGTTGATTAGTGTTTTGGGGTTGTCAAGCTCAAATACAATTACCTTGGGTAGTATGTTTGAAATTAACAGAGCATCATATATTGATTCCGTATATGTGATGCTTGATAAAAAAAATATGGCTATAGGTAGTAATTTACAAGCTGTAGTATATCCTATTATAAATAAGACACCTCTTTCTAATCCTATAGGTTATAGTGCTGTTTATACTATTAATGAAGGAGATACAGCATCGAAAGTAGTTTTAAAAGTAACAGATAGTTTTCTAAGTAGGCTAAAGCTTGATTCTGGAAATTATTTGATTGCAATAAATAAATATACAAATGGATCATCTTTAGCAATTAAAATGACGAATAAATATTTTTCGGAAGAAGCAGTGTATATAAAAGTTGGAGATGCTAATTTTCAAACCTTAGATACGTATTTTTCTGGTGCATATAAGTTAGTACCATCTATAAGAATGTATTGTTCACCGTTTTGTAATTTAAATGTTAAAATTAGAGAAAATAGAGCTGATTGTATTTCCGGAATTGGATCTTTAGTTGCAATCCCTGTAAATGGTAGTTATCCATTTAAATTTACTTGGAATAATTTAGTAAAAGATTCAATTTTACCTAATGTAAAAGTGGGAAGGTTTTCTCTTTTAATCGAGGATAAATTTAGTTGTAAGTTTGATACTAATAATATTTCCTTACGATATAATACTCCTCCTCGAATTACTGTCGATTCAATTTATCATCCAACATGTTTTGGAGCAAATAATGGATTTGTTTCTATGAAAATAGTTGATAATAATAAACTTACAAAGATATTTTGGAATTCATTTCAGACTAATACAATTTATAATACAAATATGACTGCAGGAACTTACATAGTAAAAGTATTAAATGATGCAAATTGTTCAGATTCAGCAGAAGTGATTTTAAGTTCACCAGATTCTTTAAAAATTGGATCAACAACATCGAATGAAACTTTAAAGTCTAAAGGTGAGATATTTCTCTTCGTTTCTGGAGGTGTATCTCCATATAGTTATTTTTGGAATGATTCTATCACTACTAAGAATAGGATTGATATTGATGGTGGAAAAACATACACTGTCATAATTAAAGATGCTAATGGTTGTGAAAAAACAAAACAATTTAAAATCGAAAAATTAGTTCAATTATCAGAGGAGGCAAGTGTTAATAAATTTAATTTATATCCAAATCCATCTACTGGTGACATTTTCATAAATACAAATGAAGAAATTAATTTAACAATTGAAAACTTAGATGGGAAATTAATAAAATCTTTATTTTTAATTGAATCAGTCAACAAATTAGATTTAAATTATCTCACCAAGGGGATTTATATTTTTCGAATATCAGGAAAAAACACTAGTGTTGTTAGTAAAATCTCGATTATTTGATTATTTTTAGTAAAAAAGAATTATGAATATTAATAAAAATAAAGGAGGTGCGTTTTTAATTTCTAAAACAAACTTTAACGATATTTTTTGTCCAGAAGAATGGACAGAAGAACAACTTATGATAGCATCCATGTGTAGTGATTTTATAGACCAAGAAATTTTTCCTAATCTTGATAGAATTGATAGCATGGAAGAAGGTTTGATGGTTAAATTATTGAATAAGGCGGGTGAACTTGGTTTACTTGGCTTATCAATTCCTGAAAATTTAGGAGGAATGGGGGTCGACTTTAAAACTTCATTATTAGCAACAGAATATCTAGGTAAAGGTCATTCATTTTCAGTGGCTTATGGTGCGCATACTGGTATTGGTACTTTGCCTTTATTGTATTATGGTAATGAGGAACAGAAGGCAAGATATATCCCTATGTTAGCTAACGGAGATTGGAAAGCGGCGTATTGTCTAACTGAACCTTCTTCAGGTTCTGATGCTAATTCAGGGAAGACAAAAGCAATACTAAGTCAAGATGGTTCACATTATGTTTTAAACGGTCAAAAAATGTGGATTACTAATGGTGGTTTTGCTGATTTGTTTACTGTATTTGCAAAAATTGATGACGATACAAATTTATCTGCCTTTCTGGTTGAGGCCGACTCTGATGGAATTACTTTAAATCCAGAAGAAAAGAAAATGGGTATTAAAGGGTCTTCAACTCGTCAAATCTTCTTTAATAATGTTAAAGTCCCTGTTTCTAATTTATTATCAGAAAGAGGTAATGGTTTTAAAATAGCTTTGAATATTTTAAATATTGGCAGAATTAAGTTAGCAGCTGGAGTTTTAGGAGGTTCGAAAGAGACAATTAGCGATACATTAAGATATGCTAAAGACAGAGAACAATTTGGTAGGTCGATAAATAAATATGGCGCAATACGCTCTAAAATTGCAGAACAAGTAATTCGAACATTTGTTTTAGAATCAGCAACATATCGAGCAGGTCAAAATATTGAGGATGCAATTAATGACTTAGCCGAAAATGGAGTTGAAAAAAGTAAAGCTACATTAAAAGGAATTGAAGAGTTTGCAGCTGAATGTGCTATACTTAAAGTTGCAGGTTCTGAGTGCTTGGATTTTGTAGTAGATGAGGCTGTTCAAATTTATGGTGGAATGGGATATTCTGCAGAATCTAGTGTAGAGAGATCTTACAGAGATTCTAGAATAAATCGAATTTTTGAGGGAACCAATGAAATAAATAGAATGCTTTCTGTTGATATGCTTTTGAAAAAAGGGTTGAAAGGTGAGCTTGATTTAATTTCTGCAGCTACAAAAGTGGCTGGAGAACTGATGTCAATACCTGATTTTTCAACTGAGGAAAAGTCAACAATTATGAAGCTTCATGATTATATTGAGAATTTTAAAAAATCAATATTATTAGTTGCTGGTGCAGCTGTTCAAAAATTAGCAAATTCACTAGCCAAGGAACAGGAAATATTAATGAATGTTGCTGATATGTTAATTTTGACATATCAAGCTGAATCTGCTCTTTTAAGAGTTGAAAAAATGATATTTAAGAATGGGGAGGAAAAATCTAAGATTGCATTAGATATTGTTCATACCTATATTTATGATTCTGCTGATAAAATTGCAAAAGCTTCCAAAGATGCTTTAAATTCATTTGTTTTAGGTGATGAGCTTACAATGATGTTGATGGGTATTAGAAGGTTTACAAAGGTCGATGCATTTAATCCAAAAGATGCAAGACAGCGAATCGCCACTCACGTAATCGATAAAGGAGTTTATTCATTTTAATTATTAGGGCTGATTTCAGCCCTTTCTTTTTTATGTCTTTGTTACCATTTTACGATTCAAAAATTATTGAAGCAGGTTGTGATGAAGCTGGTAGAGGCTGCTTAGCAGGTCCAGTTGTTGCAGCTGCAGTAATTTTGCCGAAAAATTATAAAAATGATTTATTGAATGATTCAAAAAAGCTTTCTGCTAAAAACAGATTTAAATTAAAAGAAACTATCGAAAAAGAAGCAATAGCTTGGAGTGTTTCTTTTGTTGATAATCATAAAATTGATGAAATAAATATTCTTAATGCAAGTTTTTTCGCGATGAATTTAGCTGCTAAAGAACTAAAAATTAAGCCAGATTTATTATTAATCGATGGTAATAGGTTTAAGTCTGATGGGTTTGATTACAAGTGTTTTGTTAAGGGAGATGCTCGTTTTATGTCTATTGCAGCAGCTTCTATTTTAGCTAAAACTTATAGGGATATTTATATGGATCAATTAGATGTTAAATTTCCTATGTATAAGTGGTGCAAAAACAAAGGGTATCCAACTAAAGAACATTGTGATGGAATAACGAACCATGGTTATACAGAATTTCATAGAAAAACATTTATTGTTAAATCTTTATATCAGAAAAAATTAGAGTTATGACTTTGAGAAAAAAAATAACTGTTTTATTTATTATTTTAGGTTCAATTTTTTTAATAATTTATTTTATTTTTTTTCGTAAACATACTATTTTACCCAGTAACTGTTTTAATTTAGATGATAGAGAAGTAGTTGTTTTATCAAACAACAAGATCGATGTTGATACAATTTTAAAAGGTCCTTCTAGTAATTTTTTTCAGCAGATTCAGAGAAAGATAAAATTCAAAAAAGCTTATATCTCTCAAACAAAATCAAAAATTCTTATTGAATTTAATTTCAATGATTTAACTGATCGTATTGAAAATGTAATTAATAAATATGGTTATAAATTTAAAAAGAAAAATGGTGAGTATATTCTGAATAATAACTGGAAGTTTCGTTTTAATAATTCTAACATATTATTCTATAAAGGTAGGGATTCATTTAATAAAACATCTTTAAATTTCAATTCCTTTAGAGGTGATTTTGCTATTATTAATTTTGTTGACAAATCGTTTTTTGTATATAAGCTGAAAAATAAAAATCTGGTTAAAATCTCAAATAATCATTTCGGATACAATTTTATTAATAAAAATGATTTCAAAACATATAGTAACTTTTTACCCATAGGTATTGAAAATTATATTTTTTATCAAAAAAAATATGCAGAGAAAAATTTTGTGATAGAAAATGGTTCATCTTTTTTTAAAATAATTGAAAATGGATTTTGTGTTTTTCATTATAATGGAAATGAGTACCTAATTGCTGACAAAAACAATAAAATAGACCCATACCTTATTTTAGATGAAGAAAATGGTATAAATGAAATAGTACCAGGTTTAAGAAAAAAATATCAAAATATTTATCTTACTAGTGAAACAAACAAGCTTAACCAATTTTTTTATTTAGAAGTATTTAATGATAAACTTTTATTTTCAGAATCAAAAGAAGATTTTGAAGATGTTAATCGTTTAATTGTTGAAAATAAAACACTTAATAACTCTATTAAAGATTTTGATTATGTGTTTTCAGATCAACCGAAAGAAGTTATTTTTAGAGAAGTTAATTCAGATTACAAACAAGCAATAATTTCAAAAGAAAAAAGAATAATTGATTATTTTTCAATAAAAAAAGGGAAAGCAAAAGTAAAGCTCCAAAAGGTTGAAAAAATAAGTTTTGCTAAAGATATACTACTTTCAAAAGATTTTTTATATGTTTTTACTAAAGATGAAATAATTAAATTAAAAAATGATAATGAAATAGAAAGGGTTAAATTTAAAGGTGAATTAATAGGGTCACCTGAGTTGATTAGTGATCATTTTAATGAAAACATTTTCTTCACAACATCTGAAAAATTATATTTTTTAGATCAAGATTTTAATTCAATAGAAGGATTTCCGATTGTATTGAAAAATAAACCATTATTACCTTTTACTTATTGTGATAATAACCAGGATTATATTATTGGTTTTTCTGATAAAAAGATTTTGTCTATATGCGATGCAAAAGGTAACATAAAAGAAAAATTAAATCTGGATTTAGAAAATATAAAAAGGTCTATTTCTATTTTTGAAAATGATGGTTTACATGGTGTTTTGTACGATAATAAGAGTGCCTATTTTATTAATTTAATTGATAAAAAAATAGTTAACAAAATAGATTTGAAAGTTCAAAACACAGTATTTCTAACTTTAAATGAAGATCAAGCATTTTTTTATGTTGAAAATAATAAACTTATCAGGAATGGGTTTGATGGTGAATTAAAAACTTGCGCAATTGGAAATAAATTATCTTCACTTAAAACTTTTCCTAAAAGTAAAGTCGTTGGGGTACTTTCTGATAAAAATTTAGCCTTGTTTGATGTTGATGGTAATTGTAAAACCAAGTTTAAATTACCTGTAAGTGAAAATATAGATTATTCAGTACTGCATAATTACAACGGTCAAGATTACATTATAATTATTGATAGTTTGTCTAATCTTTTATATATCTATAACTTTGAAGGCAAAAATTTATTAAAATCACCATTAAAAGGATCTAAAGTTTTGTTTGTTAATAAAGTAGGGGTAGATTTGCAAATCTACACAATCTTTAATGATAGGTTACAAAGGTATTTAATTTGATTATGATTAGATTAGGAAGAAATAAAAGATACTTATTAAGTATTTCATCTGGATTGTTATTAACACTTTCATTTCCAGAAATTGGAAATTTACCTATACTTTCTTTCTTCAGTTTTATACCATTATTATTGATTGAAAAAGAAATATATGATCACAATTATAAATCTTATAAGTTGTTAATTCATTCTTATTTTGCTTTTTTGATTTATAATATTGGAACTACTTGGTGGATTTGGAACGCTAGTCCTGGTGGTGCAATTTTCGCTTTTGTATTAAATGCTTTAATAATGGCTTTAACTTTTCAATTATTTCATTTTACAAAGAAACGGATTGGTAAGTTTGAAGCTTATATTTCATTAATTCTTTTCTGGATATCATTCGAATATATTCACTATCAATGGGAATTATCATGGCCATGGTTGAATTTAGGAAATATCTTTGCAAATAGTGTTCAACTTATTCAATGGTACTCATTTACAGGTGTTTTAGGAGGAACTTTGTGGATTTTAATACTGAATTTATTAGGCTTTTTCTTGTTAGTAAATGTATTTTTTAAAAAGAAGAAACTAAAAGATAATATGATTTCGCTTGGAACTTATTGTTTATTAATAATTATTCCAATTTTAATTTCTTTATATCAATATAATAACTCTTTCGATAGTGGGATAAATACCAATGTTATTGTTTCTCAACCAAATGTTGATCCATACAATGAAAAATTTGTTGGATCAATAGAAAATCAACTAGATAAAGTATGTGATTTAGTAGACAAAAAGGCAAGTAATGAAACAGATTTTGTATTAGCTCCAGAAACGGCTCTTCCTTTTACTTTTTATGAGGATGAAGTAGATAGAAATATATATTTTCATTATTTGATAGAAAGAAAAGCAGTTTGGAAAAATGCTTCTTTTTTAATAGGGGCATCAACAAAAAGATTTTTCAAACATAAAAAATCAAGAGCTTCGAGAAAACTATATGACGGCCCTGGTTTTGAAGAATTTTATAATTCGTCAATGCTTATTGATTTTCATGATAAGCCAACCTTTGTTCATAAATCAAAATTAGTTTTAGGTGTTGAAAAAATCCCTTTTTCAAATATTTTCCCCTGGCTTGAAGAATTATCGATTAACAATGGTGGTGCTTCTGGTACTTTGGGTATTGAAGATTATGCTCAAGTTATGCGTTCTCGTAAAATGACTTTTGCACCTGTTGTTTGCTATGAATCAATCTACGGTAATTACATAGCTGAACAATGCCGTAAGGGTGCACAATTGATTTTTGTAATTACAAATGATGGATGGTGGGGCAATACACCAGGTCATAGGCAGCATTTTGCTTTTTCAAGATTAAGAGCAATTGAAAACAGAAAGTCTTTAGCGAGATCAGCTAACACTGGTATATCTGGTTTTATCAACCAGAGAGGTGACATTATTAAAAAATCCAATTATTGGAAAGAGGATGTTTTGGATCAAACATTAAAAAGTAATAATATTAAAACTTTTTACTCAATAAATGGTGATTTTATAGGACGTAGTTTTTGTATAGGATCATTGATATTAATAATGATTTCATTAGCAAATCTTTTTAAATCAATATTATACAAATCTAAATTATAGTTTGATTGCTTTAGAATTGAAAATCAAATCATTTTTAGAATTGTAAATTGATATAAAATAAATTCCCGTTGTTAAATCTAACGTATTTATTTTCTTTTGATTACTTAGGATTTGATTTTTTAAAATTTTACCATCAAGACTACTAAACACAATTAGATATTCTTCTTGATTTTGATCATTGAATAAAATATTAATACTTTCCATAAATGGATTTGGATTAATTTGAAACTTAGTATTAATTATATTTTCAATGGATTGAGTTTTAAAGAAAGTACACTCTAAACTATCACTATAATTACATTCTTTTTCTATTATAATTGCTGAATAACTTCCATTTTTCGTAGGAATAAAGATATTTCCAAACTCAGTAAATTCTTTTTCGTTTGTTAAGCAATTATACCATTTCACTGAAAAAAAGTTTGTATCTATTTTTATTTTCAATTTGTTATTTTCTTCAATTATCTTGAAAGTATCTAATTTTGTTTTTTCTTTGATTAATAATTTTGTTGTAAATTTTTCATTCAAACAATTAATTTTCTTTATATCCCAATCATAAAAAAAATAATAAAAGTCATATCCTGCATTTTGGGCATTACTTCTTTTAATTGAAATTAGATTAGGTATAGTGTAAGGATAATTAATTCCAGTATTGCTTCTTGATAAACCAATTAAATCTCCACCTATACCAAATTGTAAATCTAAACCTGGATCAATTCTAAAATTTAAGTTTACTCTAGAAATCCCAGCTGGGATTTTTATTTTTTTTGATTGAAGGATTTTTCCAAATTGATCCCTTATTTCGAATATACGCTCTCCAGTACTTTGAGCATTTACTTCAACACTTTCTATTATTAGTGGTTGGTAAACATCAAATACTTGATATCTTATATTATAATTATAAAATGAAGTGTTTAGATTACTATATTTATTTCCAACTCTATAGTGATTTGGTTCTGTTATTATAATACTATCTTCTTTACTTTTAAAAGTAAATGATGAGCCTGTTGAAATTAATTTTTTATTAGTATCATACCAATTAAAAGTACTTAACGTATCTGTAGTTATTGATGGACTGAATGTAGATGGAAGTACACATGCAGAATGAGTCATATTCTTCTCAAGGTATTCGCTTTTTGATATTTGAATAAAATCGATTTTAGTAATCGAATCTCTAATTCCACATATTGTATCGCCGATTGCTATTAATTTAACATTGTAGTTACCTACAGTATTAAATTTATGTTTTGGCTCAAATTCTTCACTGAATGTTCCATCTCCAAAATTCCATTTAAATTTTTTAGCATTTAGTGTTTTATTATAAAATGTTACATCTAAAGAGTCACAATTAGAGGTGAATAATGCATCAAAATCACTTTTAATTTTTGAACTATATTTTTCACCAACACCAACAGCATACCATGCATTAGTCACATTTTCAACTTCTTTGGAACAGCTTCCGTACAAATCTTCTGTGGCTTTAATTGAGCTAATTCTAGCATTCATGAAGTTTGATTTTGGTGTTAGATAATAAACTAAGTTTCTAAATACAATTTGAGCTGCTTTCTCTATTCCGATTCCTTCAATGTTAAAAGTATCATTATTATCATTGATTCCTTTACCTCCATTCGTTAATAAGTAAAACCAGTGATTTTGTACACCGTTATTAGAATGAATTCCACCAAAATCTGGACCACCAATAGGTTTCCAATTTGTTCCATGATAAGTATCAGGATCATTATTTAGCGAAGGGTTTTGTAGTGAGCGAATGAAAGGACTTACTTCCTCAGCAATTGTCCAATTAGCTTTTTCTGGACGAGTGTAAAAATCGATTATTATCCCGAAAATATCGCTAAAAGATTCATTTAAAGCACCAGATTCATTTTCAAGAAGTAATTTGGCTGTATTAGATGTTAATCCATGTGTTATTTCATGTCCTATAATATCTAGTGATACTAATGGCCCTATATTATTATCACCATCACCGAAAACCATTTTTGTACCATCCCAATAAGCGTTTACAAAATTTTGTCCATAGTTAACTATATTAGTTAATCTATAGCCTTTATCATCTATACTATTTCGATTGTGTTTATTCAAAAAATAGTCATAAGTTGCAGTTGCTCCAAAATGAACATCCAATGCACTTCTTTCTATTTTAGTCTTAAGAATATTCCATGTATTTGTACTATCTATAATTGATTTTGTGCTTAAATTATTTGTTTGGTTTTGAATACTTAATGTTTCTATTCCTTTCCCTCTAGTACTATCTAATAATGAAAAAACACCATTTGTGAAATCAGTTATGATTGTTCTTTTTCCACTTAGGTTTGTTTCTACCTCAGTAGGAATTCCTATGAAGTGTCCTTGATTTATGATTTTTTCAATTTGTAATGTTTCTGTATTAAAATAAATGATTTCATGTGTAGAGTTTTTGTTATTGAATATATTTATTTCATAACATAGTACTAAACTCCCTTCTTCGTTTTCTATATACTTTGAATTTAATTCGAAATTAGCCAATGATATATTTTTCCTTTTAGATATTTTTCTTTTCGCTTTCTCTATAGAAATCTGCTTACTACTTGCTTTTGGTTTTAATGAATATAAGTATCCAGAAACTGATTCAATAAAATTGTTTTTTGTGTGAAGTATATAAACAGCATTTTCTATTTTATAGTTGTCGAAATATTGATTGATTTTGATATGTTTATACCCTAATTCATCTAATGTTTCAGATTCAATTTTGTAAGAAAATCTTGTGTTATTTGTGTGTTTATCATACCAGTTTTGAAAGTCTACAATTTGAAACTTTTTATTTTCAAAAGTTTCAAAATTTGGAAACGACGTGTTATCAGTTATTCTATTTTGAGTAAATGTAATTATAGTAAAATTTGAAAATATAAGTATTAGAAAAAGTGTAATGTAAATCGGTTTGTTCATTCTTTTTTAGTTTAGCAATTTGTAATTTTCTATCCATTCTTGATTTTGAATATCAAAAAATAATTTCCAGAGATCTTCATCAATGAAATAAGAGTTTTCGAACGAAGTTAAATTATATCTTTCTTTTAGATATTTAAATTGTTTTTCTGATGGACCATAAGTACCCTTTGCCCATCCAGATTCAGGATTATTAGAAAAAGGAAAATAAACAAATTTTAATTTCCATATAGAATCAAGTGGAAAACAGAATGTATGATTAGTGACGTTGTTTACATCTTTTTCAATTCCACATTGAATATTGTTAAGTTTGAAGTAATTGATTTTCTCAGGATTATATATACTAGGCCAAAATCCAGAAGCAAATTTTATAAACTCTTGATTGGTTAGGATCCTCTGATGTGTTAATGATCTTCCGTTTTGAATAAATCCATAAAGTGTGTACATAGAACCGTCTGCTTGTATACCAATTTTTAAAGCAAAAACACCTTTTGGCTCTTCTTTAGGCAAGATAGAACAACAAATACCCCAAACTGTACTAACAAGTATGACTGCTTTAAAATTCATTAGTAAAATATACGAATAACTTAGGTGTAAGTTACTTTTATTTTACTTTTTAAACAGATTCTTGATTAGAATTAAAACTAAGGTTGTGAAAAATAAAGTGATTAAAATATTTTTAACAACAAAAATTAAAACAATTAAAGTAGGTATGCTAAAAATTATTACAAGGTGATATTTTCCTTGGTGTTTTTGTTCATTTTTCAAATTTGTAAATTGTATTGGGTGTTATGCAGTAATGAAGTTTTACATCAAATTCGTTTACATCAGATATCTTATCAATGGGGTCGAAAAAAGATAATCCTATAAACAATGTTTCCTCTTGATTAAATTTTATTAGAAATTGATCATATACACCTTTTCCATAACCTATACGGTTTCCATCTTTGTCAAAACACAATAGAGGTATTAGAACAATTGATATTTTAACTGGGGATTGAATTTCTATCTGATGTTTTGGTTCTGGAATTTGATATGTGTTTAAAACTAATTCATCTTTGGACTTTAATTTATGAATAGATAATTCATTTGTTTTTGTATTCCATTTAGTAGTAAATAATGTAAAATCTTTTTTTTTATTTAAATCAAAAAGTTTAAATGTATTGATTTCATTTTTTGATTCAATAGGTAAAAACGTACAAATACGCTCATTTTTTAAATTGAATTTTTCGTTAAATAAATCTAAAATTTTACCTGAAAGAAAGTCTATTTCTTGCCTAGATAAATGCATTCTTTTGTTTAGAAATTCTTTTCTTAAATCTTTTTTTTGCATTTTAAAGTTTAGGTAAGAAATTCAATGCAGATTTAGACATTTCATTTTCATTAAGTTTATTAGCTTCTTCCAACGCTCTCGAAAAAGCAACAGATAATAAGTCTTCTAAATCTTCTTTTTCCATAAATTCAAGAGAAGTGTTTAGAGTGAATGATTTAAAGTTGCGATTTCCATCTAGTTCAATTCTTATCAAACCTCCTCCAGCCTCGCCAATGACAATTGTTTCAGCTAATTTTTTTTTGCTTTCTTCAGCTGCTTCTTGAATTTTTTTAAACAATTCTTCTTGATTTAATCCAAACATATTATTTAGGTGCTAATTTGTATAATAATAATGCAATAGTAGCAAAAATAAAATTAGGAACCCAAACCGCTAATATAGGGGGAAACCCAACTTTTAATGCCGCTACATTCATCACTTTCATTGCAAAAATATACACGAATACAAAGCCAAGTCCAATAGCGATGTTTAATCCAATACCACCACGTTTTTTACGGCTTGAAACTGAAACACCAATTACCGTTAAAACGAAAGTAGCAAAGGGTAATGAAGTCCTTTCATACAAAGTTATTTTATACATAGGTATATTTGGTGAACCTTTTTTTTCTTCCTCGTTAATAAATTTAATTAACTCTGGTTGGGTCATCATTTCAGAACGATTATCTCTTTGTGCTATATCTGAAACTTTAAAGCTTAAAATGGTGTCTATTTGAGAATAAAACTTAAGTTGTTCTCGTGTTTCTGAAATTTTACGAACGTAGCAATCTTTTAATCTCCAAATTTTATTAGAGTCAATGTACTGGACATTTTTAGCTCTTATATATATTTCTGGTTTATTTAAGGAATTCCATTTTTCAAGATTAAAATCGTAAAAAAAACCATCTTCGCTGTTGTAATTCGTATAGTAAACGTATTGATTATTCTTTAATTCTGCATGGAAATTATCAATTGAGATACGATCTCTGTAATATTTTTCCTCAAATCCTAATCTTATTTTGTTTGATAATGGTAAAATATAAAGATTTAAAATTATAGATAAAACACATAAAAAAGATGCGCTTATCATATATGGTCGCATGATTCTTGTAAATGGTCTACCACTATAAACCATAGGAATTATTTCTGATTCCTGTGCCATTTTTGCCGTAAACCATATGACAGCAATAAATATAATTAATGAAGAAAAAGTATTTCCATAATAAACCAAAAAATTAAGATAATATTCTAGAAAGATGGCGCTAATTGGTGCATTGTTATCAATAAATTCACTTAATCTAGCAGATATATCAAAAACCATAGATAAAAGCATAATAACACCCAACATAAAAAAATAAGTTGAGAGAAATTTCTTTATTATATATTTATCTAAAATCGTCAGCTTCATTACAAGCGAACATTAAGTTTTTTCACCATCATATCTTTCCAAGTTGAAAATGAGCCATCTATAATTTTTTCTCGAGCGTCTTTGATTAATTTTAAATAAAAAGCTAAGTTATGAATCGATGCAATTTGTATCCCTAAATTTTCTTTTGCTTTTATCAAATGTCTTAAATATGATTTAGAGTAAAATTGGTCAACAAAAGACGTACCATTTGGATCAATTGGAGAAAAATCTTTTTCCCATTTTTCGTTTTTAATATTAATTGTGCCTTCTGACGTGAATAATAATCCATGTCTTGCATTGCGGGTTGGCATAACACAGTCAAACATGTCAACACCCATAGCAATGCATTCAAGTAAATTTGTTGGTGTTCCAACTCCCATTAGATATCTAGGTTTATCTTTAGGTAAAATCGAACAAACTAAATCTGTCATTCCATAAAGCTCTTCATCGGGTTCACCAACTGAGAGACCTCCTATAGCATTTCCTATAGCATTTTTTGACGCGATAGTTTCAGCTGATTCAATTCGTAAATCTTTGTATGTACTACCTTGAACAATAGGGAACAAAGCTTGGTTATATCCAAAAAGTGGTTCACTTCTATCCATTTCTTCAATACAACGTTGGAGCCAACGATGTGTCATATGCATTGATTTTTTAGCATATTGATAATCGCAAGGGTAGGGAGTACATTCATCAAAAGCCATGATTATATCAGCACCTATATTTCGCTGGATTTGGATAGCTTTTTCAGGTGTGAAGGTATGGTAACTTCCATTTATATGAGATTGAAAAGTGACTCCTTCCTCATTTAGCTTCCTAGTACCTGAAAGTGAATATACTTGATAGCCACCACTATCAGTCAATATTGGTTTGTCCCAATTTATAAATTTATGAAGTCCACCTGAATTATTTATAACATCTATTCCAGGTCTCAAATAAAGATGATAGGTATTTCCTAATATTATTTGTGCATTTATTTCACTATCTAACTCAGTTTGATGTACACCTTTAACAGTTCCTGCTGTTCCAACAGGCATGAAAATTGGTGTTTGAATTATACCATGGTCAGTGTATAAATTACCAACCCTAGCTTTTGTTTTAGAATCTGTATGAAGAAGTTCAAAATGCATATATTTGCTATTTAATTGTACAAAGATAGTTGTATTAATTAATCTTATAGTACTCATTTTTTTGCTTAAAATAATAATAGATGCGTTTTTTACCAGATTTTGAATTAAATTTTAGCTTTTTCATATTTTTATTTTTCAGTGTCAATGTACTAATACATTTAAATTTCATTCTATTTTTTTATACCAGATTGATTTTTTTTAAAATTAGAAAACCAACAGAAGAGATAATTTCTAAACTTCCTGCTGTTTCAATAATTATTGCTGCAAGAAATGAATCTGATAATTTATTTAACAACTTACCTTTCATACTAGAACAAGATTATCCAGAATTTGAAGTTATCGTAGTTAATCACCAATCTATCGATGAATCTTACCATATTTTAAATGCTTATAAGATGAAATATCCTAATCTTAAGGTAGTTGAGATTGAAAGAAGTAAACATATACGTATTGGTAAAAAACTACCAATTACTCTTGGTGTGAAATCAGCAAAACATGAACATTTAATACTTACTGATGCTGATTGTAAACCAGATAGTTCCAATTGGATTTTACAAATGGCATCAGGGTTTGTTTATCAAAAAGATTTAATTTTAGGTTTTAGTCCCTACAGTATCAAAAATTCTTTTTTAAATAAAATTATACGATTTGATACAGCATTTATTGCAGTAAATTATTTTTCATTTGCGTTGGCTAAAGTACCATACATGGGAGTGGGTAGAAATATTGCATATACCAAGAAACTTTTTAATTCTGTGAACGGATTTAAATCGCACTACGCTATTAGTTCAGGTGATGATGATCTATTCGTTCAGGAAGTTTCTGATAAAGCAGATTTAGGAATAGTTTTACACGAAGATGCTTTTGTAACTTCAGAGCCTAAAACAACTTTTCAAGATTGGTTTTTGCAAAAAACAAGACATTTAACAACCTCTACAAGATATAGTGTTATTAAAAAAGGATTGTTAGGAATATATCCAGCATCGTTGCTTTTTGTTTTTATTTCTTTTGTTTATTTGGTGTTTGATTTAGAGTATAGTATGATTTTACTTGTTATTCTTGTGTCATTACTTATTTTTAAATGGATCATCTTAGGTTTTTGTTTTAAAAAATTAAAACAAAATGAAATTATAAGATGGATACCAATTTTAGATCTAGTGTACACAATATTGATGCCTGTAATTTTTTATACTTCTGATTTTAAGAATGATAAATGGAAGTAGGAGATAGTTTATCTGAAAAAGCAAAAGTTGATCTAGAATTGTTAGAATCAGCAAAAAATGGAAGCCAGCAAGCTTATGCTCAGTTAATGGATAGATATCGAGATTCTATCTATTTTATGATGTATAAAATGGTTAAAAATCAAGATGATGCTGATGATCTTACGATAGAGGCTTTTGGTAAAGCGTTTAGTAGATTAGAACAATATTCACCAAGCTACGCATTTAGTACATGGCTTTTTAAAATTGCTTCAAATAATTGTATCGACTTTATTCGAAAGAAAAGAATAAAAGTTACATCAATGGATACTGGTTACACCACAGATGATGGAGAGGTGATTTATTTTGATAAAAGTGCAGACATTCATAATCCAGAAGAAGCGGTTATTCATAATCAAAAAGTAAAGTTGATGCGTGATTTAGTGACAAAATTAAAGCCACGTTATAGAGAGTTAGTAGAATTGCGATATTTTGATGAATTGAGTTATGAAGAGATTTCTGAACGGTTAAATTTACCTCTAGGAACAGTTAAGGCACAATTGTTTCGAGCTAGAGATTTTTTAGCAAACATGATCGAGAAAACCAAAGAGAATATATAATTAAAAAAGGAGGCGAGAGCCACTAATGGTCGGAAGATTTTTCTTCCGACTTTTTTGTTTTTATTAACTTGTTCT
>VFQS010001636.1_pt1 | contig 20103 bp, 21 predicted proteins | sample 3512361 | NCBI WGS metagenome assembly VFQS01 (sample SAMN10412375, study PRJNA504923) | tailings metagenome | isolation source: Relicate 1 Philex TSF3 active mining | place: Philippines
TACTTTCATGGAAGAATTGTCCGTCGCTCATTAAAGGCCAATGGTTGTGAATTAAACCTGCATTTAATCCTGCTACAAAACCTCCATAAATAATTTGAATGATTAAAATTACCAACGTAATTCGGGCAATTTTTCGCAATTCTAAAACAGGTAATTTTCTTTCAGGATAAATTAAATCCAAGGCAACCCAAAGTGTAAAAGCAAACGTAATAAAAGCAAACGTTAAGTGAATTGCTAATCTGAAATGACTCACATCAGGCATATCTTTTAAACCGCTAGCTACCATGAACCAACCCAAAAATCCTTGAAAAGCGCCCATTCCTAATAGAATGAAACATTTTTTAATGGTTTCTTTGTCTAATTTCTTTTTGATTAAAAAGTAAACAAAAGGAATTATGAAAACCACACCAATAATACGGCCAATAAAACGGTGAAACCATTCCCAAAAGAAAATAAATTTGTAATCGTCTAATTGAAAATCTTTGTATTGATTTACTTTTTGATATTCTGGATATTTCTTGTATTCTTCAAAGGCGTCCACCCATTTTTCTTCTGACATAGGAGGGAAGGTGTCGTTGATTAAATGCCAATCGGTCATGGATAAACCGGAATTGGTTAAACGCGTAATTCCACCCACGGTTACCATGATAAATAACAAAACACATCCCGAAAGTAGCCAATAAATGACTGATTTATTTGTTTTCATTTTTCTTGATATTCAAAAAGCACCCCAAATTTACGTAATGCGTATTTGAAAAGTGCTTTAACAGATTATAATTTTTATACTTTTTTCAATCCCATTTTTGAAGCTTTGTTCAAGACAAAATCTTTTGCAGCTTCGTATTCATTTGGAATTTCGCCTTCTAAAATAGCTTCTTTAACCGCTTCTTTTAAAACTCCAATTTCTCTACAAGGTTTTAATCCGAATAGTTCCATAATTTCTTCACCCGAAATAGGTGGTTGAAAAACACGAACACGGTCTTTTTCTTCCACTTCCACAATTTTTTCTTTTACGATGTCGAAGTTCTTGTGATATTTCTGAAATTTCTTTGGATTTTTTGTTGTGATATCAGCTTTACATAAGGTCATCAAACTATCAATATCTTCGCCTGCATCAAAAACCAAACGACGAACCGCGCTATCGGTCACAATGTCTTCTGCAATTACAATCGGTCGCGAACTCATCGTAACCATTTTTTGCACGAATTTCATCTTATGATTTAATGGCATGTGCAAACGTTCAAATATTTTTTTGACCATTTTACCACCTAAAAATTCATGTCCGTGAAAAGTCCAACCTTGTTTTTTGTTGAATCTTTTGGTTGGTGCTTTTCCAATATCGTGTAACAATGCCGACCAACGCAACCAAACATCGTCGGTATTTGGACAAATATTATCAACTACTTCTAACGTATGATAAAAATTGTTTTTGTGAGTATGACCTTCGACTTCTTCCACATTATTTAAGGCCGTAAGTTCTGGTAAAATAATGTCTAACAAGCCAGTTTGATACAAATGTAAAAATCCGATTGAAGGTTTTTCAGAAGCTAAAATTTTATGCAATTCATCAACAATTCGTTCACCTGAAATAATGTTGATTCTATCTTTATTTTTAGAAATAGCCTCTAAAGATTCCGATTCGATTTCGAAATTCAATTGCGTAGCAAAACGAATCGCTCGCATCATTCGCAAAGGATCATCTGAATAGGTGATATCTGGATTTAAAGGTGTTTTGATGATTTTGTTTTTCAAATCTTCTACACCATTAAAAGGATCAACTAAATCACCAAAGTTTTCAGAATTCAAAGAAAAAGCTAAGGCATTTATCGTAAAATCACGTCTTTCTTGGTCGTCTTTTAAGGTCCCGTTTTCCACTAATGGATTTCGGCTATCGTGTGTGTACGATTCTTTTCTAGCACCTACAAATTCCACATCAATATCATCGTAGCGTAACATTGCGGTACCGTAGTTTTTGAAAACTTGTACTTTTGGATGAAACGGAATCAATTCGGAAACTTTCAAAGCCAATTCAATTCCGCTACCAACGGCAACAATGTCGATGTCTTTTTTGTGGTTTCTGTTGAGTAAAATATCGCGAACAAAACCACCAATCACATAGCATTCCAAGTTAAGTTCTTGTGCTGCTTGTGAAATGATTTTGAATATGTTATGTTCTAAATGTTGTTTGTAATTCATTTTCTTAATTCGTCAATTTGACAATTAGTCAATGTGTCAATTAATTATCAAACAACATCATTGGCTAATTGACAAATTGAAATATTGGCACATTTTACTTGCGAATCACTTTTACCTGACTATCTAAACCTAATTTAATAATCGTAGAAGGATTTTTGCAAACTTTATCGTGGTGCAAATTTACTACATAGTCCACACCTTTTATAATTTCTGGACTAATTTCTTTGAAAGTTTTTGGAGTAGCTACATTAGCAGAAGTGGAAACCAAAGGCTTTTTTATGTGTTCTATTAGTTTAAAACAATCATGTTTTAGGTTTGCTTCATTGTTTTAAATGAGATATTTTTTTGTTTTTTCTTAAGTGGCGTCTTAACCAATTACCTAAACAGGTTTCATTTAGTTGTAAAATGAAGTTCACGTTTTTGATGCCTTCAAGCGTGTTATGATTTCCTATTATTTCAAATTAATTTGAATTTTAGTTTTTTATAAAATCGATGACAGTTTTTTTGATTTTTTCTTTAACAACAAAAAAATCGTCTTTGTTTTTAAAAACTGAGTTCAAACTAAATTTTTCACCTGGTTTCAATAAATTACATGATATTTTTTTTCCGTTTGTATCTATAATGTGGAAAAATTCTTTAATTCCATTTAAGCGACATGAGCTAACGCTGTGGTCGTTTGGAATATCTATATACAAGGTTGGAGTGCCTAATGATAAACTAGGTAAGGCACAATGAATTCTTGATGTAACCACATATTTTGCAGAAGCATATTTTCTTAATAATTCCTCTCCATAAGCAAATATCTCAGCATCATTTTTAAATTTATTAGCTGGCATATAATGTTTAACATAAATTGCGTTTTTCAAAACTTCATCATCAAATATTTGTGAAAAAGTGCGATAAAAATCTATAGTTTTTCTCCAACTCTTCTTGTTGTTTGACCTTATATATCTTGAACGAATAGCACTTATTGTACTGAATTTTGTTATCAATAAATACAATCGATTTAATTGGTCAATTAAACCTCTTGCTTTTTTATATCTTGGGTCAACAAAATAAACGGTATCGTTTTTTTCGTTTGAACTATATTTTTCTGATAATGTTAAGGTAAGACAACCTGTATAATAACATTTTACTCCTAAACTTTCTAAAAATTCAAGTGTAAAGTAATCTCTGCATCCAACAGGTTCATTTTTTTTATAAAAATTAACCACTTCTTCCTTTCTAAAATGAGAATGTACAGATGTGTTAATATGATGCGAAACTAATAATGGTGTTATTTTTTCACAAGGAGGAAAATTTTCTCCGTTCATTAAAAACCAACCATTCATAATTAGTTTCACTTGTTCACCATCGTATTTATTTAAAGCTTCTCTACTAATTAAAATAGGATCTTGGTCGATTAAAAATTGTTTAGCAGCTAAACTTTGGATGTAGTCACCAATATTTAATCCATTGTCCGTGAAATCGTATTTTAATAAAGCTTCTTTCATATTTTTTATATTTTGGAAACACGAAATAACAAAAAAAAGTGTTTGTAGCTGTATTTATTTTTAAGATTTTAAAATAGGAATTTTAATTTTGAAGTTAATATTATAATTTTACACAAATTTATCTATGAAAGTACTTTATTTCTATCCTGAAAATCCAGCTTCTTTGAATCAAGGAAATAATGCAAGAGCTTTTGCGTTACTTCAATATTTCAAAAGTAAAGGCTACAAGATTGATTATGTTGGAATTGAATCAAGGACTTTCTCGTATGAAGATTTAGAACCTTTGAAAAAGGCTGATCTGATTGAAAAAGGTTTTCTTCTTAGAAGAGATAAACGTATAAGTAAAATTTTAGCCTATTTGTTTACCTATATAATTCCAAATAAGTTAAAAGGAAAAATTAGAGATTTTGATAGAACAAGATTTGGTCATAAAGAGCAATTTCTAAAAATTTTAAAAGACAATAAATATGATTACATTATTATTTCATATGCATACTGGACCGAATTAATCAGAAAAAATAAATTTATAAAAAATGCTAAGTTAATACTTGATACTCATGATTTTTTGACTTCCCAATTTCAAAATCAAAAGAGATTTAACTTGGGTAAGTATTTTACTAAAGAAATTGAAATATTAAATTTATTCCAAAAAATTTGGGTAATTTCATCAGATGAAAATTATGTGTTTTCGCAATTTGTTTCAAGTGAAGTGATTACTATTCCGCATGCTTTAAAAGCTAATTTTCAATTAAGTAGTAAAAATAAAAAGTATGATTTGATTTATGTTGCCAGCAGTAATGAGCACAATGTGAAATCGGCAAAATGGTTTTTTGAAGAAGTTTATCCTAAATTAAATTCTACTTTATCTATTTGTGTTGTTGGGAAAATCAACGATTATATCTCTGATTTTCCAAACGTTACTAAAATGCATTTTGTTGAAGATTTAAATCAAATTTACAATGAATCTAAAGTAGCGATTTGTCCAATGTTATCTGGAACAGGACTTAAAATTAAAGTAGTTGAAGCACTTTCTTTTGGTTTGCCAGTTGTTTGTAATCTTAGAGGAATTGATGGTTTAAAAAATAAATCGAATAATGGTTGTTTAGTAACCGAAGATGCTACAACTTTTTCAAAATATATAGAATTACTGTTAACAGATAATATCTTATACCAAAGCCAACAAGCATTGTCAAAAGATTTTTTTGAAAAACATTTATCAGTAGGTGTAGTATATGCTGAGTTAGACAATGTTTTTAAATAGATTGGATTAAATTTCGTAAATGTTCTTTTGAAAAAGGCTTCAAGCTATCTTCGCTTGTATCGCTTAACTTTTGCCAAAGAGTTTCGTTTTCATAAACTTCAATAATTTTATTAGCAAATTCACTAAAATCATTTGTTATTATGGCATTAAGATTGTTTGTTAAACTCATTCCTTCAGCACCTATTTCAGTTGTGATAACTGGTAAATAGTATTCAAATGCTTGTCCAATTTTACCTTTAACACCTGCGCCATATCGTAATGGAGCAACCATAAGCTTGCTGTTCAAAAAGTATGAATCTACATCAGGAACATGTCCTAAAAATTCAAACATAGGATGTGAAATGTCATTGACTTTTTCTATGATATCACCAATGATTTTAACTTTTATGTCCTTATTTATTTTCCATACTTTTGGCATAACTTCATAATAAAGAATCTTAACGGCGTCAATATTTGGGGAGTGTTTTGATCCTATAAATAAAATATTCTGCCTTTGATTGAAAGTAGGAATTTCAGAATTATTAACTTTAGGATAATGAATATTTGAAATAGTGATTATCTTTTCTAACGGAATATACTTACTAATTAACTCTTTTTCTCTTTTTGAAATTGCAACTACAATTGAAGCTTTCTTAATTAATTTAGTTTCAATTTTTTTGTATTTGAAATACCTTTTATAATCAGAAATTCTGAAAGGATTTAATGTTAATGATCTTTTATAACGTAAAAAATGTACATCAATCATATCATATATGATTTTTGATTTAGGTAAATTTTGGGTAATAAAAGCTAAGTTTTTTTTAAACGAGTTTGGACCGCAAAAAAAAATGTAATCTACATTTTCAATAGATTGAATTTTCTGAACATCGGAAATATTTATTATTACAACACCTAATTCAGAGAAATAACTCCAATATTTACTATTTGGATCATATTCATTAGTTAGAAAAAAACATTGAAATTTACAGTTAAGAAATTCTTCAATAATCTCTTTTAGTCGATTAGCGCCAGAATCTTTATCATATTTTGGTATGTTATTACTAACAAAGGCTATACTTTTTTTCATTTTATTTGCGAATCACTTTTACCTGGCTGTCTAAACCTAATTTAATTATCGTAGAAGGATTTTTGCAAACTTTATCGTGGTGCAAATTTACTACATAGTCCACACCTTTTATAATTTCAGGACTAATTTCTTTGAAAGTTTTTGGAGTAAACATTCCTGATATATTTGCTGATGTAGAAACCAATGGTTTTTTCATGCGTTCCATTAGTTTAAAACAGAAAGGTTCAGTAACGATTCGAACACCTAAAGTATTGTCTTCGGCTACGATATTTTTGGCTACATTTCGAGGATTATCTAAGATTAAAGTGGTTGGTTTCTCCGATAAATCTAGAATTTGCCAAGCCACATCAGGAATTTCTTTGAAAACGTTGTACATCATGCGTTCGCCATTCATTAAAACAATCATGCTTTTGGTTTCTTCACGTTGTTTTAAAGCGTAGATTTTTTTTACGGCTTCTTCATTTGTGGCATCGCAGCCAATTCCCCAAACCGTATCAGTTGGATATAAGATTATTCCTCCGTTTTTTATAACTTCAAATGCGTTGTGTACTTCGGTATTGATTTCCAAAATTATAAATTTGATATTATTTGAATTGTTTTTGCTTTAAAGAATCTGATAAGTTAGCGCCTCTCAATAATACTAGAAATAATGGCCAATATTTGGGTTTAATTAAGGAAGAGAAAAAATATCTGATTTGAAAATAACTAATTAAAAATTTGAATTTCAAATATCCATAATGTTTTCTAATAACGTATAGTTGAGATATTTTTAATTCGGTTTTTATTGCTATTGATTTTGGAGTGCTTGCTCCATGATAATGTATAAATTCTGCTTCTGGAATCAAATAAGCATTTTTATTTAGTTTGTTAATTCTTTTACACAAATCGGTTTCTTCGTGATATAAAAAAATATTGGTATCAAAACCACCCACTTTCCAAAAGTCTTCAGATCGTACCATCATAAAACTTCCAGATACAAATTGCCCTTTTTGATGATTGATGTAGTTTTTTTTACGATTAGGATATTTGTTAGGATTTATTTTTTCTAACAAAGATCTTCCTAAAAATTCTTTCGAAAGCGATGCAAAGTGATCAAGTGTTGGTAAAATAGAACCATCTTCTTTGTAAGCTTTTGGTCCACAAATGCCATAATTTTTATTTGATTCCATCGCTTTAAATAAAAGGGATAAACAATCATTCATAAAAATAGAATCATTATTTACAAATGCTAGATATTTTGAGTTTGCAACTTGAGCACCTATCATATTTCCACCTCCAAAACCGGTGTTAATTTTACTTTTTATAAGTTTTAAAGTACCTTTATTTTGTTGGTTTACAAATGCATTAACTAAATTAAAATCATCAATTTCCGAATTATTATCAACTACAATAATTTCGTAATCAAGCTCTGTTGAGGTTTTATCCCAAATACTTTTGATGCAATCTATAGTGTATTTTGCAGAATTGTAATTGATTAAAATAACGGCTACTGTATTCATTATAAATATTGATTTATTCCTTGTTCGATAAAAGTAATTTTTTTCTCTCTAACTTCATCCTCAATTGCATTATTCAAATGAATATGGCTTTTGTCTTGTTCTTTGTGATAAATATGATAAGCAATTCCCACGTTTTTAAGTCTTTTTCCTTGAATTCCAATATTGTGTAAACGTTGAATTAATTCAGAATCATCAACACCCCAACCCACTAAACCTTCATTAAATCCATTAACGTTAATGAAGTCTTCCTTCCAAAAAGACATATTACAACCTCTAAGTTTTGAAGAACGTTTGTCGTGAAGTTTTGCAAAATTCATAAAAAAAGGAATTCGTAATGTTCTCCCACGTTTTTTAATTCCTTTAGAAAAGAAATGGAATGAAGTAGTTTTGTCTTTAAAAATGGTTTCCAAAATATTTTTTTGGATATTTACTCTTGAACCAAATAAATAAACCCCTTTTTCGGCATAATTCAAATGATCTTCTACGAAATTTGGGTGCATTATAATATCTCCATCAATTTCAATAATGTAATCATTTTTTGCTTTCGCTATAGCCTTATTCATTATTTTTGGTTTTTGATTACCATTGTCTTCATGCCATACATGAATCAAAGGCACAGGGAAATCTTTCTGAAATTTTTTAATAAGTTCCGTTGTTTCTTCTTTAGAACCATCATCTGCAATAATAACCTCATTTGGTAAAACAGTTTGTTTTTTAATGCTCAATAACAATAACTCTAGCGCATTTGGCCAATTATATGTTGGTGTCACTAAACTGCATGTCGGTTTTTTATTCATCACTTTTAAATATAGTGCAAATTAAGATAAATATTTATATTTGTAAAAAAAAGATTATGGTATATGATTGTTTTATTTTCTTCAATGAATTGGATTTATTGGAAATAAGATTAAACGAGTTAAATAATGTTGTTGATAAGTTTGTTTTAATTGAAGCAGATAAGACTTTTCAAAACAATCACAAGCCTTATTATTTTGAAGAAAACAAAGAACGTTTTTCTCAGTTTTTGGATAAAATTATCCATATAAAGTTAGATAAATACCCGCTTTTTATCCCGATTATTAATCCATTTACACCATGGAAATTAGAATTTTTTCAAAGAAATTCTATTGTAAAAGGTTTGGTAAATTGTAAACCTGAAGATATCATTTTGATATCAGATGTTGATGAAATTCCAAAACCAAGTATTATTCAAAGTTTTGTTGATAATGGGATTACTGAGATTCATGGTTTAAAAATGGATATGTACATGTATTTTTTAAACAATCAATTGATATATGACGGAGGAAGTTCTATGTCAATTGAAGAAGCAAAAGATGGAATTTGGCATTGTACGGCTGTTTTGCCATATAAATTATTAAAACAAAAACCAAATCGTCTTCGTAAAATTATTATGAGAACGAAACGAAGAGGGGAAGTGTTTAAAATTATTCCAAACGCAGGTTGGCATTTTACCTATCTTGGTGGTGTTTCTAAAATTATTGAAAAATTAGAAGCTTTTTCTCATACAGAGTACAACAATGAGAATTTTAAAAGTCAAGAACAAATAGAAAAGTTTATAACTACTGGTAAAGATTTATTTGGAAGAGATTTGCAATTTAAAATGCTTGAAACTTTTGAAACTCTACCTCAATATTTGCAGCAGAACACAGAAAAATCAAATTTTAAAGATTATTTTTTTACAAAATAAAGCATGAATAACTTCATAATTAATAGCAAATTTCAAGATCTTAAAGAATTAATTTTGGATGTAATTTCTAATTTTAATTCAAAAGGAAGAGTTTTAGTTGAAGGTCAAAGAAATGCTATTAAACTATTTGATTTTAATGAAATTACGTTAAATATTAAATCGTTCAAAAAACCAAATTTAATTAACAAAATTGCTTATCGATACTTTAGAAAATCTAAAGCACGTCGTTCTTTCGAATTTGCTTCTAAATTGATTGAAATGCAAATTGGAACGCCACAACCTGTAGCTTTTTATGAAAATTTTGATTTTATTGGATTGAAAGAAAGTTATTATGTTTGTGAACATTTAGAAAATGTATTTGAATTCAGAGAAATTATTGAAAATAAAGCTTTTGAAGATAGAGAATTCATTATTCGAAAGTTTACTCAATTCACTTTCGAAATGCACGAAAAAGGCATTGAATTTCTAGATCATTCACCAGGAAATACCTTAATTCGTAAAAATTCAGATGAAAGTTATTCCTTTTTTTTAGTAGATTTGAATCGAATGAAATTTCATGAAATTCTCGATTTCCAAACCCGAATGAAGAATTTATCAAAAATTACGCCTAAAAAAGACATGATTGCGGTAATGAGTAATGAATACGCAAAACTTTCGAACGGTAACGAAGCTACTATTTTTGAAACTATGTGGGGATTAACAGCCGATTTCCAATATCGCTTTCACCGAAAAAAAAGAATCAAAAAGAAATTAAAGTTCTGGAAAAAGTAGTATTTTTCACTTTTAATTCCTTACATGAAATTATCGGTAATTATCACCACTTACAATTCGGAAGAATGGCTTCAAAAAGTGCTTGTTGGATATAGCATCCAAACCGAGCAAGACTTTGAGGTTGTTATTGCCGATGATGGTTCTACCGAAAAAACAAAAGCTGTTATTGAATCTTTTCAAAATCAATTTAAATTTCCAATTGTACATGTTTGGCAAGAAGATAATGGTTTTCAGAAATGTAAAATCTTAAACAAAGCTATTTTAAAAACGAATTCCGATTATTTACTTTTTACCGATGGTGATTGTATTCCACGAATAGATTTTGTTGCCCAACATATAAAATATCAAGAAGAAGGCTATTTTCTTTCTGGAGGTTATTTTAAATTACCAATGGAAACTTCTCATAAAATTTCTCTTGAAAATATTAAAAATCAAGATTGTTTTTCCATTTCTTGGCTGATAAAAAATGGTGTTTCCAAAACGTTTAAATTATCAAAACTGACTAAAATTACCCTTTTTGCGAATTTCATGAATTGGTTAACACCAACAAAACGAACCTTTAACGGTCACAATACGTCTTGTTTTAAGAAAGATTTAGTTGCCGTAAATGGATTCAATGAAGAAATGCAATATGGTGGTTTGGATAGAGAAGTTGGAGAACGTTTGTTCAACTTCGGGATTTTATCTAAGCAAATTCGCTATAGCGCTGTTTGTTTGCATTTAGACCATAAAAGGAGCTATGCCACAACAGAAACATGGGAGAAAAATAATGCTATCCGTAATTTCAATAAAAAACACAATGTGACTTTTATTGAAAATGGTTTGTCAAAATATCTTAGCGAATAATTTCAAAAAAAGCTTTCAATTTCTCTTTAATCAAAGCAATAGGATATTCTTCAAAATATTTGAAAGTGTTATCTTTGATGTATTTCTCGTCAAATTCAGTATAAATTTCGGGTTTCAAATCTTTTAAATGAATGGAAATGTTTTTCTCATCTTCAAAAATTTGCCATGTTTCTTTGTCAATACTTGGTGAGAATAATGAAAATGTTGGAACAAATAAAGCTTTAGACATATTTACACTTCCACCTTCGTTTCCAATCAAAGCATTACATTGCGACAATAGTCCTAAAAACGAACGCAAATCATCGGCATACAAATCAAAATAAATACGTTGTTGTGTTTTAGGTTGACACAAATCGAAGATTTTTTGAGCATCTTCTTTTTGTTTCGGAATATAATTGAAAAGTAAATTCGCATCAGTAGTTTGCACTGTAAAATCTAACAATTCTGCCATTTTTTCAAACGGATAGGTTTTGTACCACTCGCTACCTAAAATCCCAATCATAAAAGTAGGTTTGTCGGTTTTTAATGGATATTTTGCTAGTAATTCCTTAGCTTGATTAATTTCCGAATCCGTTAAAAAAACTTTTGGTTTGTAATCGGTAATTTCTTCTTTAATTAATGGTTCTAATAAACGTAAACGATTAATGATTGCCAAACCAATGTCCGATTTTGTGCCGTTTTTTAGTCGTTCAATATTATAATTGTAGAATATATTGGAATAACCTTTCTTGTACGAAATTTTATATTTAGCACCAGAAAAAAATGTGATTAAATTGGTTTCAAGTTTACTGTAAGCGTCAATCACCGCATCATATTGGGTACTTCTGATTTTGAAAATAAACTGAAAAAGGGAGAGATAATTTTTTCGCACTTTTTCTTCCAGAACTATAATATTATCAATATTTGGATTGTTTTTTAGGACATCAACACAATTGGCGTAGCACATATAATCCACTTGGGCATCTGGATATTTTTGCTTCAAATTATTAGATAATATGGTAGAAGTCAATACATCTCCAATTCGCTTTTGTTGAATGACTAAAATCTTCATTTTAATGGGTTTTATTTTTCAAATATAATCGTTTTAATTCAGGATATCTCGAATAGACACTTAAAGCATTTAAATAACAAATAACTATTCCTTTTTTTCCGTCTAAAAAGCCTAAACGAATAATATAATCATATAAGAATTTGTATAAAGGTTTAAATATGTGAATAAATAAATTGTATTTCTTTCCTTTTAAAAAGAGTTCTTTAGCTCTTAGTTTTCCATAGGAAATCATTTTGTTTTTATACTTTTGATATTCATCAAATGAATAATGAATAAGTTTGTTTGTCAAGATGCCTGTTTTTCCTTCTACTTTTAATGTTTCATGAACCAATCTTTCATTGATGTAACTGCATTTACTCTTTTTAAAAAGTCTAAAATTTTTATCTGTTTGCCAACCACTAAAATGTAAAGGTTTGTTTTGGTACATGAATTTTCGGTAAAAATAAAATGCACTTACATCGTTTTGTTGCGATGCAGTTTCAATTATTTCATTTTTTAATTCGATAGGAACTCTTTCATCAGCATCTATAAATAATATCCAATCATTAGAAGCAAGACTTAAAGCAAAATTTCTTTGAGAAGTGAAATCATCAAATTTTCTCTGAAATAATTTTACATTGGGAAAAGAATTAATAATTTCAATTGTTTTGTCAGTACTGTATGAGTCAACAATAATAATTTCATCGACAAAGTCTATGTTTTCTAAAACACTTTTTATGTGTTTTTCCTCATTGTAAGTAATTATTAGTCCTGAAATCATATCTGACAAAAATATTGTTTTAATTTTTAATTAAGTGTTAATTTATTATCAATCATTCGTTCGTTAAACGATTGAATATACGCTTTTATAAAGGTTTCCATTTCGGTTGCTTTTGCTTTTTCGGTTTTGATTAAATTGGTTTTCAATAATTCATCTTTCTTGAAGTTATACAAACCTAACGATTTTTTTCCGTCGAAAGCCAAGTAATAATCGCCAGAAACATAATGGTAAATGTTGTCTAAATAATACACCACAAAATCTTTTTCAGATTGATACGATTTTCCGTAGGTAATCATTTTGCTATCGATATTCAAATAATCAATTATCGATGGCATAATATCAATTTGTTGTAAATTCTTTAGATTTTTTCCAACTATTGAAGGATTTGAAGGATCAAAGAATAAAATGGGAACTCTAAATTTTCCAACATTAGTTTTAAACTTTTTCTCAGTTGGTTCAGATGAAGTATGGTCTGCAGTAATTACAAACAAAGTATTCTTGTACCATTCTTGTTGAGAAGCAGTTTCAAAAAAGCGTTTCAAAGCATTGTCAGCATACGCAATACTTTCATGGATTTTAGTCGTTCCTTTTGGAAATTTTCCTTTGTATTTTTCTGGAATTATGTAGGGATTATGAGATGAAATCGTGAATATTGTACTAAAGAATGGTTGTTTGAATTCGGTCATCTTCCCTGAAAAATATTGCATAAATTCTTCGTCAAAAATACCCCATCTTCCGTCAAATGCTTCTGGACCCACGTATTCATTCTTTCCAAAATAATTATCAAAACCAGCTACTTTACAATATTGGTCAAAATTTTGGCTTCCGTTAAAAGCGCCATGGAAAAATGCCGTTTGATAGCCGTTTTCTTTTAAAATTTTTGGTAAACCATAAACTTCGTTAATCGAATAACTAGACGTAATTAATGAAGTATTCATTAAACTTGGAATACTTGAAAGTGTTGAAGGAACAGCGTCAATTGATAGTTTTCCGTTTGCGAATCCGTTTTCAAAAAACAATGATTTTTCTATTAATCCATCTAAAAAAGGTGTTTGTCCTCTTTGGATATTTTCACGTCCAAAACTTTCTAAAATTAGGATAACTACATTTTTTTTGTTTGGTTTTTCATTAGATGTGATTTCTGTAATTGGATTGAAAATTTTATTTAATTCCGTTTCCGAAAAATATTTTGGTGATTCTAAAGTTTCTTTTTTGCCAAGTGTTTTTAAAATACAAAAAGGAGTATTTAAAACTAAAGCCGATTGATTGATAGAGCCGTAATTAACTGCGTCTACTATTTTAATTGGCTTCTTTTGTATACCACCACGTCCTAATAAAAAAACAAAAGCTATTAATAATATGAATATTCCAGATTGTTTTACAATTTGTGACTTGTTGACACTTTGTTCAGTTACAGGTTTTAAATTCGGAATAACTTTCCAAAATAGAATTCCTAAGATAAATGCTATAAGTGGTAAATACCAAAATTCAATTAAGAATGAGAAGATTAATCCACCAATTTCATTTTCCATTCCGCTTGCGGTAATCATTCCAAAAGTACTTCTTCTTCCTGTGAATTTGTAATATTCAAAATCAACAAAATTGGTTAAGATGAAGATGAAATTCACAATGAAGAAACCAATTTTCAAATACTTTTGATAGTTGGGTTTGTATTTAAAATTTCCCGGAATAAAATGCAAAAGTGCAAATAATAAGTTGATGTAAGCTATAGCCGATAAATCGAAATGAATTCCGCCTAAAAAGCCTTTAGCAGTAATGTTTTCAAAGGCATTTCTATTGAAAAAGTAAAACAACAAACGACAAATTTGGTAAATAAAAAGAACAATAAAAAAGCGTTTGAAAAATAGTTTTACACTGCTAAAATAGGTTGACATAAAAGGTAATTTTTAGCAAATTTAACTATTCATCTAAAATTTACAATTTATTTACCTGTAATTTACTTTTGATGTAAAATAAAAATTCCAATTCACGATATTTTTATCATGAATTGAAATTCAACTTTATACTTTGCTTTGTACTTAAAATTATACCGCTACGTTATATTCTCTTAAAGCATCGTTTAAAGAAGTCTTCAAATCGGTTGAAGGTTTTCTTTGACCAATGATAATCGCACAAGGCACTTGATAATCACCCGCTGGGAATTTCTTCGTATAACTACCAGGAATTACAACTGAACGCGCTGGAACAACTCCTTTATATTCAATTGGTTCATCACCCGTAACATCAATAATTTTTGTTGAACCAGTCAAACACACATTCGCACCTAAAACCGCTTCTTTACCTACATGAACACCTTCTACTACAATACATCTTGAACCGATGAAAGCGCCATCTTCAATAATTACGGGAGCGGCTTGTAATGGTTCTAAAACGCCACCAATTCCAACACCACCCGAAAGGTGAACATGTTTTCCAATTTGCGCACAACTTCCTACGGTTGCCCATGTATCCACCATCGTACCTTCATCTACATAAGCACCAATGTTTACATAACTTGGCATCAAAATTACTCCCGAAGAAATGTAAGCACCATATCTCGCAACAGCATTTGGAACTACACGAATTCCTTTTTCAGCATAATTGCGTTTCAATAACATTTTATCGTGATATTCAAAAATACCCGATTCCCAAGTTTCCATTTTTTGAATAGGGAAGTACATTACTACGGCTTTTTTAACCCATTCGTTCACTTGCCAACCGTTTTCAACTGGTTCAGCTACACGAAGTTTTCCGCTATCTAATAATTCGATAACTTCTCTAATGGCTTTTTGCGTAGTTTCTTCTTGTAATAAAGCACGATTTTCCCATGCTTGTTCTATTGTTGCTTGTAAATTGGTCATGATTTTCAAAATTTGTGAAGCAAAGATAAATCATTTGTTTGAAAGCAAAAATCAATAGTTTAAACTTTAGAGTCTATTTTATGAATCAAAATGCCTTATTTTTGTAAAAAAAATAAAATGCCACGAATTTTAGCCATAGATTACGGAATCAAACGAACAGGAATTGCTGTTACTGATGAAATGCAGATGATAGCTTTTGGGCTGACGACCATTCCATCAGAAACAGCAATTTCTTTTTTAAATGACTATTTTTCGAAAGAAAAAGTAGAACGAGTAATCGTTGGTGAACCAAAACAAATGGACGGAACACCTTCACAAAGTGCCGAAATTATCAATGCTTTTGTGACTAAATTTCAAACCGCTTTCCCTGAAATGCCGGTCGATAGAGTAGATGAACGATTTACCTCTAAAATGGCATTTCAAACCATGATTGATAGCGGTTTAAAAAAGAAGCAACGCCAAAATAAAGCTTTAGTGGATGAAATTGCGGCAACAATTATGCTTCAAGATTATTTGCATTATAAAAAATAGTACTTTTGCACGGAATTTGATGTAACAAATCCGATTTTAAGCTTACAAATAATAAAATTTACAAAATGATTTTACCAATATACGGATACGGAGAGCCAGTTCTACGCAAAGTAGGAGAGGACATTACACCAGAATATCCGAATCTTAAAGAAACAATTGCGAACATGTATGACACGATGTATCATGCGCATGGCGTTGGTTTGGCTGCTCCACAAGTTGGGTTACCCATTCGTTTGTTTATTGTAGATACGGAACCTTTTGCAGATAGTGATGACGTTTCTAAAGAAGAAGCGGCTTTAATGAAAGATTTCAAAAAGACGTTCATCAATGCAAAAATCATCAAAGAAGAAGGTGATATTTGGGGATTCAACGAAGGGTGTTTGAGTATTCCAGATGTGCGTGAAGATGTTTTTCGTCATGATACCATTACAATTGAATATTTTGACGAAGATTTCAATAAGAAAACAGAAGTGTATGATGGTTTAATCGCACGTGTTATCCAACATGAGTACGATCACATCGAAGGAATTTTATTTACCGATCATTTGTCAATTCTGAAAAAGAAGTTAATTGGAAAAAAATTGCAAAACATTATGGATGGTAAAGCAAGACCCGATTATAAAATGAAATACGTAAACAAAAAAGGACGTTAATAGTAATTAGTTATTAGTGAAAAGTAAATAGCTTTTTTACTAAACTTTTTACTTTTTACGTTTCACTTTTTACTTTAAAATAATATATTTGCCAACCTTAATAAGTAAGAAACATGAGCATTCAAAAAATATTAGCTATTTCTGGGAAACCAGGTTTATATGAATTAAAAATTCAAACACGTACAGGATTTGTTGCCGAATCTTTATTAGACGGAAAAAAAATAACTGTTGGAATGAGAGCTAACGTAAGTTTGTTATCAGAAATTGCAGTTTATACGTATTCTGAAGAAGTGCGTTTAGCAGAAGTTTTCAAAGCAATCGCTACAAAAGAAAACGACGCTATGGCAATGTCTCACAAAGAAGACGATGCAAAATTAAAAGCATATTTCAGAGAAATTTTACCAGAATTTGATGAAGACAGAGTATATACTTCTGATATCAAAAAAATCTTAAATTGGTACAATTTGTTACAACCTAAAGGTTTCGTTTCTGTAGAAGCGTTATCTAAAGAAATTAAACAAGAAGAAGAAACTCCAGCTGCTGAATAAGCTTTGGAAAAATTATACTTTAAAATCCTGCGTTTTCCACGTGGGATTTTTTATTTTTACAACTACTTTGTCATGCTGAACTCGTTTCAGCATCTCTAAACCGATAACAAACAACAGACAACCGAATATGAACACACGCCAACAACAACTACAAGCTTTCAATCGCCTTTTAGATATTATGGACGATTTACGCGAAAAATGTCCGTGGGATAAAAAGCAAACGCTAGAAAGTCTACGTCATTTAACGATTGAAGAAACCTACGAATTAGGCGATGCCATTTTAGATAACGATTTGGAAGAAATCAAGAAAGAATTGGGCGACGTGTTGTTGCATATTGTGTTTTATGCAAAAATTGGTAGCGAAACCAATGCATTTGATATTGGCGATGTAGCCAATTCCATTTGTGATAAATTAATCGATCGTCATCCACATATTTATGGCGATGTGGTGGTGGCTGACGAAGAAGAAGTAAAACAAAATTGGGAAAAACTAAAACTGAAAGAAGGCAAAAAATCAGTTTTGGAAGGTGTACCTAAAAGTTTACCAGCATTAGTAAAAGCAAGTCGTATTCAAGATAAGGTAAAAGGTGTTGGATTTGATTGGGAAGAACCGCACCAAGTGTGGGACAAAGTACAAGAAGAACTAAACGAACTACAAGTTGAGGTACAAGCTGGCAATCAAGATAAAATAGAAGCTGAATTTGGCGATGTTTTGTTCTCCATGATAAATTATGCCCGTTTCTTAAAAGTAAACCCAGAAGACGCTTTAGAACGCACGAATAAAAAATTCATCAAACGTTTCCAATATCTAGAGAGCAAAGCCACTGAATTAGGCAAACCTTTAATGGATATGACTTTGGCGGAAATGGATGTTTTTTGGGAAGAAGCGAAGAAGTTGTAGTGGTCAGTGGTCAGTCTCAGTGTTCATTTTACCACAAGGAGCACAAAGAAGGCACTAAGCACGCAAAGGTTATCTCAATTCTGTCATGCTGAGGAAACGAAGTATCACATAACGCATATCACACCTAGTTTGTCATGCTAAAAGCATATCTTTAATGTTATCTCAACGGGATTTTTATTTGATTTTTTGTGTTTGCGAGAGTAAGTCTTGCGCTATTTTGAGCTTATTTTCTTCCCAATAAAATATATACACGATTAATTATCATTAATAGTGTTAATAAAAATAATATTAGAAGAAAATAATTTATTGTTATTATTGATTTTTTTAATAAAAAATTAAAGGAAAAAAAATCAAAATCTATTGTTGTCAAAAATAAAGTCAATATTAAAATTATAGATAAAACTATGCAAAATGATATGTTAATATGAATCTCTTCAACAAATTTTTTCTTTAAATCAAAAAGTTCTTTGTTGTCAGTGATTTTATCATTGTTGTTTTCAATATTTTCTATTTGACTGTAAATAATAGCAAGTAAATTAAATAAAAAGCCTCCAAATATTGAAATTCCTGTAATCAAGTTTGATAGTTGATTTTCAAAAGTAAATCCTTTATATGTTAAGAATGAAGAAATTATTATTGGTAATAAAAAGAAAACTATCAAGTCGTTAATTGAGATATATTTGGACTCACTTTTAAACTCTCTCAGAGTTCCAAAATGATCTTTAATAATTTTTAATATGTTTATTCTTGTGAACATTACAAATATATTACATCTTCAATTAATGATTCAGATTGCTTAACTAATGATTCAATTGTTATTTCATTATTAAAATATTCTAATTCATTTGTTACGTCAATATCTGGTTGTATTCTGTTTCTATGAACGACATAAAATGTTTTTCTTTTTCCATTAAGTTCAAGCTCAAATTCAATTTCATCAAAGTCTTCATCAATATCTTTTATTTCAATTCTTTCTTTGTTAGAATTATTAAATAATTTGTCCACAAAATTTTTAAAATTATCAGGTAATCTAGAAGAAGACATTGTTGTTTTTAATATTCCTGGAATTGTATCAACTTTTCCTCCATTTCCATAGTATGATTCAATAAATTTAGGAATTTTTCGTTTAATAAATTCAATTCTTTTAAGATTTCCTTCTTGGATCATTCTTTTGTAAACTTTTCCATGTATTACATTATTGATTTGGATATGAAATCCCATAAAACCAATGCTTTTAGCATATTGATTTATACTTTTTGTGAAGATAGTTTTAATTCCAAATTTAGATTTTCGTTGGAGTATTAAAGCTCCATAATCTTTGTTTTTTGGAATGTGTAGATAAAAGAAGACATCTCTAAATGCAGCATGATTTTTATTTACTTTAAACATCTCTACATTTGTTGTTATATCTTTTATTTTGTAGTCTTCACCACTTACACCTGAAGATAAAAAACCATAAATACATCTTTTGTCTTTATTTATTACAGGTAGTTCATCTAAAGTTAAATGTAAAATAGATGAATCTTTACTGTCTGTGTTTTTTTGGATATTTTTAAAAATTTCATCAAAAAAACCTTTAGAAAAGTCTAAAAAATCATCTTGTCCATTAAAGAGACTCAATATTAAATCATTTCTTTCTTTTGTTACCTTAATTAAATATGTTGAGAATATATATTTTTCCATAAAGTTTGTTTAAAATTTTATTTAGCTGGCTTTCTTTACAAATATATCCAAATTCCCACAAACTCAATAACAGATTTTCTGTACATTTTTAAAAAGGAACAAAAAAAATCCCAAGCTCTCACTCGGGATTCTATCTTACATATTTTTAATTTGCTGTAGCTTTTCTTTCCACAACTTTAAGTCGTCTTTGTGGCGTTCGATGCTTTTTTGCACTTCTTTAATAAAAGGATTTTCACCTTTCGAACTACTGCTAATAAACTGAATGTTGTTTTCTA
>VFQS010001637.1_pt1 | contig 20066 bp, 17 predicted proteins | sample 3512361 | NCBI WGS metagenome assembly VFQS01 (sample SAMN10412375, study PRJNA504923) | tailings metagenome | isolation source: Relicate 1 Philex TSF3 active mining | place: Philippines
CCTGAAACTCGTCCACCAGCACATGCCGAAAACGGCGGCGGTAATGCTCGCGCACATGCGCGTTGTCGCGCAGCAATTCATACGAGCGCAGCATCAGCTCGCCAAAGTCCACCACGCCTTCGCGCTGGCACTGCTCTTCGTACAGCTGGTACAGCTCCACCTTGCGGCGGGTTTCGTCGTCGCGCACAGGCACATCACCCGGACGCTGACCGTCTTCTTTGCAGCCTGAGATGAAATACTGCAACTGCTTGGGCGGAAAGCGGTCTTCGTCCACATTGAACTGCTTGCACAGGCGCTTGATGGCCGAGAGTTGGTCTTGCGTGTCCAAAATTTGAAAGGTCTGCGGCAAGCCGGCCAGCTGGTGATGCGCCCGTAAAAACCGATTGCACAGCCCGTGGAAGGTGCCAATCCACATGGCGTTCACGTTCACTGGCAGCAGGGCCTGCAAGCGCAGCTTCATTTCCTTGGCCGCTTTGTTGGTGAAGGTCACCGCCAAAATGCCGCCGGGCGAGACCTGCGAGGTCTGCAGCAACCAGGCGATGCGCGTGGTCAGCACCCGGGTCTTGCCCGAGCCTGCACCCGCCAAGATCAGCGCATGCTCGGCAGGCAAAGCCACCGCACGGTGCTGCTCGTCGTTGAGCTGGGCCAGCAAGGGGGAAGAAGTATTCGAGGCGGTGTCTGACAACATAGGGGGAGATTGTAGGAACTAAGTGGCTCGCCGCTTTGTCCGAAACAAGCCGTCAGGCAATGCGGGTAGAATCAGTCACCGGGCCCAAGATTCTTGCGCCCGGTTTTTTTTGCCCTGAACCTGCAACGGGTTCCCTCCAAGGGCCAGAAAACCGGCCAGGCCAAGCGCTCACTCGTTCTTTCAACGAATCCTTTTTTGGAGCTTGGTTTTCTCATGGAAATTTTTGACTACGACAACATCCTGCTTTTGCCACGCAAATGCCGCGTGGAAAGCCGTTCCGAGTGCGACGCGAGTGTCACGCTGGGCAGCCGTACCTTCCGCTTGCCGGTGGTGCCTGCCAACATGAAGACGGTGGTGGATGAAAACATCTGCCTGTGGATGGCGCAAAACAACTACTTTTATGTCATGCACCGCTTTGACCTGGACAACGTCCAGTTCGTGCGGGACATGCATGCCCAAGGCGTTTACGCCTCGATCTCGCTGGGCGTGAAAGCCCCCGACCGCGCCACCGTGGACGAATTGGCTGCGGCCAAGCTGGTGCCCGAGTACATCACCATCGACATCGCCCACGGCCACGCCGACAGCGTGCGCGACATGATCGCCTACATCAAAGGCAAACTGCCCACCAGCTTCGTGATCGCCGGCAACGTGGCCACGCCCGAAGCCGTGATCGACCTGGAAAACTGGGGCGCGGACGCGACCAAAGTGGGCGTGGGCCCGGGCAAGGTCTGCATCACCAAGCTCAAAACCGGTTTTGGCACGGGCGGCTGGCAGTTGTCGGCGCTCAAGTGGTGCGCCCGCGTGGCGACCAAGCCCATCATCGCCGACGGCGGCATCCGCAGCCATGGCGACATCGCCAAGAGCATCCGCTTCGGTGCGAGCATGGTCATGATCGGTTCGCTGTTTGCTGGCCACGAAGAGTCCCCCGGCAAGACCGTCGAGGTCGATGGCGCCTTGTTCAAGGAGTACTACGGCTCGGCCAGCGACTTCAACAAGGGCGAGTACAAGCACGTGGAAGGCAAGCGCATCTTGGAGCCGATCAAGGGCAAGCTGGCCAATACGCTCGTCGAGATGGAGCAGGACGTGCAAAGCTCGATCAGCTACGCCGGTGGCACCAAGCTGATGGACATCCGCAAGGTGAACTACGTGATCCTGGGCGGCGACAACGCGGGTGAACACCTGTTGATGTAAGTCGACTTGGGTCATGTCCGTGCACGCGGGCATCCATCGCAGCCAAAGCCATGAACCCCCGATCAAGTCGGGGGACAAAATTGCTTAGCCCATTCAGCGCAAGGCCCCCAGCGCCAGCATCAGGCCGCTGATGACCAGCAGGCCGCAGATGATTTGTCGCAAGCGTGCTGCGGGCACCCGGTGTGCCACGCGGTGACCCAGCCACACACCGACCAGGGCCACCCCCATCAGCACGGTCCAACGTTGCCAGAGCAGCCCACTCGACAAACGCCCCTCCCAAGCCATGCCGAGCAGCACCGTGGCGGCTGCGGCCGTGATGATCATGGGTGTGCTGGCCCGCATCTGCTGCACGTCACTCAAGCGCCGGTTGAGCCAGGCCACCACCAAAGGCCCTGCTGTGCCAAACAGCATCTCCACCAGCCCGATCGCTGTGCCCACCGGGTAGGCCCACCCCATGGCCACCGTCCCTTGAAGAGTTGTACGGGGTCGCAAAGCATTCAACCCGGCAGCCGCCACATACAAACCCAGCAACAGCAGGGGCCACCGGGCACTCATGTGCTGCATGAGCCACAAGCCAACCAGCGTGCCCACCACCATGCCCGGCAACAAGCGGCGCAGCTCACGCCACTGCACCCGTCGCCAGTTGAGGCCACTGTGAAACGCCGATGCGGGCACATCCATCAGCAGGGTCAAGGCCACCACCTCGGGCAAGGGCCAGTTCCAGGCCAGCAAAGGCACCACCACCAAGGCCGAGCCAAAGCCGGTCAGGCCCAGCACGGTATACCCACCCAAAACCACCGCGATGGGCAGCAACCACTCTTGCATGTGAAATCCTTGTTGTTCTCAATCGGTGAGCTGACGGGTCACAAACTCCCTGAAGACCGACATGATGGGCAATTCGGTGCGGCCCGCCAAGGTGATCAGCGCCAGAAGTGCCCCTGCGCGGAAAGGCGGGTCCATGGCCAGCTCCACCAGCGAACCGCTGGCCAGTCCCTGCCGCGCGGCCCCCAAAATCCCCAGATAAATGGCGTCGGTCTGCTGCACCACATCGATCAAGCTGGGAATTTCCTCGCACTGCAAGGTGGTCATGTGGGCCGGATTGGCGCGTGGACCGTAATGGTCCACCATGATGCGGGCCACCTCTTGCGACAAAGGGGTAGACGCCATCGGATACGCCAACAAAGCGTCAAAAGGCACCTGGTCAGGGAATTGAGCCAGGATCGGATGCCCCCGGCGACACACAAAGCCGGCCCGCAGTTCAACGATGTGCGCCATGTTCAGATCGGGCGCGGTCGCCACCCGCCGCACGTCCACGACCAAGGCATCCAGTTGCCGCTCGCGCAGTTGCATGAGCTGCAATTCGGTGGAACCACGGGACACGGCCACCTGCACGCTCGGGTGGTGCTCGGCCATGTATTTCAACCAAGGCGTCATCAACATGGCCCCCGGCCCCGAACCCAGCCCCACCCGCAAGCTGCCCATGCCGCCTTGCTGCAACAGCGCAGCGCCCTGTTTGAGCTCTTGTGCTTCGTGCACGATGCGCCGCGCCCGCTCCAGCACCGATCGGCCCAGCGGCGTCAATTCATTCTTTTTGCCCACCCTGTCGACCAAGGGACCGCCCAAGTCCTCTTCCAGCACCTGGATGCTGCGACTCAATGCCGATTGGGTGATGTGCAGCTTCTCGGCCGCACGGCTGAAAGAACCGGTCTCGGCCAGGGCCAGCCAATGCGCAAGGTGCTTGAGGTTCATGTATTCATTTTGAGAATGCAAACCAGAAATATAAGTCATTTGACACATAAATACTGTGTTTCTAGTATCCATCCTGCGTTATTTTTCATATCCATAACCCAACGGAGACAAAACATGCACAAGACTTCATCTTTTCGCCGCCTGCTGCTGGCTTCACTGGCTGGCTTGACTGTGCTGGGCGCCCAAGCCCAGACTTTCCCCAACAAACCTGTGAGCCTGATGGTGCCCTACCCTGCAGGCGGCCTGTCGGACGTGATCGCTCGCATGGTCAACGTGCCGCTGGGCAAGCAATTGAATCAGCCTGTGATCGTTGAAAACCTGGGCGGCGTGAGCGGTGCGATTGCCGCACAAAAGGTGCTCAGTGCCCCGTCGGACGGCTACTACCTGTTCCAAGGTTCACCCAATGAGCTGATTTTGTCACCACTGGCCAATGCAGCGGTCAAGTTCAAGAGCGAGGACTTCCGCCTGGTGCAAATCGTCGGTGCCGCCCAGATCGCCTTTTTGGCGCGCAAAGACATCCCGGCCAACTCGGTGGATGAGTTCCTCGATTACGCCCGCAAAATGGCCAAGGAAGGCAAGCCTGTCACTTACGCCTCGGTCGGCCCGGGTTCCTTCTACCACTTGCTGGGCGAGCAATTGTCCAAAGTGACAGGCATCCCGATGACGCACATTCCTTACAAGGGCGGAGCGCCTGCCAACCAGGACCTGATCGGCGGTCAAGTGGACATTTTCCTGGCCCCCTTTGGCAAAGCCTACAGCGATCTGGCCAAAGACGGCCGCATCAAGATTCTGGCCATGCTCAACAAGGAGCGCCTGGAGGGCGTCAAGCAGTACCCGGCCATCACCGAAAGCAAGCAGCTCAAGAACTTTGACTTCAACATCTGGACTGGCTATTTCGTGAAGAAAGACACACCAGAAGCCGTCGTTCAGTCTCTGCACAAAGCGCTGACGGAAACCCTCAACGACGCAGGCGTGCGCACAGGTCTGGACGCGAACAGCCTGCTGGTCGCCAAGCCATTGCCTTTGTCCGAGCTGAGCAAGGTCTACAGCGACGGCACCGCCCAGTTCCGAGCCATTGCCAAATCGATCAACCTGCAACCGCAGTGATCGAATGGGGGCGTCCCAGTACGCCCCCCCTTGACGCTTTCAGGCGTGAGCAACTGCACGCCGCATCTGGTTTTTAAACCCCAACGCTCCTTCGAGCCTTCAACAGAAAACATCATGAAAGTCAAAACCCTTCTCAGCGGACTTGTTCTGGTCGCCAGCAGTTTCAGTGCGGCATGGGCGCAAACCTACCCCACCAAAACCATCAGCCTGATCGTGCCCTACCCGGCCGGGGGGCCTTCTGACTTTTTTGCCCGCAGGGTGCAACCTGACGCGTCTGCCAAGCTGGGGGCGACCATGATCATCGAGAACGTGGGCGGTGCCGGAGGTGCGATCGGCATGAGCCGTCTGATCAATGCACCCGCTGATGGCCACACCCTGAGTGCGGGCAGCCCCATGGAACTGGTGCTGGCACCGATGGCAATCCAAGGCGTGAAGTACAAATCCGAAGACTTCAAATTGGTCGCGCAATTCACCACCACCAACACCATCCTGGTGGTGCGCAACTCGCTCAACGTCAAGACGGTGGATGCCCTGCTGGCTGCGGCCCGTAAAAATCCGGACAAACCGCTGAGCTTTGGCAGCGTGGGTCCTGGTTCCCTGTACCACCTGATCGGTGAAAAATTCTCCCAGGTGACCAAAGTCCCGATGCTGCACGTGCCCTACAAAGGCATCGCGCCCTTGCTGTCCGACCTGATGGGTGGCCAGATCGACATGGCTTTTCTGCCCATGGGCGGCTCCATCCCTGCCACCATCATGGAAGGCAAAATTCAGGGCCTGGCCGTGACCTCGAAAACACCACACCCCCTGTTCAAGCAATTCCCCCCAATGGCCGCCATGAAGGGCCTGGAAGCCATGGAATTTGACATCTGGGCCGGCATCCAAGTGCACAAAAACACCCCGGACCATGTGGTCTCCGCTTTGAACAAGGCTTTTTATGCCGCGGTTGAAGTGCCCGAGACCCGCAGAGCCTTTGAGGCCAACGGCAACGTGATCCTGCCTGCACGCACCCCCGCCGAGCTGGCCCGTGTGTACCAAGGCGAGATCGAGCGCTACCGTGCGATCGCCAAATCGATTAACCTGCAACCTCAATAAACCTTTCACACCGCAAGAGGTCAGCCCATGAATGCACCCAGTGACGCTTTTTTGCACGACAAGCTCCAATCCCTGCAAGCGCAAGCGGATGAGTTCATCGCGGTGCGCCGCGACATCCACAAGCACCCGGAGATGGGCTACAAGGAATACCGGACCAGCGACCTGGTGGCCGAGCAACTGAGCGCCTGGGGCTATCAGGTCACGCGCGGCCTCGGCGGCACGGGCCTGGTGGGGCAGATCAAAAAAGGCACGGGCAGCAAGAGCATCGGCATCCGTGCCGACATGGACGCGCTGCCCATCGACGAAGCCACCGGTCTGCCCTATGCCAGCTGCAACGTGGGCATCATGCATGCCTGCGGCCACGACGGGCACACCGCCATGCTGCTGGCAGCGGCCAAGCACATCGCGCAAAAAGGCCATTTTTCAGGCACTGTGAACCTCATCTTCCAACCGGCAGAAGAAGGCCTGGGCGGGGCCAAGAAGATGATGGAAGACGGCCTGTTCAAGCAGTTCCCCTGCAACGCCATCTTCGCCATGCACAACATGCCTGGTCAACCGCAAGGTCACTTGGTCTTGCGTGACGGCTCAGCCATGGCGTCTTCTGACAACGTGACCATCACCTTGCACGGCAAAGGCGGGCACGGCGCCATGCCCCACATGGCCGTTGACCCGGTGGTGGCCGGCTCGGCCATCGTCATGGGCTTGCAAAGCATCGTGGCGCGCAACGTCGATCCGCAACAGATGGCCATCATCACCGTGGGTGCCTTCAACGCCGGGGTGGCCAATAACGTGATCCCGCAAACCGCCACGCTGCGCCTCAGCGTGCGCTCGCTCGACCGCGATGTGCGCGTCCTGCTCGAAAAACGCATCACCGAGCTGGTCCATGCGCAAGCGCAAAGCTACGGCGTCACCGCCGAGATCGACTACCAGCGCGGCTATCCCGTGCTGGTCAACCACCTGCAAGAGACCGACTTTGCACGCGCGGTGGCCGAAGAACTGGTGGGCCCCGACAAGGTGGTGCGCCAGGGCCGCGCACTCAACGGCAGTGAAGACTTTGCCTTCATGCTCGAAGAGGTGCCGGGCAGCTATTTGCTGATCGGCAACGGCGACGGCACAGGTGATGGCCACGGGGCGTGCATGGTGCACAACCCCGGCTACGACTTCAACGACAAAAACGTGGCCATCGGCTCGGCGTTCTGGTCGCTGCTGGTGGAGCGGTTTTTACCGGCTTGAAGCAGGCAGCGTTAGCCAGACGCCGAATGTGTCCTTGTGGGAGGCCGCCCCTGCGGCCGAATGAAAACCGTCGGCTCAGGTGGGTGCCTGATGAATCAAAGTTTGGGCCAGTGCATTCAGGCGCGAACCCACACGCGTCAGCTCTGTCACCACGCTGAAGTGGTTCAAACCCGGCAAGTCTTCACACACTGGGACTGTCTTGGGGCCCCAGGCTTGGTGAATCAAGCGGTTGTGTCGCAAAAACTCGGGGCTCTCGTCGCCCCCGACCACAGTGAATAAGACGCCCTTACGGGGACGTTGCCATTTGGCCGGGCTGGCCATGCGGACATGGGCGGGTGTGATGCGCAGATCCGCTTGTACAAATGGGGTCTTGCGCACAGGCTCCAGATCAAACAAGCCCGAGATGGACATGCTCTTGCGCACCAAGCCTGCGGGCAAATCGCGCCCCAGTTTTTTCCAGTCGCAAGCGAGCAACATGGCGGCCAGGTGACCGCCCGCCGAATGTCCGATGGCGGTGATGTTGCTGCGGTCACCGCCATGCTCGGCAATGTGCCGCCAGACCCAGGCCGTGGCACGGGCCGTCTGCAAGGCGATATCGGGAATCGTGACGGGTTGCTCGGGCGTGCCCGGGCACAGGGCGTAATTGACCACCACCACGCAGGCCCCCATGTCACGCAGCGCAGGGGCGACAAAGGAGTGGTCGGACTTGTCCAGACTGCGCCAGTACCCGCCGTGGATGAAAACCACCACAGGTGCGTTGGCGCGGGCCGCCGGAAAAATGTCCAGCGTCTCATTGGGGCCGTCGCCATAAGGCACGTCCAGGAGAGGCTTGAGCGTCTCACGTGCTTGGACTGAAGCGTTTTTCCAGTGCGCAAAGTGGTCGGCAAAATCGGGCACCAGCGCCCGGTTGTTGTACATGCGGTCGTGCCAGGCGGCGTCTTTGATGGGCATGGGTGTCTCCTGTTTTGGGTTTAGATTTAGATTTTCATTTCCAGACGCAGCTGGATGTTGCGCCAGTTGCGGTCGGTGGTTCGGGCGGTCTCGCTCTGGGTGCCCGTGTTGAATGTGGTGGCAGTCTCGTAGTCACGCGGCAGCAAGTTGCTGACCGTCAAACGCAAGGCGGTCGCGGCTGAAAAACGCCACAGACCGTACACATCGACCACACGCTTGATGCCTTGGTAGGACAGCTGTTCCTGGCTGCGCCGCGTCTCGTAATCCGGGTTCCAGTTGACATTGCCGCCCAAGGTCAAGGGCATGCCGCGCAGCCGGTAATCGGCCCCCAGATTGGCGGTCATGCTGGGCTGTTGGTCCAGACGGTTGTCGGGGCCGGGCACATCTTTCACCTTGGATCGGAAAAAGCTGATGTTGCTGCGGATGTCCACAGGCCAAGCCTGAGTCCAGGCCTGGTTCAAGCGGAACTTGGCTTCCAGCTCAAGGCCTTGGGTGACGGCATCGCCCACGTTTTGGGGAGAGGAGACACAACGCGCTCCGCCGTTCACACAAGTGGTGGTGGTTTGGTAACGGATCAGGTCTTGAATGTTGCGCCGGAACACATTGGCGCTGAGCACACCACCACCCTCCAGATAACGCTCAAAACCCAAATCGATGCCTGTGGCCAACTCGGGTTTCAGATCAGGGTTACCCACACGGTCAGGCTGGGTCGGCACGTTGTTACCTGGGACAGGATAATCGCGCGAGTAACGCAGTGGCGCCACCATGTTGTAGAGCGTGGGCGTCTTGTAGCTGCGGGTCAGACTCATGCGCACTTGGTCGCGCTTGGCCGGGTCAGGCTTCCAAAGAGCATGGATCAAAGGTGTCCACACCTCGCTCTTGTTGCGCTTGAATTCTTCGCTCACCTGCCCCTCGGTCAGGATGCGCTCGTATCGAACGCCTGCATGAGCCGACCAGTTCGGGTTGATCTTGAATTCATCCTGGGTGTATGCCGCCCAGCGTGATGTGCGGGCCTTCAGGTTGCCACTGTCGTCACCCGCGCCAGCGCTGGCCTCTTCGACGCGGCGAACCCCTTCGTGCTCCACACCGCTGACCCACTGGTGGCCATTGTCCAGAACACGGGTCCATTTGCCATTCAGGCTGGTGCTGCGGTCAGTGAACCGTTGTTCGTCCAGCGCATTGGACAAGAGCCCAGTGATGTTGACAGCGGTCTGCGTGATCTGCTGGTTGTACTTGGCCTGGCCCAAGCCGAAACGCACTTCCAGCCGGTCATCGGCCGACAAGCGCTGGCTCCACTGACCGTTCAATCGGGCTGCGGCGTAGCGGCTGTGGTTGTCGGTCAGCGCGGTGTCGGTGATGCTGGCGGACGTCAAACGCCGGGCATCGATCCGCCCTTGTGCCGCGTATTCGGAATAAATCAAAAAAGGCGTCAAGGTCAGGTTCTTGCCCTGCTCGCCTTTCCATTGCAAACGGGCATTCGCATGCACCCCTTGTCGGCGGCCCGACGAGTCGGACAGGCGCACTTGGTCATCCCGGTAATCCGAATCGATCGCGGTCACGCTTTCATCAGCACGTTGGTTGTCCATGGCCGACAAGGTGAAGGTTCCGTTCACCGGCTCGGTCTTGAGGTTGTGCACCCAATTGACCATGGTCGAGCCCTCGCCGTGCTCCTGGCTGCGGGTGAGTTTCAGATCATCGGGGTTGGCTTTTTGGCCCTCGCGCAGCACGATGTTGATGGTGCCGGCGATCGCACGGGCCCCGGTTTCCGCGGTCGGCGCCCGCAGGATCTCAATGCGCTCGACCTGTTCAGGGGTCAGTGAATCGACCGAAAAACCCGGCGGCATGCGTTCACCGTCCAGCAGGATCTGGGTGTAGCCACCCCCCAAGCCGCGCATCCGGATGGCCCCGCCACGGCCGGGTGCGCCTTGCACCGTCACGCCCGGCAAGCGCTTGAGGACGTCGCCCAGCGTCGCATCGCCTTGCTTGTCGATCTCTTCACGGCCAATCACGATCTTGGAGGCCGTAGACTCGCGGCGCACCTCAGAGTCGTTGTTGCGGTTGCTGCGGATCTCGACCTGCCCGAGGTCGGTGGCCGCAGGCGTGGCTGAATCGCTTTGCGCCAAGGCGGTGCTGGACATCGCCAGAAACACAATCGCCGGACCCAGGCAGGTCCGTGGCAAAGGCCCACTGGGCCAGATCAAGGCATTGGAAACCAGAGAAAACGGAGGGTTGGAGCAGGTATCGCGCATGGGCCGATTTTGACAGTGTCAAATGACCGTTGTTCGACGCCTCTGCAAAGACCGGGCTTCACACCCGATCAATCACCCGACTTGAACAAGGCGGCCACCTTGCGCTTGGGTTTGATGTTGGCCGAGATGGCGGATCGAACCACTTTGGGGCCGCTGGGCTCCCAGCTGGGTGCAACGTCAGCGGCCGGAGCCTCGTAAGGCTTCTCAAAAAACGGATCGCGGTTGATCGGCGCGGGCCGGAAACCGCCACGGCGCTCATGCGGCGCATCCAGGGCATCACGGGGATCGTGCTCTCGGCGACGGCCTTCGTAAGCACGCGAACGGGGGCGATCCTCGGACCTTTCACCCCATTTTTCAGGCGCGGGACCCGTGGGGCGGGTGTCCAGCTGCAGGGTTTCAACCTCCAGCTTTTTCTTGATCAGCTTTTCAATGTCGCCCACCAAACGCGTGTCGGAGGGGCTGACCAAAGTCACCGCCAGACCGGAGGCGCCAGCACGGCCTGTGCGGCCAATGCGGTGCACATAGTCTTCGGCGTTGAAGGGCACGTCAAAGTTGAAGACGGCAGGCACGTCCTTGATGTCCAGACCACGCGCGGCCACGTCGGTGCACACCAGCAAATCGACTTCACCTTGTTTGAAGGCTTCCAGTGCCTTGAGGCGCTCGTCCTGGCTCTTGTCGCCGTGCAAAGCGGCTGTGCGCAAGCCCTCGCGCTCGAGTGATCGGGCCAAACGGCCGCAACCGAGCTTGCTGTTGACAAAGATGAAGGCCTGTTTGATGCCCCGGTCGTCCAGCACCTTGCGGATCACGCGGCGCTTGTCGTCGTCTTGCGCGGCGTAAAAACGCTGCTCCACGGTGGACGCGGTTTCGTTGGGACGTGCCACCTCGATGGTGATCGGGTTTTGCAGGTAGCTGCCCGCCAGACGCTTGATCTCGGGCGAGAACGTGGCGGAAAACAGCAGTGTGGTGCGCTGCTTGGGCAGGTAGCTCAGGATGCGTTGCAGGTCGGGCAAAAAGCCGATGTCCAACATGCGGTCGGCTTCGTCGAGCACCACATATTCCACCTGGTTGAGCACCGCGTTTTTGGCTTCGATGTGGTCGAGCAAGCGACCCGGCGTGGCGACCAGCACCTCAACGCCTTTTTTCAGCTCCAGCGTCTGGGGCTTCATGTCCATGCCGCCAAACACCACCGCGCTGCGAAGCTGGGTGTATTTGGCGTACATCTTGATCTGCTGGGCCACCTGGTCGGCCAGCTCACGGGTAGGCAGCAACACCAGGGCGCGCACCGGGTGGCGGGCAGGCGAGGTGGAGGGGTTTTCGTGCTTGAGCAGTCGCTGCAGCAAAGGCAGCGAAAACGCGGCCGTCTTGCCCGTGCCCGTTTGGGCTGCACCCATGACGTCCTGGCCTGTCAACACCACCGGAATGGCTTGGGCCTGGATAGGGGTCATGGATTCGTAGCCCATTTCGGCTACGGCTCGTGCCAGCGTGGGCGCCAGCGATAAATTGGAAAAAGAGTCGGTCATTAACCCGCTATTGTCTCATTTTGGGCTGACGACCCCGAAATCCGGTTTCGGCCCTCGGGTTTGAGGCCTCAGGTCTTGGGCAAAGTCACGCCCACTTGACCTTGGTATTTGCCGCCGCGGTCTTTGTAACTGGTCTCGCAGACCTCATCGCTTTCGAGGAACAGCACCTGCGCACAACCTTCGCCCGCGTAGATTTTGGCGGGCAGCGGCGTGGTGTTGCTGAACTCCAGCGTCACATAACCTTCCCACTCTGGCTCGAAAGGGGTCACGTTGACGATGATGCCGCAGCGGGCATAGGTGCTTTTGCCCAGGCAAATGGTCAGCACATTACGGGGAATACGGAAGTACTCCACCGTGCGGGCCAGCGCAAAGCTGTTGGGCGGAATGATGCAGACATCGCCTTCGATGTCCACGAAGCTGCGGTCGTCGAAATTCTTCGGGTCCACCACCGTGCTGTAGATGTTGGTGAACACCTTGAATTCAGGGGCACAGCGGATGTCATAGCCATAGCTGCTGGTGCCGTAGCTCACAATTTTCTGACCTGCGGCGTTTTGACGGATCTGTCCCGGCTCAAACGGCTCAATCATGCCGTGCTGCTCGGCCATCCGGCGGATCCATTTGTCGCTCTTGATGCTCATGGTGTGCCTTTGTATCGATCGCGCTATTTTAGGGTCTCGCCCGGACACCCGGTCCAGGCTGGCGGGTCACCGGGCGATCCGCCCCACGACCCCCTGCACCAGGTAGTTCATGTTCAAAATTTGGGCATCGCTCAGAGACTGCCCTGCGGGCAACACCAACTTGCCCTCGTTGTCAGAGATCGGACCGGCAAAAGCTTGCAGCTTGCCTGTGCCCACCGCTTTCTGTTTGGCCAGAATTTCGTCCTGCACAGGCTTGGGCACCTTGGGGCCAAAGTCGCCCACGCGGATCATGCCCTGCTTCACGCCGCCCCACACACTGCCCGACTTCCACTGACCAGCCAAAGCCGCCTTGACGCGGGCCGTGTAGTAATCGCCCCACTGGTGGGTGACCGCGATGATCTGGGCATCGGGGCCGATCTTGCGCATGTCGGAGTGGTAGGCCACGGCCATCTTGCCGCGCTCTTGCGCAGCCGCCATCACCGCCGTGGAGCCGGTGTGGAAGGCAATCACGTCCACGTCCTGGTTGAACAAGGCCATGGCCGCTTCGCGCTCTTTCGGCGGGTCAAACCAGGCGTTCAGCCAGACCACTTTCACAGTGGCTTTGGGGTTGACCGAGCGCATGCCGAGCGTGAAGGCGTTGATGCCTTGCAGCACTTCGGGAATCGGGAAACCTGCCACATAACCGGCCACATTCGACTGGGTCATGCGCCCGGCCGCGATGCCCGCCAGATAGCGGCCCTCGTAATAGCGGGCATTCGAGGCCGCCACGTTGGACGCGGTCTTGAAGCCGGTCACGGACTCGAACTTCACATTCGGAAACTCTTTGGCCACCTTGAGCGTGGGCTCCATGTAACCAAAGCTGGGGGTGAAGATGATTTGGTGGCCCTGCTGGGCCAGGTCGCGGATCACGCGCTCGGCATCCGCACCCTCGGCGACATCGGCCACAAAGGTGGTCTTGACCTGATCGCCCAAAGCCCGCTCAACGGCCTTGCGGCCCTCGTCATGCTGACGCGTCCAGCCCGCCTCGGTGATGGGCGAAACGTAGACAAAACCGGCCTTGATGGGATCGGTGGATTGGGTGGGGGTTTGCGCCTGAACGGCGGGAAGAAAAAAGCAGGCGGCCACGAGCGCGGCAGCGAGGTTTTTATACATGGTAGTCCTCTACATGGCCCCGGGGATGAAAAAACAAAGCCCGCCGGGGCAGCGGGCTTCGGGGTGAATTTTACCAAGAGCGGCAACGCCCTTAATCCTGCTCCGCAAACCCCTGAAAACAGACTTTCAATTCATGCATCCATCGGTGCTTGTCGGCCTCGGGGGCAAAGCTCGCTTCGATGCTGTTGGCAGCCAGTTTGTAGGCTTGCTGGGCGTTCAGGTGCAGGGCGGCAAAGGTCTGCAGGTAGTTGTCGTTCAGGTAACCGCCAAAGTAGGCCGGGTCATCCGAGTTGATCGTCACACACAGGCCCGCATCCAGCGTCTGGCCCAGGTTGTGGTCGGCCAGGTTTTTGAACACACACAGCTTGAGGTTGGACAGCGGGCAGACCGTGAGGGGCATGTGGTCGTCGGCCAGGCGCTTCATCAACGCCGCGTCGTGGATGGCCTGCACGCCGTGGTCGATGCGCTCGACCTGGAGCACGTCGAGTGCGCCCCAGATGTAGGCAGGCGGGCCTTCTTCGCCTGCGTGGGCCACGCAGTGCAAGCCCAGCTCGCGGGCACGGGCAAACACACGCGCAAATTTTTCGGGCGGGTGGCCCAGCTCGCTCGAATCCAGGCCCACGCCGATGAAGTGCTCACACCAGGGCATGGCTTCCTCCAGGGTGGCCAAGGCCTCGTCTTCGGACAGGTGGCGCAAAAAGCACAGGATCAGATCGGCGCTGATGTTCAGCCGGGTTTGCGCATCGCGGCAGGCGCGGCTCAGGCCTTCGATGACCGCGCCCATGGCCACACCCCGCGCCGTGTGGGTTTGCGGGTCAAAAAACAGTTCTGCACGCACCACATGGTCGGCTGCAGCCTTCTCGAAATACGCCCAGGCCATGTCGTAAAAATCCTGCTCGTGCAGCAGCACGCTGGCCCCGGCGTAATACAGGTCCAGAAAACTTTGCAGGTTGGTGAAGGCATAGGCGCTGCGCAAGGCGGCCACATCGGCATAAGGCAACTGCACGCCGTTGCGCCGGGCCAGGGCAAAAATCAACTCGGGCTCCAGCGAGCCTTCGATGTGGATGTGCAGCTCGGCCTTGGGCATGACGCGCAGCAACTCGGGTAAGCGGGTGGGCGGTATGGCGTGGACTTTGAACATGGTCACTCCTCAAAAAAACGGGCGCGGATGGTGGCTTCATCCAATTGCGCGAAACAGGTGTTGTGCCGGTCGGTCAAAGGCCCATGGCCCGGCATCACTTGGCCTGCAGGGCCATAGCCCACGGCCTTGAACTTCCATTGGCCATTCACCCATTTGAAGTGACCCACATGCAGGCCCGATGGGTCATACAGGGCGAAAACGCCATCACTCAGGGGTTTCAAAAGACTGTCGCGCATGGCTACACCAACTTCTCGACGCCGCGTGAAAAGCACACGGTCTTGTGGCTAAAGGCCTCGTGCTGCTCTTCCACTTTGTCCAGCTCGTACAGGTAATTGACCATGAGGCCGCCCGACTGTTGCAGCCCTTTTTTGGACAGATCGGCCGCCCAGTTGATCTGGTGCAGCGTCGCGCCGTTACTCAGGTGGAATTTGCCCACGGCGTCGCCCCGCGCCTCAGGGGTTTGGTGCATCAGGTACAGGGCGCACAGGCGCATCAGGGTGGCTCGCTCGGCCTCCTCACTGCGCTCGGGGTGCCAACCTGACTTGAGGCGCTCTGCCCAACTCAAGTTGCCGACCGCCAGGTTTTTCTGCGCTTCCTGCCACTTGCGCAGGTGCGTGGGGCTCAGGCGCTCTTCGGGCAGAGACGCACCCGCGTCCAGCCACTGGGTGAAGCCCGGGATGGGGGACAAGGTGCAAAAGGTCTTGAGCGAAGGCATTTCCTCGATCAACTTTTGCGCCACCCGCTTGATCAGGAAATTGCCCAGCGACACACCTTTGAGGCCCGGCTGGCAATTGCTGATGGAGTAAAAAATCGCCGCCTTGAAACTTTTGGCGTCGCCCACCGGGGCTTGTTTGTTGATGAGGCCTGCCACGTCTTTGGCGATGCCCGGCACCAAGGCCACCTCGACAAAAATCAGCGGCTCGCCGGGCAACTGGGGGTGAAAAAATGCAAAGCAACGGCGGTCCGGCTGCAAGCGGCGACGCAAGTCGTCCCAGCCGTCGATGGCGTGCACCGACTCATGCGCGATGATTTTTTCGAGCAATTGCGCAGGTGAGTTCCAGGTGATCTGGTGCAGTTCCAAAAAACCTGGGTTGAACCAGGAGCTGAGCAAATGGTGCATGTCCGCGTCGGTGGCGCGAAAAGCCGGATGGTCCTGGAGGTAGGACAGCAGCGTCTGGCGCATTTTCAAAATCGTGCTCGTGCCAGCAGGTGCGCGGTTCACCCGGCGCAGCAGCTCCTGACGGGGTGGCTCCACCGTCTGGAACAAATGGATCAGGCTGGCTTCGTTGCGCTCGGTGTTGTAGCGTTGGGCCGCATCCACCACCAGGGCCGGGTCAGGGTTGAACTGGCTGGACAAGAAATGAAAAAAGTCGATCTGGCTGCGCTTGTCCAGATGTTCGTAATGGTCGATCAGCTTGACGGCCATGCTTTGCGCATTGGCCTCACCCCGGGCGCTGAGCAATTTTTTGGCGCTCAACCTGGCAGCATCGAGTTTCTTGTTTTGAATGAAACGTTCCAGCATGTGAGGCCCTTTGAGACGCGTTGGAGGACATCGGCGAGCTTGCACACGCCTTCAGCGCCAGCTTACACGCACAAGCCCAACGACACCCGCACACACATCAATTTTTCTGGAAATCGCCGCGCTCCATCCACCACGAGACCGCAAACCCGGCGACCAGGCCCCAAAAAGCCGCGCCGATGTTGAACAACCCCATGTCAGCCACTGTGACCAACAGACTGACCAATGCCCCGAGTGAAAATTTGCCCACACCAAACGAGGCCACAAAGGCCCCCTGCAACACGCGCAGCATGGCCAAGCCGCCCAGCACCATGATGAACTCCTTGGGCGCAGCCAGCATGAGGCCTGTGAAAGTCGGTGCCATCAAGCCGAACAAGATCGCCAGCCCGCCCACCATCAGCGCCCCGGTGTAGTGACGCGATTTCTCGCCGGACGAGGTGAGCAAGCCATTGGTTGGCCCCGTGAGGCAGGTGCTGACCGCGCCAAACAACGCGCTCACAGCCGCGCCCAAGCCGCACGCCACCGCAATCATGTTGACGGGCGGCTCGTGCCCGGCGTTTTTGAGCACGGCCACCCCCTGCCCGTTTTGCACCACCAGCACCGTGATGGCCAGGGGTACCACCAGCTCCAGCATCGCTGCCAAGGACCAGACCGGCGCCTGGATGACGGGCTGCGCCAAGGTCAATTGGCCCACGACCGAGCCATCCAGGCGGCCCGACACCGCCACCGCCAAAGCCCCGACCAGCAAAGCGCCAATGACCGGCGGCAAGCGCTTGCCCCAGTCGGCCCGGGCCGACAGCAACAGAAACACGGCCACCATGGGGGCCGCAATCGCGACATCGCTGTGCAGCGCCCGCACGATGTCCAGACCAAACCGCAAAAACACCCCGGCCACCATGCCCATGACGATGGGCATGGGCAGCGCCGCCATGACGCGCTTGACCCAGCCGCTCAGGCCGAGCAACAAAATCAGCGCACTGGTCACATAAAAAGCGCCCAACACCTCGGCAAAACTCAGGTGCTGCAAGGCCGGCCCCACCAGCACGGTGCCCGGAATCGTCCAGCCAAACGCCAGCGGCGTGGTGTAGCGCCAGGTCATCCACAAGGTGACCAGGCCGTTGACGAAAAACACGCCAAATACCCAGGACGCCAGCTCTTCGGGGGACAAGCCGCCGCGCGTGCCCACCGACAAAATGATGGCCACCGGACCGGTGGCGGCAAAGATGAAACCGATCAGCGCGTTGGCAGCGTAGGTGCTGCCAAAGTCCGAAAGCATTTGCGGCCAGGTCCTGGGCGCTGCGGCGGGGGATTCGAGGTGTTTGGACAAAGCGGGCCTTTGCGAAAGACGAAACGATGCCAGCGTATCAAACCTGCTGGGCTTGGCCGTCACCAAGGGGCCAGCGCCATGAAAAAAAGCCGCCTGACTTGCGTCAGGCGGCCTTCGGATCACAGGGGGATGGATTCCCGATCAAGTCGGGGACCCGTCTTGCCCCGATCACTTGCCCGGAATCTTGCCTTCCACGCCCTTGACGTAGAACATCACGCCACCCAGGAACTTGTCGTCGGCCACCGCATCTTTGGCCAGCACTTCCTTGCCAGCCTGGTCCACGATCGGGCCTTTCCAGATGGCGAAGCTGCCGTCTTTCAGACCGGCCTTGATCTCATCGATCTTTTTCTTGGTGTCTTCAGGCACATCCGCGGCCACCCCGACCATGTCGATCGCGCCTTCTTTCACGCCCCACCAGCTTTGGCCAGTGCTCCACTTGCCTTCCAGGGCTTCACCCACGGCCTTGACGTAGTAAGGGCCCCAGTTGATCACGGCCGAACCCAGGTGGGCCTTGGGGCCGTAGGCGGTCATGTCGGAATCCCAGCCGAAGGCGCGCTTGCCCATTTTTTCGGCGGTCTGCAGCACAGCCGACGAGTCGGTGTTTTGCATCAGCACGTCCGCGCCGCCGTTGATCAGCGAGGTGGCGGCTTCGGTTTCTTTCGGTGGGTTGAACCACTCGTTCACCCAGACCACCTTGGTCTTGATCTTGGGGTTGACCGACTGGGCACCCAGGGTGAAGCTGTTGATGTTGCGCACCACCTCGGGGATTGGGATGGAGGCGACCACACCCAGGGTGTTGGTCTTGGTCATCTTGCCCGCGATCACACCCGCCATGTAAGCGCCTTCGTAGGTGCGGCTGTCGTAGGTGCGCATGTTGTCGGCGGTCTTGTAGCCGGTGGCGTGCTCGAACTTGATGTCCTTGTGGTCAGCGGCCACCTTGAGCATGGGCTCCATGTAACCGAAGGTGGTGCCAAAAATCAGCTTGTTGCCTTGGGCAGCCATGTCACGGATCACGCGCTCGGCGTCAGCGCTTTCCGGCACTTTCTCCACGAAGCTGGTGACCACTTTGTCGCCGAAGGCTTTTTCGATTTCCTTGCGGCCGTTGTCGTGCGCAAAGGTCCAGCCGCCGTCGCCCACAGGGCCGACATAGGCAAACGCGATCTTCAGGGGCTCGGCCTTGGCCGCAGCGGGCGCCTCGGCCTTGGGGGCCTCTTCCTTCTTGCCACAGCCGACCAGTGCAGCGGCGGCCACAGCTGTCAGGGCCACCATCTTGACGATGGAGCGCTTGGAGATGTCTGTCATGTCAGTTCCTTTTTTGTTGAACAGGGTTACAGGGGTTGGAAAAAAACTCATTATGAACCGGGATAAAACGGCTTGCCCAGCGAAGCGGGCATGTTCACGCGGATCCAGGTCGGGTTGCGCGAAATCAGGGCCAACACCACGATGGTGGCGATGTAGGGCAGCGCCGTGAGCAACTGGCTGGGCACCTGAACGCCCACGCCCTGCAAATGGAACTGCAGCATGGTCACACCACCGAACAAGTAGGCACCCAGCAAGACCCGTGCCGGACGCCAGGTGGCAAAGGTGGTCAGCGCCAGCGCAATCCAGCCCTTGCCCGCGACCATGCCCTCGACCCACAGCGGGGTGTAGATGACCGAGATGTAAGCCCCGGCCAGACCGCACAAAGCGCCCCCGGCCACCACCGCCGCCAGGCGGATGCGGCGCACCGGGTAGCCCAATGCGTGCGCCGATGCGGGCGATTCACCCACGGCGCGCAGCACCAAACCGGTGCGGCTGCGGTACAAAAACCAGATCAGGGCCAGCACCAGCAGCATGGCCAGGTACACCAGCGGATGCTGTTTGAACAAGGCGGGGCCCAGCAAGGGGATATCGGCCAGGCCGGGAATCTCGAACTGTGGCCGCTCGGGCAACTTTTCTTTCACATAGCCAATGCCCACAAAAGCCGAAAAACCCACGCCAAACAGACTCAGCGCCAGCCCGGTGGCGTACTGGTTGGTGTTCAGCCAAATCACCAGCACCCCAAAAATGGCCGCCAGCACCGCGCCCGCGCCCATGCCCGCCGCAAAGCCCAGCCAATCGTTGCCGGTGTGTACCACGGCGGCAAAGCCTGCGATGGCCGCGCACAGCATCATGCCCTCGGCCCCCAGGTTCACCACCCCGGCTTTTTCGTTGATCAGCAAACCCAAAGCGGCAATGGCCAGCACCGTCCCCGCGTTCAGGGTCGCGGCGATCAGCAATGCATACGACTCCATCACACACTCCCCATTTTCTTGGCCACCCAGCGCAGGCGGTAAGCCACCAGCGTGTCACACGCCAGCAGGCAAAACAACAACAAACCCTGGAACACGCCCGTGATCGACTTGGGCAAGCCCAGGCGCGATTGCGCGAGTTCGCCGCCGATGTAGAACATGCTCATCAGCACCGCCGACAACACCATGCCCGCCGGGTGCAAGCGCCCGACAAAGGCCACGATGATCGCGGCAAAGCC
>VFQS010001639.1_pt1 | contig 20050 bp, 14 predicted proteins | sample 3512361 | NCBI WGS metagenome assembly VFQS01 (sample SAMN10412375, study PRJNA504923) | tailings metagenome | isolation source: Relicate 1 Philex TSF3 active mining | place: Philippines
GCCATACACACGTTGCAGCATCTCGTTCTTAGAGTCACCGCGCCAGTACGCGCCGGCTAACTTCATCAACTTGAATACTTTCAATTTCCCGGTTGATGGCACGTGTGGACCACGGCACAAATCGGTAAAATTACCTTCTGAGTAGAGCGAAACGTCTTGATCTGCTGGAATAGATTCAATGATTTCGGCTTTGTAGTTTTCACCGATAGACTTAAAGTAAGCCACAGCTTCATCACGCGGCACAACTTTACGCACAACCTGCTCGTCTTTTTTCGCCAGCTCGGCCATTTTCTTTTCGATGGCGACTAAGTCATCTGGTGTAAATGGACGCTTGTAGGAGAAGTCATAGTAAAAACCATTCTCAATCACAGGACCGATCGTCACCTGCGCTTCAGGAAACAATTCTTTTACTGCATACGCCAACAAATGCGCGGTAGAGTGACGAATCACTTCCAAACCATCAGCATCTTTATCCGTCACAATCGCCAAATCAGCATCTGCTTCGATCAAGTGCGATGTATCGACCAACTTACCGTTGACTTTGCCAGCCAAGGCAGCTTTTGCCAAGCCCGTGCCGATACTGGCGGCGACTTGCGCCACTGTGACAGCGGACTCAAATTGTCGTTGCGAACCATCGGGCAAGCGAATTGAAATCATATTCATCTCCATACGGGCCTAAGCCAAAGAAAAAACAAAAAAATTAAAAAAACGAAACCAATAGACGAAAAAAAACGCGGACTAGCCGCGTTTATCTATCGTACTTAAAGACGAAAAAACACCTCGACTAGCGTCGCTCACAAAGGAATGTGATCGTAGTTCGCGGTGTCATAACCATGATGCCTTTCTCGCTCTTACAAAGTACTACTATTTCTAAAATTCTGGTGGGCGGTGAGGAATTCGAATCCCCGACCCCTTGGATGTCGACCAAGTATTCTAACCAGCTGAACTAACCGCCCGAAGAGGTAAGACTATAGCAAACAACCTCTAAATCGTAAAGTGCTTTTTCTCGATTTCAAAAAAGCCTGATGTAATTCATTTTACAAAAATACCGTAACATGACTGAATTCCTGCCAATCAGACCAAACCCAATCGAAGATACATGCGCTGAAAAACACAAATACCTTACAATACCAAATCGAATCTATAGAAATAACTCGCCATGCCACACGATGCACACACGCCCAACAAAGTAGGCACCCAAGACACCAAAAGCGCACATTTACATGCTCACCGTCATGGTGATGCGGAACATCAACATTACTTTGCAGATCGCAGTCAATCGATTTTAGCGTGGGCATTGGGTCTAACATTATTTTTCGCAGGTGTCGAAGTTGTCTTTGGTTTCTTATCAAATTCTCTGGCTTTGATTTCAGATGCTGGCCATATGGTCACCGATTCTGCTGCGCTTGGACTCGCCCTGCTCGCACAATTAATTGCGAAACGACCACCAACAGCCAAACACACATTTGGATTTGGACGATCCGAAGCCTTGGCCGCGTTCGTCAACGGCTTGGTGATGTTGGGCGTGGTTGCTTGGATTAGCATTGAAGCAATCCAACGCCTTCAATCACCAGAGGCAGTACAAGGTAAAGTCGTCATGATTGTTGCCGCTATTGGCCTAGCAATTAACATCGTTGTAGCATGGGTTCTATCTCACGACAAAGATAGTATGAACACACGTGCAGCATTAATTCATGTCATGGGAGATTTATTGGGGTCCGCAGCGGCGATCGTATCGGGCGCAATTATTTACTTTACAGCTTGGATGCCAATTGATCCGATACTATCGATCTTCGTTTCGCTGCTCATCTTGAAGTCAACCATGGGCGTTCTAAAAGAATCATTTCACTTCTTGATGAAGGGCGTTCCTCATCACATTGATTACGTACAAATTGGCACCGATCTAGAAACAACGCCTGGCGTCGCTTCAGTACACGACTTACATGTTTGGGATATGTCCCCAGGCCAACCCGCATTAATTGGCCATTTAGAGATCGATGACTTGAGCGCGTGGCCAAGGATTTTAGAGAGCATTAAAAAAATGCTGCTTGAAAAACATGGCATCGATCACATCACTTTGCAGCCTGAGGTGTTGCGCGACGAAGAATTTGAGGCAAATACCTAAAATTGATTAATCCTCGCCCGCCAGCATCCACTCCTTCAATCCGTTCACCCAGATTGGCGCTTGCAATTTGTAGTTCACCCGTAAAATTGCGGCGCGCTGATAAAGCGTTTCAAAGTCGATCACTGGTGCAGTCTTAAATGCGATCGCCACCACATTAGCATCATGTACTTCGGGAAGCCAAACCACCACGTCGAAACATTGCTGCATGGCGTGAATGTTCTTTTCGCGTTGTACATCATCCGCAAACAAATTCACTGTCATCATTCCTTCCGCAGTTAGAGATGCTGCACACGCTTCGTAAAACTCAAGGCTACTCAACACCGGACCATTCGCTTCAGCATCGTACAAATCGACTTGAATGACGTCCACCGTGCCGTGACGCTTTACATTTCTCACAAAATCGAATGCATCCATCTCAAGCACGTTTAACCGCGCATCATCAGCAGGTAACTTGAACTGTTCCCGACACATTTGAATCACATTCGGATTTAGCTCTACTGCGGTGATTTTTGCATCAAGAAAATTGCGATAGCAAAACTTAGTTAACGATGCTGCTCCCAATCCCAATTGCACAATATGCTTAGGCAACATATTGAATAGCATCCACACATTCATCTGCTGTACATATTCCAGCTCAATTTGATCTGGCACTGCAAGACGCATTGAGCCCTGAATTGGAGCACAACTCGTATCATTACTGACATCACTAGCAAGATGCAAAGAACGAACACCTCTAAATTCAGAGACAAAAACCTCGGGATGCTTATCTACACTTTTACTGTTCAATTTTTTCTCTTTATGACTCTATCAAAGATGAATGACGCCAAGCGCAATCTTGCGCATGGTCATTTACCATGCCAATCGCTTGCATGTAGGCGTAAATAATCGTCGATCCAACAAATTTGAATCCACGTTTTTTTAAGTCTTTCGAAATTTGATCCGACAGCGGCGTCGTGATAATCCGCTCACCACGATTAATAATTGGCTCACCGTTAACGTAGGACCATAAATAGGCATCCAAACTTCCGCATTCAGAACACAACTGCAAATATGCTTTCGCGTTTGAGATGACTGCTTGAATTTTCAATCGATTACGAATGATGCCCGCATTTTGCATCAGGCTCTCTACTTTTGACGCATCATATCTCGCGATTTTTTTTGCATCCCAAGAATCAAAAGCCAAACGATAATTTTCCCGTTTATTGAGAACTGTTTCCCAACTTAGGCCGGCTTGAGCCCCTTCCAAATTAAGCATCTCAAACAATGTGAGCTCATCATGACAAGGGATGCCCCACTCATGATCGTGATATTGTAAATATAGTGGATTTGCAATATTTGCCCATCCACAGCGCGGTTTATTCATCAGCCCTAGCCTCTTCACTTTTAGAACCATGCATGCAATCAAACTTTAAATTTACTTAAACTTAGTTCTATTTATTATTTTTGTTTTTTAGACACGTTCACAATCAACACCAAACAACTTCGATTATACTTCCCAAAGCAGTTACATAAGAACAATGCGCATACAACTCATAGATTTGACGAAGAATACAAAGGCCTAATAATGTCAAAACCAAGTTCCATCCAATTATCCAAACTCTTTGGAGTTCTATTAATAACAGGCTTAAGCGCATGCGGTGGTGGTAGTGGTGCCGGCGGGGGAAGCGATACGCTGAGCCTCTGCAACAACGGGGCAGGTGCCTGCTCAGTTACGGGTAACAATAACTCGAATAACAACTCAGGAAATACTGGCAACAATAACAGCAACAACGGCAATAACAACGGAACCAGCACGGAAATCGGTCTGCCTAGCACCTATGCGAATATTTGCACGCCTAGCGTGGAAAAGACCTGGGTTCGAGCACATTTGAATGCTGTGTACCTCTGGTATAAACAGATAGTGGAAGTACCAGTAGCCAACTACAGCACACCACAGTCGTACTTTGATGCACTACTTGTCAAGCCAAATGATCGCTTCAGTTTTACCGCAGATAAAGATGAAATTGATGGCTACTTTGAAGCGGGTGAAGATGTTAGTTTTGGCTACAAATTAGTGAATCAGAATAATAAGTTACGCGTCACTTTTGTACAGCCAAACTCACCGGCCGACTTACAACAAATAAAGCGTGGTGCTCAAATCGTTGGCTTGAATGGAGTACCGATTGAACAAGTCAGTTACAACAATCAAATTGCCGCCCTGTACCCAACAAGCTCACAGACTGTCACGAAATTCGAGATCCGCGATAATGGGGCTAGCAGCACTCGACTAGTCGAAATGAAAGCGACCAAGGTCACAACCAAGCCCGTTCTTCAAAACAAAATTATCGCCACACCAGATAACAAACGCCTTGGTTACATCGTTTTCACCGACCACATCGCGACCGCCTCAGATCCTCTGGTTGAAAGCATGCGCGAATTCAAACAACAAGGTATTGACGACTTGGTTTTAGATTTAAGATATAACGGTGGCGGCTATATTTACATTGCAAACGAAGTCGCTTCTATGATTGCGGGCAGCAAAGCACAAGGACGTGTTTTTGAACAACTTCAATACAATGACAAGCATCCCGACTGGACAGCCGAAAGCAAATTTTTCTTCACGAACAAGGCTCGCTCCGGACAAGATTTGCCACAATTAAACTTATCCAGGGTCTTTGTATTAACTAGTTCTCGCACCTGCTCCGCCAGCGAATCCATCATTAATGGTTTAGCTCCTTTCGTGCAAGTTATTACGATTGGCGGTACCACTTGCGGTAAACCATATGGCTTCAGCCAAAAAGATAATTGCGGCACTGCATACTTTGCGATTGAATTTAGTGGCATCAATGATGCTGGAACTGGAGGCTACGTCAACGGTTTTGCTGCAACCTGCCCTGCTTCTGATGACTTAGAAAACGAACTAGGCTCTCTAAATGAAAGACTGCTGGCAAATGCAGCAAGCTACAGTAAATCAGGCGTTTGTGGCCCAAGCGGCTACGCCCCAGCACCAGCATTTAGCATCAGTAGTGGTCGGATACTTGATATAGAGCCACACCCATTACGAAACAATCGCATTCGTAAGTAGACAAACAATTGAAGGCTCTCAGATGAGAGCCTTTTTTACTTATCTATGTAAGTTTCTCGCATGCTGACACGACAAATAGAAGGCTCAACTTTGTCAATCAAATCATGCGTAAATTAACTATATTCTTATCAATGTTTTTTCTTTCCATCGTGTTCAGCTCAAACACGATTGCACAACAGCTGCATACCCCCGCTCAATTCGAATTAATCGGCTCTGGCTACAGTGGTAAAAAAATCGATTTGAGAGAGCTGAAAGGAAAAACAATCTTAATCAGCTTCTATAGCGCAGGCTGTGCGGTTTGTGCTCGCGATCTCAAACTCATGCGTGAATTTTACAGAGATAACAATCACAAAAACTTTGTTCTGATTGGCGTTAATCTCGACAAAACCAAACCCGAATTTGATTTATATACACAAATAGTGTCCGCAAGCATCCCGAAAAACCAACAATTTCCTTTGATGTGGCGTGGGAATGCAGAGAGCATAAAAGGCTTCGGCACATTTAGCTCCGATCCTACTCACTTTTTAATTCATGCCGACGGCAATTTAAGCCTGAAACGCGAAGGCACACTCAAAGCAGAAGACTGGGACAATTTATGGGAGTCATTACATCTCTAAGTGATCTTGACCGGCGTGCTACGCAAGCAAGACTATAGCGAATAGAGAAATCCGTGTTTACTCAAGACAATAGTGACTTAAGCCCTTTCAAATTCTAAAAACAAAAAAGCCAAATCTTGAAAACCAAGATTTGGCTTTTCGAAAAGTTAGTACAGAAAATCTATATGAAGTGTGGTAAAAGACAGTGTCAAATTAATGCTTAATGGTTGAAGTATCCGTACCAGCGTCATTTTTTGCAACTGCCGGAACCGCCAATTCTTCCTCAGTCAATGCAACGGGCTGACGTTCTAACGCGATCTCCAAAACTTTATCAATCCAACGCACTGGGATAATTTCCAATTTGTTTTTGACGTTATCAGGTATTTCTGTCAGATCTTTTGCATTTTCTTCTGGAATCAACACGGTCTTAATTCCGCCACGATGTGCAGCCAATAGCTTCTCCTTCAAACCACCGATTGGCAGAACCTCACCGCGAAGCGTAATCTCACCCGTCATAGCAACATCAGCACGCACTGGTATTCCAGTAAAAATAGAAACCATTGCAGTCGTCATCGCTATTCCTGCTGATGGACCATCTTTCGGTGTCGCCCCCTCAGGCACATGAATATGCACATCGGTCTTTTCAAACAAATCTGCTTTAATACCCAAACGAGCGGCGCGGCTACGTACGACGGTGCGAGCAGCCTCAATTGACTCCTTCATCACATCACCAAGCGTACCGGTGCGAATAGTCGCGCCTTTACCCGGCATGGATACAGCTTCAATCGTCAACAAATCACCACCTACTTCTGTCCAAGCCAATCCAACCACTTGGCCAATTTGATTCTCTTTGGTCGCAACACCAAAATCGTATCGACGAACACCCAAAAATTTATCCAAATTTTTCGAGGTAATCGTGGCTTTCTTCTCGCTCTTCTTCAACAGCAACATCTTCACTACCTTACGGCAGATCTTTGAAACTTCACGCTCTAAAGAACGAACGCCGGCCTCACGCGTGTAATAACGAATAATGTCGCGAATCGCAGACTCCGATACCGAAATCTCATCCTCTTTCAAGCCGTTATTCTTGATTTGCTTAGGCAGCAAATAGCGTTGTGCGATGCTTGCTTTCTCATCTTCTGTGTAGCCTGAAAGACGAATCACTTCCATCCTATCCAACAAAGGAGCAGGAATATTATAAGAGTTGGATGTCGCAACAAACATCACATCAGAGAGATCAAAATCAACTTCAATATAGTGATCTGAGAATGTATGATTTTGTTCTGGATCCAACACCTCTAACAACGCAGAAGAAGGATCACCGCGGAAATCGGCGCCCATCTTATCAACTTCATCTAACAAAAATAGAGGATTCCGCACGCCTACTTTAGATAAGCTTTGCAAAATCTTTCCTGGCATTGAGCCGATGTAAGTACGACGGTGACCGCGAATCTCCGCTTCATCACGTACGCCACCCAAAGCCATACGCACAAACTTGCGGTTAGTTGCACGTGCAATCGATTGACCTAATGAAGTCTTACCAACACCTGGAGGACCAACCAAGCAAAGAATTGGCGCTTTCAATTTATCAACGCGTTGTTGAACCGCGAGATATTCCAAGATGCGCTCTTTCACTTTGTCCAAGCCATAGTGATCATCACTCAATACTTTTTCAGCATTGGTCAAATCATTATTCACTTTGGATTTTTTCTTCCAAGGTAAATTGACTATGGTATCGATGTAGTTTCGAACTACCGTCGCTTCAGCGGACATAGGCGACATCATTTTGAGTTTCTTCAACTCATTCATTGCTTTATCGCGCGCTTCTTTCGGCATTTTTGCAGCGGTGATTTTCTTTTCGAGCTCGTCGATATCTGCGCCTTCTTCGCCTTCGCCTAGCTCTTTCTGAATCGCTTTGACTTGCTCATTCAAATAGTACTCACGCTGCGACTTTTCCATCTGCCGCTTCACACGCCCACGAATACGCTTTTCTACTTGAAGAATATCTAGCTCGCCCTCAAGCTGGCCAAGCAAATGCTCAAGACGTTTAGCGACACTAACAATCTCTAAAATCACCTGCTTTTGCTCTAACTTTAATGGTAAGTGGGCAGCAATAGTGTCTGCCAAACGCCCAGCATCATCGATACCTGATAGAGATGCCAAAATCTCTGGCGGAATCTTCTTATTTAATTTCACATATTGATCAAACTGCTGCACGATGGCACGACGCATCGCTTCGACTTCAGCATCCTCTCCATCCTCCGCAGCAATCGGTGTAAGATCTGCAATGAAGTGGGACTCGGAATCGGTGATCTGATGAATGCGTGCACGTTGCGCTCCTTCAACCAACACCTTAACGGTGCCATCAGGCAGCTTCAACATTTGCAAAATATTCGCAATACAGCCGATTTCATAAATATCTTCCGCTGATGGCTCATCTTTTGCTGCTGCCTTCTGCGCAGCCAGCATGATGCACTTGCCCTGCTCCATCGCAGCTTCTAAAGCCTTGATTGATTTGGGACGACCTACAAATAATGGGATCACCATGTGAGGAAATACCACGACATCGCGCAGTGGCAACAATGGTAATTCTGTACGTTCAGTAATAGTGGAAGTTGTCATGGCGCACCTTTTTAAAAAAACTTTCATTCAATAGATTGGCGCACTAGGCTAAAACTCAAGCCCGTCATCCTAAAAAACAATAAAAAAAGCCACACAGAGAGAACTCCGAGTAGCTTTTCGGTTGAAGCCAAAATTTTCTATTGTTTCGATAAATTGTACCGCTTAATTGCGCGATTCACAGAGAAAGTCCCAAGAATCGCGCAATGTTTTCATATTTTTGTGCTGATGCAACTTAAGCACCAGCGACTTTAGGTTGCTCGTTATAAATCAATAAAGGTTTTGCGCCATTATTGATAGTATTTTCATCAATCACTACCTTAGATACATTTTTCTCGCTTGGTAGCTCAAACATAATATCTAGCAATGCATGCTCCAGAATCGAACGCAGACCGCGCGCCCCAGTTTTACGGGCGATAGCCTTCTTCGCTATTGCTTGCAATGCTGATGGACGAATTTCTAACTCACAGCCTTCCATCTCAAGCAGTTTTGCATATTGCTTAATCAAAGCATTTTTCGGCTCAACCAAAATTTGAATTAAGGCTGCTTCATCCAATTCCATCAAGGTCGCAATTACAGGCAAACGTCCAACCAATTCTGGAATAATGCCGAACTTAATTAAATCTTGTGGCTCTGCATCCAAAATTACTTCGCTAGCACTTTTCTGACTCTCGCTCTTAACACTTGCGCCGAATCCAATGCCACCTTTTTCAGAGCGATCAGAAATAATTTTCGCCAAACCATCAAACGCACCACCACAAATAAACATGATATTAGTCGTGTCAATTTGAATAAAGTCTTGATTAGGATGCTTACGTCCGCCTTGTGGAGGAACAGATGCCATTGTGCCTTCAATTAATTTCAGCAAAGCTTGTTGCACACCTTCACCAGAAACGTCACGAGTAATAGATGGGTTTTCTGCTTTACGCGAAATTTTATCGATCTCATCGATATACACGATCCCTTTTTGTGCGCGCTCGACTTCATAATTACAGTTTTGCAGCAACTTCTGGATGATATTCTCGACGTCTTCGCCAACATACCCAGCTTCAGTCAATGTAGTCGCATCAGCGATTACAAAGGGAACATTCAACATACGCGCCAAAGTTTGCGCTAACAGAGTTTTACCAGAACCTGTTGGCCCAACTAATAAAATATTACTTTTAGCTAATTCAACATCATCCTTCTTACCCAGATGCTTGAGGCGCTTGTAATGGTTGTAAACGGCGACCGCCAAAATTCGCTTGGCCTTTTCTTGACCAATCACATACTGATCAAGTAATTCCGTAATTTCTACCGGCGTAGGCAAATCGCTTTTTGATGAAGAGATAGGCTCAAGCGCACTCATTTCATCACGAATAATATCGTTACACAAATCGATACATTCATCACAAATAAAGACAGATGGCCCCGCGATTAATTTTTTTACTTCATGCTGACTCTTTCCGCAAAATGAGCAATAAAGTAATTTTTCGCTGGAAGTACTTTTTTTATCTGACATAATACTTTTTAATAATTTTTACGAAGTAATCTATGAACGCTATATTACTGCAAAAAAATGCTAGCTCGCAGTAATACCCTACACAAATCCAATGTTTTTATTTCGCAGATATCTGCTAATGATCAAAAATAAAAACGCCCGCACCAAAAGGTTGCGGGCGTTTTCTTTTAAACCCTAGATACGGCTTTTTAAGCGCGATGTGTCAATACTTGATCAATCAAACCATATTCAGCAGCAGCATCGGCTGACATGAAATTATCTCGGTCTGTGTCTTTTGCGATTTGCTCAATCGTTTGACCAGTTTTCTCAGCTAAAATACCATTCAAACGCTCACGCAAATACAAAATTTCACGCGCCTGAATCTCGATATCCGATGCCTGACCTTGCGCGCCACCAAGTGGTTGATGAATCATGATGCGAGAATTTGGCAAAGAGAAACGTTTACCTTTCGCACCAGCTGCCAACAAGAAAGCCCCCATCGAAGCAGCCAATCCAGTACAAAGCGTAGAAACATCTGGCTTGATAAACTGCATCGTATCAAAGATCGCCATGCCGGCAGACACAGAACCACCTGGAGAGTTAATATAAAGCGAAATATCCTTATCAGGATTTTCACTCTCTAAAAACAACAACTGGGCAACAATCAAATTTGCTGCCTGATCATTCACAGGACCAACTAGAAAAATCACACGTTCTTTGAGCAAACGGGAGTAAATATCGTATGCACGCTCTCCACGCCCGCTTTGCTCAACGACCATCGGCACCATGCCAAGCATATTTGTTTCTAAACCAGAGTTATGAATGATGCCTGTCATGAATTATCCTATCTTATTTTGCTGCGTTATTACCCATCAGTTCGTCGAATGGCAAAACTGATTCGTTCACTTTTGCTTTACCCAACACATAGTTAACGACGTTTTCTTCTAATACAAGAGCTTCAACTTCAGCTAAACGATTACGATCACTATAGTAGTACTTCACAACTTGTTGAGGATCTTCGTAACTTTGCGCAAAATCTTCTACTTGCGCTTTGATTTGATCAGCAGTCGCTTGCAATTGATTCGCTTTAACCAATTCAGCCAAAATCAAACCTAAACGAACACGACGTTCAGCTTGTGCTGTAAATAATTCAGTTGGGAATGGTACGCCTTGCACATTCATACCGCGTTGTGCCATATCTTGACGCGTCATTTCAGCCAAACGCTCTGCATCCTGATCAATCAATGCTTTTGGCGCATCAAATTCAACTGCCTTCACCAAGGCATCCATAACGCTATCTTTAGTTTTTGCTTTTACGCGACCTTTAACTTCGCGTTCTAAGTTTTCTTTAATATCGTTGCGCATCTTGGCCAAATCGCCATCTTCTACGCCCAACATTTTCGCAAACTCTGCATCGACTTCTGGCAAATGCGCCCACTCTAACTTGGTCAAAGTGACAGTGAACTCTGCAGTTTTACCTGCCACATCTTTGCTGTGATAGTCTTCAGGGAAAGACAATGGGAACACTTTGGTTTCACCAACTTTCAGACCCAAAGTTGCTGTTTCAAATTCTGGCAACATACGGCCTTCGCCCAACACAAACGCGAAACCCTCTGCCTTGCCACCTGCAAATTCAACGCCGTCCAAAGTGCCAGTAAAATCGACTGTTGCACGATCACCAGATTGTGCAGATTGATCAGCACCACCATCACCGTGAGGACCTTGTTCACCCTTAACATGGAAATGAACACGTTGCTTACGCAAAATATCAATCGTCTTATCGATTTCAACGTCTGTAACATCAGTCTTAACCTGTGTTACTTCAACGCCAGACAAATCACCAACAACAACTTCCGGATACACTTCAAAAGTTGCATCGAAAGTCAAATAATTATCTGAATAACTTTTCTTCGGCTCAATACGTGGAAAGCCCGCAACGCGCAAGTTGTTTTCTTTTACTGCTTCAGCAAAAGCCAAGCCAACTTTATCATTAAGAACTTCGTTCTCAACTTGATAACCATATTGCGCGGCAACCATTTTCATCGGTACTTTACCTGGACGGAAGCCAGGCGCTTTTGCTGTACGAGCACGTACTTTCAAACGCTTTTCAATTTCCGGTTGCATTTCTGCGATTGGGAAAGTAATCGTAATACGGCGTTCTAATTTTTCTAAAGTTTCGACTGCAGTTGCCATGAAAATCGTCCAAATATAAAAAATCTGTGGTGCGAGAAGGGGGACTCGAACCCCCACACCATTGCTGGCGTCAGGACCTAAACCTGGTGCGTCTACCAATTTCGCCATCCTCGCGGGATGAAAACACCTCCGGTAGAAAGACCGGCACAAAAGCAAAGGGCGACTTCGATTGCATTGTCGCCCATAACTTGTGCTGTGGCATTTCAACTTCAACCAACTATTCTACTAGATTTTACGCAAACTTGTCTCGATTTTTTTCTACTCAAATTGAAACTGCGTCATTTTTATTCTGCCTTTCGTCTTTTTTTAATCAAAAACGAAAGGCCGAAATAAATTGCACGATCTCACTACGCCGATTTAGCCGGCTCTTTAATTCTAAACCACGCTGCATACAGCGCTGGCAAAAAGAGCAAAGTCAAAGCGGTAGCGATAATCAAACCGCCCATAATCGCAACTGCCATCGGCCCCCAAAATACGGAGCGGGACAATGGAATCATCGCAAGTACAGCCGCAGCAGCTGTCAGAATGATAGGACGGAATCGACGCACAGCCGCCTCGACAATTGCATCCCAAGCTGGAACACCCGCCGCTCTATCTTGTTCAATTTGATCAATCAGAATCACTGAATTTCGAATGATCATACCGAACAATGCAATCACTCCAAGCTGCGCAACGAAGCCAAACGGTCTTTGCAAAATCAACAAAGCCATCGCAGCACCCGCTACGCCGAGTGGTCCAGTCAAGAACACTAAAACAGAGCGAGAAAAACTGTGTAACTGCAACATCAATAGAGTGAAAATAATAAAAATCACCAATGGCACGTTAGCCGCAATTGATTCTTGTGCTTTACCACTGTCAGCAGCAGCACCTGCCAATTCAATTTTATAGCCAGGCAATAAGGTCGCTCGGATTGCATCTAGCTTGGGATCAATTTGAGCAGACACAGTTGGGCCTTGAATACCATCGACCACATCCGATTGCACAGTAACCGCCCATTCACGCCCTTCACGCCAAACAACACCAGGTTCCCAAGCCAAAGAAATCTTTGCTACTTGCGATAGTGGAACGGCTTTTCCACTAGCAGTTGGAATATTCGCGTTGCTCAGTGCTTGCACGGTCGAACGTTCATCTACTGGCTGACGAACAACGATATCAATCAATTTATTCGACTCTCTAAATTGTCCGACAGTGGTACCAGTCAAAATTGTATTCGCGGCACGCATCACGTTTTGTGAAGTTACGCCCAAGGCGCGCAGCTTATCTTGATCCATATCGATACGAACTGTCTTCACAGACTCGTTCCAGTTATCGTTCACGCCGATGGCATTTGGATTCGCATTCATCACCGCCTTGACACGATCAGCAACCTCACGCACTTTGGCGACATCTAAGCCAGTGACGCGGAACTGAACTGGATATGGTACTGGCGGACCGTTTGGCAATAACTTAACTCGACCACGCACCTCAGGAAAATCTTCTTTAAATGCCTGATTGATTTTCAAACGTAAAGCTTCACGCGACTTCAAATCTTTTGGCAATACCACGATCTGCGTCACATTGGTCTGCGGGAAAATCTGATCTAAAGGCAAGTAGAAACGAGGACTCCCTGTGCCAACGTAGCTAGTAATACTCTCCACGCCTGGCTGCTTCCGAATGAATGCCTCAAATTTTTTCGCCTGTGCTTCAGTCGCTGCAAAAGAGGAGCCCTCAGGCAACCATAACTCAACCATTAATTCTGGGCGACTTGAATCTGGAAAGAACTGCTGTTCAATAAATTTGAAACCAAAAACACCCAAGCCAAATACCGCTAAAGTAATAGCAATCGTTGTTTTACGCCATGTAACACACCAATTCACCAATACTCTAAAGCGCGAATAAAACGGCGTATCAAATAATTCATGATTACCATCCGCGCCCGCATGTGGCTTAACCCGCAACAATAAATAACCAAGATAAGGTGTAAATAAGACCGCGGCCAACCATGATATCAACAGCGCTAAAGCATTCACTGAGAACATCGAGAAGGTATATTCACCCGCAGCAGACTCAGCCAATCCAATCGGTAAAAATCCAGCCGCTGTGATTAATGTTCCGGTCAGCATCGGCATCGCTGTCGAGCTGTAGGCGAAAGTTGCCGCATCAAATCGCGAGAAGCCCTCCTCCATTTTACGCACCATCATCTCAACTGCAATAATCGCATCATCCACGAGCAGACCGAGCGCAATGATCAGCGCACCAAGTGAAATTTTATGCAAATCAATATTGAAGATACGCATAAATAAGAAGGTAACCGCCAGCACCAATGGAATCGTCAAGCCTACGACCAGCCCAGGCCACACATCGAGTCGCCAAGGCTTCGTGTGTAAACCGAGTGATAAAAAACTCACCGCCAACACAATCACGACCGCTTCAATCAAGGTATTAACAAATTCCCCGACTGATGACGCCACAATTTTTGGTTGATCAGAAACACGATCCAATTGAATCCCAACCGGCAGCTGCGATTTAATCGACGTAACTTCCTTCTCTAAATTTTTACCAAGCTCGATGATATTGCCACCCTTTTCCATCGATATGCCAAGACCAATTACCTCTTTACCATTGAAGCGCATTTTATCGACTGGTGGATTTTTATACTCGCGTTTCACGACAGCAAAATCACCTAATCGGAAAGTCGTTCCATTTGCACGCAAACGCAAATTTTCTAAATCTTTCACCGTCAACAACGCACCGGAAATGCGAACTTGCAAATTGCTGGAGGAAGTCGTTAGCACGCCAGTTGGATCTATCGTATTTTGCGAATTGATTTGCGAGACGATCGTTTCGAACGGTACGCCTAATTGAGAAAATTTCTTTTGTGAAAATTCGATATTGATTTTCTCTTCTTGCACACCAAACATTTCGACTTTTGCAACCTTTGGAATACGCAAGAATTGCTGCCTTACGAAGTCAGCGTATTCACGCATTTCTTCGTAATTAAACCCATCCGCTGAAATCGCAAAAATCGAACCGTAGGTATCGCCAAACTCATCATTGAAAAACGGCCCAATAACACCTGCAGGCAGCGTGCCTTTGATGTCACCAATTTTCTTACGTACTTGGTACCAAGTTTGCGAAGTTTCCTTTGGCGGCGTTGATTCTCGCAATTGCAAGATAATCAGGGTCTCACCTGGTTTCGAATAACTACGAATCTTGTCAACGTAAGGCGCTTCTTGTAGTTTTTTCTCAAGCTTGTCAGTCACTTGCTCTGCCATCTGCAAAGCAGTTGCCCCTGGCCAAACCGCACGTACCACCATCGCTCTAAATGTAAATGGTGGGTCCTCATCTTGACCTAATTTTGCAAAACTAAAAATCCCGCCCAATAGCAACGCAACCATCAAATAACGCGTTAGCGGAATATGTTCCAGTGCCCAACGCGAAAGATTGAATCCAGATTTATCGTGATTATCCTGACTCATTTAGATGCTCCTACAGAAGAAGCAGACGCTGAAGCAGGTGCAGCACTTGCAGCCGCCGGTGTCGGCGCGGATTCCACGCCGAGAATATGCACTTTTTGACCCGCTTTCAACAAATTCACACCAGCGGTCACCACAGTCTGGCCTGCTTGAATTCCACTAGAAATCAACACATCTTCACCACTAGTAGAACCAATTTGAACTGGTACCAACTTCACTGTCCCAGACTCAACAATCCACACTGAACTCATATTTTTTTCTTGAAATAATGCTGTCAAAGGCAAACGCACCATTTGCACATCACTTTTCATGCCAAATATGACATTGGCAGTCATTCCTAACTGAACATCTTTTGCATTATTAGGTAAGGCGATTTTCGCAACAAAGGTGCGCGTCACAGGATCTGCGATCGGCGATAATTCGCGCAATTTCGCGGCATAAACCTCGCCACTATTGGCCCACAATTTAACCTTGATATCATTCAATTGACGGATCGAATTGATCTTATCTTCTGGAACACCGACCACAACATCCTTGTCACCTGCTTTCGCTACGCGCACAACCGGTGTACCAGCGGCAACTACCTGTCCCACTTCAGCCTCAATTCCTGTTACAACACCATCAATATCAGCTACCAAGCTCGCATATCCAGCTTGATTTGATTGATTCGATAAAGTAGCCTTTGCTTGTTCATAGCTTGCTTGTGCTGCTTTATATGCGGTTTCTTTGGCATCCAAAACTGCTTGCGCAACAAAATTCTTTTCACGTAACTCTTGGTAACGCTTCAATTCTGCCTTCGCCAAATCGCGATTACTTTCTGCCGCACTTAAGCCTGCTCGTGCCTGTGCTTGGCCTAACAATAAATCTTGTGGATCAAGCTGCATCAATACTTGACCACGCTTCACCACAGTGCCCAACTCCACCTTACGGGCGACAATTTTTCCTGGCACACGAAAACCAAGACGCGACTCAATTTTTGCCCGCACTTCACCAGACAATTCGACCGCAGACTCGGTTCCTTGAAACTGCGCTTGGATCGCGCGTACTGGACGAATATCCTCCGTCTTTTCCACCTTTTTCGAGCAGGCAGTCAGCGACAACATTGCCGCCAAACCCAGCAAATTCATCGCTAAAAATATTTTTTTTCGAATCATTGGTGTCGAATTAGGAAGCGCAGAAAGCTGGTGAGGATGAGATGGTGAATTAAACACGAGAATTATTCCTTTACGATTTCATCAATGATGCGATAGTCAATGACGCTTACGGATGACTGAAGGCTACAGCAAATAGGTTCTAAATACATAGATAAAGACATTAATCGAGGACTATTTGAAAACAATCCAGATTACACTAATTGAATTGCAAACTTACGCCAATGGATAGCACGCTATTTGATATTCACAAGTGATTAGAATCAGAAATAAAGTCTAAACAAATCTAGATTTCTGAAACACTAGCCTTTTTTAAAATTTAAAAAACAAACACAATTACTGACTTATGAGTTATTAATTATAATCACGAATCTTTTCCTTGCCAATGACTTTCGAGTCATTTATTTTTGCAGTTATTCAAATAACAAAGAACAGCACCCACTATGAGTGTTAATCACTACGAAAATTTTCCAGTCGCATCGTGGCTAATGCCAGCACATTTGCGGCCAGCAGTAAAAACGATTTATGCATTTGCTCGCAGTGCCGATGACCTTGCTGACGAAGGCAGCGCTAGCGACCTTGAGCGCTTATCCGCTTTGGCGGAATATGAAAATAACTTGGAACTAATACGTAGCAAGCAAGCTTGCCAGCATCCTTTGTTTAACGATTTAGCTGAAGTTATCTCAACACATCAGCTACCCATTTCACCATTTTTTGATTTACTGAGCGCATTTAAACAAGATGTCACATGTAAGCGCTATGATCACTTTACTAGCCTTTTACAATACTGCGATCATTCTGCCAATCCAGTTGGGCGCATCATGCTGCATCTATATAAAGAAACTGCTAGCGACAATCTCGTAAAGTCAGACTTGATTTGCAGCGCTTTACAGCTTATTAATTTTTGGCAAGATATTGCAATTGATTGGCAAAAATCCCGCGTCTATGTTCCGCAAGAAGACTTGCTGCGCTTTCATGTTAGCGAGTCTCAAATTGCCGAAGGTGTTTGCAATCAGGCTTGGCGCGCAATGATGCAATTTCAAATAAATCGAACTCGACAAATGATGATTACCGGCAGTCCCTTATGCAAAAGACTACCAGGGCGATTTGGCTTTGAATTGCGCTTGGTGGTACAAGGTGGTTTACGCATCCTCGAAAAGATCGAAGCGGCAGATATGAACATTTTTCAGCATCGCCCTACGATTCAAGCCACAGACTCACCATTGCTATTGTGGCGCGCGCTAAAAATGTAAGTTCAACTATTTCATCCACGAGTCAAAACATGCCTGATGTATCGCTGGTTCAGTCGTATCAACAAATCCAAACCCAAGCAAAACGGGTGATGGCTGAACTATTTCGCCTGATTACGCCTGAGGATAGCGAACATAGCATTGCAACAAAAGCCTATGCACTTTTATGCGAACAAGGCATACACGAAACTTGGTATTACAACTGCCCTGCCTTAGTGTTAGCCGGCACTCGTAGCTGTCTCTCAGTATCAGGCAGAGAATATCAAGCTAGTACAGAAAAACTTGGCGGCAAGAACTTGATTAGTATCGACTTAAGCCCATGCCAAGGCGAAGTTTGGGCAGATTATTCACGCACATTTGCATTCGAATTTGGCTGTTGCGTTGAACATCCAAAAACCCGCGAATATCAGAATGGGATAGATTTTCTCAAACGACTACACGAAGAAATGTGTGCCTGGGTGAATCCAGAAACCAGTTTTCACAAACTTTATCAATGGAGCAATGTGCGGATACGTGAAAGCGGTTTTGTGAATCTTGACTTCCGAACCAATGTCGGACATAGCATAGAAGTCGAACGTGAGCGCCGCCAATACATCCAAGCGCATAACCAGCAGTTAATTTCAAACGTCAACTTCTTTAGCTTCGAGCCATTTGTTCGTTTAAAAGGTGGTCACTGGGGCTTTAAGCATGAGGACATTTACTACTTCGGCCAAGATGGGCGCTTAAATTGCCTGTAGTTCCCTATAGTTGCCTATAAAAAAAGCCAAGACGAACTTGGCTTTTTCTACTGCATTTATTTCGACACCACTGTTTAATTTATCAATTATTTCGCTAAATTAAGATGCGGTGCTGAGACGCCAAACTAAGCGGCCACACAAGTAATGCCAATTGCACTTGCCGGAGCGGGATTCTCTAAAGACGCTTTTCCCTTGCCATTCGTGACAGTACATTTTTGCCCAGTTGGCTGCGTGGTAATTTGCAAATCATAATTATCGCCATCAGACAAACTAAACGACATTGTGTACGCACCATCAGCTAATAAATTACGTGCATCAGTAGTGCCATCCGCTAACGTATTTGAGATCGTTAAGAATGTTCCTGATTTCAGACCCGCCAAAGATCCACCGATTGGCACACCAGTCGCACAAGTTACCGCGATATTGCTTGGAGGACTGCTTAAATTCGCAACGCCGCTGGCATTTTGGATTTTGCAAACTTGACCAACTGGTGGCAAAAATACTTTTGCTGCATATTCTTTACCGTTCACAGCATAGGTCTGAAACGAGAACACACCATCTGCTGTCAAGGTAGTTTGTGTCGCACCATTCATCGATAAAGTCAGCGATTTACTAGCGCCAAGGCCAGTTAATGAACCTGCCAAAGGAACATTTGGTACACAAGTGACCGCAATATTATTCACTGGCGCTTCGCCACTCATCTTGCCTTTTCCGTTCGCTACTGTGCAATTCACCGGATTCGGCTGTTGCCCAACAGTGATATCGTAAGAAGCATTGCTGGCTACACGAAACGAAAATGAACCATCTACAGACAATGCCTGAGTGTAACCAACTTCATTGACCAAAACCAAATAGCTACCGGTCGTCGTCAATCCTTTTACGGTGCCACCAACGGTCGTATAGACAAAGCCACCGCACCCAACCAAAACACCAGCGATCAAAGCACTCAAAACTGCTACTTTTTTATTTAATTTAATCAAGATAAGTCTACCTTATTACGATATATGAACGACTCAACGCAGCTTGCCACACAAGTTAACTGCACAATAAGCTGGCATTGTACAACATGCCCGCCGCATTTTTTTGTCTATATATTGTAAGAACGAATGCGAATATGCGTTTCCACGCAAACCGATGGAAGTTTGTACTTAGGCGCGCAGTCGGTTAGCATTACGCCTTAATTCATATTCCAGCCTACCTAATCAAGCATGTCTCCAGACGAATATTGCCAAGAAAAAGCCGCACAGAGCGGCTCCAGTTTTTACTACAGCTTTTTATTTCTGCCACAAGAGAAGCGCCGCGCGATTACCGCGCTGTATGCATTTTGTCGCGAAGTTGACGACGTTGTCGACGATTGCACAGATGAATCGGTCGCCAGAA
>VFQS010001640.1_pt1 | contig 20037 bp, 22 predicted proteins | sample 3512361 | NCBI WGS metagenome assembly VFQS01 (sample SAMN10412375, study PRJNA504923) | tailings metagenome | isolation source: Relicate 1 Philex TSF3 active mining | place: Philippines
GGCCCTTCACCTTGGGCAGGTGCTCGATCAGCAGGCCGGCGTGGATGGTCTGGTAATCCACCCCCTGCTGGCAGTGCTTCTCGATGATGTGCAGGAAGTCGTCTTCGCTGAGCTTCTCGATCGAGCCGTGCACGCTCTCGAGCGCCTGATACACGGGCACCGTGCCGATCGGCACCGGCGAGGCGTTGATGATCGCCGTGCGCACCTCATCAAGGTTCACGCCGCCGGTGGAGAGATCCATCACCGTGTCGGCGCCATACTTCACCGCCAGCTCGAGCTTCTTGAGCTCCTCGCTGACATCACTGGCGTTGGGCGAAGCGCCGATGTTGGCGTTCACCTTGCACTTGCTGGCGATGCCGATCGCCATCGGCTCCAGATTCGGGTGATTGATGTTGGCCGGGATGATCATGCGGCCCCGCGCCACCTCCTCCATCACCAGCGATTCGGGCAGGTTCTCCCGCTTGGCCACGTGGGCCATTTCCTCAGTCACCACTCCCTGGCGGGCGTAGTGCATCTGGCTCACGTTGGCTTGGCCTTTGCGCTTCTCGATCCAGGCGCTGCGCATAACGGGCTACGGCGAAGGGTGATACGGCCGGATCAACCGGCAGAGTCGGGGCGCAGCCTGAGGTTCTCTTCTCACTTCCCTGCGCCGGCATGACCCGGATCAGGTTCGGAGGGTGTGATCTCAGCCCGGGGCTGCTGAAGACAGCCGGGCACCCCTAGTGACGTAAGGAAACCTAGCAAGGCTGAAACAGGCCTGGCCAGAAGGGTGCATCAAACCTGCAGGCCATCCAGGGCCGCGGCCACCACCCGGTGGTCGGGATCGGCCTGGAGCCGCTGCAGCAGGGCCCGCGCCTGCTGGGCCTCGCCGCTGCTCGGCCACTCGTGCACCAGCCGGCCCAGGATCTCAGCCCCGCCCACGCGCACGGTGCCGTCGTTGTCGCCGATGGCCAGGCTGGCCAGCTCCAGCAGCCAGGCCGGATCCATCTCCGGCTGCTCCGCCAGGGCGGAGAGCACGCTGCAGCGCAGCAGCCACTGGGTGTCGCGGCGAAAGGCGGCCAGCAGCTCCGGCCAGGCCCGCTCCACGCTGTAGCTGGCGAGGGCATTGGCGGCCTCGGCGCGCACGTTGGCGTCGTCGTCGTGCTCCAGGGCGGCGAGCAGCGCCTGCCAGCCCGCCTCGCTCTGCTTCACACCCAGCCCCGCGCAGCTGAGCGAGCGGATCATGAACATCTCCTGCTCCAGCCCCAGCAGCAGCAGCGGGATGGCCTGCTCGGCGGGCACCTCGCGCAGATGGGCCAGCGCCGGCATGGCGCGGGAGGGATCACCGGAGACGATGGCGGCGCGCAGCAGCTCGAGATCAGGGGCTTGGCTCATGCCCTCACACTGCCTCAGCGGCCGATCTCCTGCTGGCGCAGGGTCTCCAGCAGCCGGCGCCGGCGCCGCCCCTGGACCACCGCATTCGACACCAGCAAACCGGCGCCGATCAGCAGCGGCGGCACAGCGGCCACCCGGTCGGCACCACGGCGCTGCACCAGGGCGATCAGGGCCAGCAGCATCAGCAGCGGCGCCGCCAGGGCCAGCCAGGTGAGCAACCAGGAGCGCTGGGCCTGGGGCTGGCTCACAGCGGGCTGCGCGCCATCGCCACCAGCAGGCTGCCGGTGAGCACGCGGATCCCCACCGGGATCGCGCTCTCCTGCGGGGCGAAGGTGTTGCTGTGCAGCGGCGTGCAGCCCTCGGGTCCGGCCACCCCAAGCCGGAACATCGTGCCGCGGGTGCCATCGAGCAGTTCGGCGAAATCCTCCGCGCCCAACGAGGGCTGCTCCAGCCAGAGCACGTTCTCCCGGCCCAGCAGATCGGTGGCCACCTCGGCCACCAGCCGGGTGAGCTCGGGATCGTTGTGCACCGGCGGCGAGATGCAGCGGTAATGCACCCGGGCCTCACCGCCATGGCCCTGGCACAGCGCCTTCACCGTGTCTTCGATCCAGCCGGGCAGCTGGGCGTGCACGTCGTTGTCGAGGCAGCGCACGGTGCCCAGCAGGCGCACGTGATCGGCGATCACGTTGAACGCCTTGCCGCCCTCGATCCGCCCGAAGCTCACCACCACCGGATGCAGGGCATCGAGGCGGCGGCTGATCGCCTCCTGCAGGCCGCTCACCACCCGCGCCGCGATCCAGATCGCGTCGGTGCTCTGGTGGGGCCTGGCGCCATGGCCGCCCTCACCCAGCACCTCCACCTCCAGCTCGCCCGCCGCGGCCGTGAGGCTGCCGCTGCGCACGCCGATGCTGCCGGCAGGCAGGCTCGGAAACACGTGCACGCCAAACAGGGCATCCACGCCGTCCATGGCGCCATCGGCCTTCATCCAGGCCGCCCCCTGGGCCGTTTCTTCTGCTGGTTGAAACAACAGCCGCAGCCGCGCCGTGAGCCGGTACGGATCGCGCTCGGCCAGCTCGCCCAGCAGCCGGGCCACCCCCAGACCCACGCTGGTGTGCAGGTCGTGGCCGCAGGCGTGCATCAGCCCCTGCACCGTGGAGGCGTAATCGAGGCCGGTGCGCTCCTCCACCGGCAGCGCGTCCATGTCCACCCGCAGCGCCAGCAGCGGGGCGCGCTGGCCATCAGGCTGCTTGAGCGGACCGATCTCGGCCACCACCCCGGTGCGGCCCACCCCCTCCTGCACCTGCCAGCCCCAGCGGCGCAGCTCGCCGGCCACCAGGGCCGCGGTCTGCTGCTCGTGGCCGCTCAGCTCCGGATGGCGATGGATATGGCGGCGCAGCTGGATCAGCTCCGGCAGGGCCTCCTCCAGCACCGCCTCCAGTCCCAGGGCCTGCCAGTGGGTGATCGCGGCGGTGGAGGGCATGCCGGTGGAACTCAGGCCGAGGCCAGGGCCAGGAACTGCTGCAGAGCCTGCACCGGTTCGGGCGGCCAGCGGCGCGTTTGCAGCAGCCATTCTGGCTGGCGGTAGCGGGGATCGAGACCCGATGCCGCGGCCCAGTTGCTCTCGGCCTCACCGCTGGCACCGCGGCGCCAGAGCAGGGCGGTGAGGGCCGCCCGCGCGTCAGCGAAGAGCGGATAGCGGCGGATCAGGGAACGCAGTTCCCGCTCCGCCTCCGCCAGATCCCCGAGCTGGAAGGCCGCCAGCGCCGCGCTGGAGCGGGCCATGGCAAAACCGGGCCGGGTGTCGGCGGCGGTCACGAAGCAAGCGCGGGCCGCGGGCCAATCGCCGCGGGAGCCCTCCACATTGCCGAGGTTGTAGAGGGCGGAGGCGCGCAGCTCATCGCCCTCAGCGGCCTGCTCCAGGATCCAGCGGTAGTCGGCCTCGGCCGCGTCCCAGCGCTGCAGGGCCTCCTCGGCCGTGCCCCGGTTGAGGTGGGGATCGGGGCTGGTGGGCTCCAGCTCAATCGCGTGGGTCTGATCAGCGATGGCCGCCTCGGGATCGCCGAGGGCGAGCTGCACGTTGCCGCGGTTGCTCCAGGCCACCGCATCATCCGGGGCCATCTCCAGCACCTGGTTCCAGAGCGGCAGGGCCTGGCCGAAGTCGCCCTGGCGGCTGGCGCTGAGCGCCTGGTCGAACAGCTGGGGCAGCGACAGCTGGGCCAGCAGCTGCACACTCAGCAGCAGGGCCAGCAACGCGCCGCTCACGCCACGGCCCCCGGCAGATCCAGCTGGGCCGGCCAACCCAGGTGCGCCCGGCCGGCGGGGGTCACGATCCGGCCGCGCGGGGTGCGCTGCAGGAAGCCGAGCTGCAGCAGATAGGGCTCCACCACGGTTTCCAGGGTGGTGGGGTCTTCGCCCAGGCCCGCCGCCAGGGTGTCCAGCCCCACCGGACCGCCGCCATAGCCCTCCAGCAGCAGGGTGAGCAGGCGCCGGTCGCTGGCATCAAGGCCGCGGGCATCCACCCGGTGCAGGCTCAGGGCCTGGTGCACCAGCTCCGCTCCGATGCGGCCATGGCCATGCACCGAAGCCACATCGCGCACCCGGCGCAGCAGACGGTTGGCAATGCGGGGGGTGCCGCGGCAGCGGCGCGCCACCTCCAGCGCGGCCTCAGCCTCCAGATCCAGCTGCAGCAAGCCGGCGGTGCGCGCCACGATCGCCTGCAGATCCGGCAGGTCGTAGAACTCCAGCCGCTGGAGCAGGCCAAAGCGATCGCGCAGAGGTGAACTGAGCGAACCGGCGCGCGTGGTGGCGCCCACCAGCGTGAACGGCGCGATCGGCAGGCTGCGGGTGCGGGCCGTAGTGCCCTTGCCCACGGTGAGATCCAGGCGGAAGTCCTCCATCGCGGGATAGAGGATCTCCTCGGCCACCCGGTTCAGTCGGTGGATCTCATCGATGAACAGCAGCTCGCCCGGTTGCAGGTTCACCAGCAGGCCCACGATGTCGCGCGGACGCTCCAGGGCCGGAGCGCTGGTGATGCGGCAGCGCACGCCGAGCTCCTCGGCCAGCACCAGGGCCATGGTGGTTTTGCCCAGGCCAGGCGGGCCGTAGAGCAGCACATGATCCAGCACCTCACCCCGGGCGCGGGTGGCCTCCACGGCAATGCCGAGCACCTGCTTGAGCTCGCTCTGGCCGATGTAATCCGCCAGCCGCCTGGGCCTGAGCGAATCCTCCCGCGGCTGCAGCTCCGCCGCCTCATCGCCGTCCTGCCCTGGATCCACCAAATCGCCTGCGGGCCCTGGATCCACCAACCGGCCTGCCGCAGGCCCCCGTCGATCCTCGGGATCTGCCGCGCCGGCTCCGGACGCGTCGCGCCAGCGGCGTCCAAGCGGCGCGGCAGATCCCGAGGAAACAATCGCCATGGGCCGAGGGTACCGGCCCCTGCCTAGGTTCGGGAGCAGGGCGCGGGGAGTCGATGGCCAAGGGCGGCACCAAGAAGCTCGCCGCCAGGGCGAAACGGGATGCCGCCAACCGGCTGCTGGCCGACAACCGCTTCGCGCGCCATCAATACGAAATCCTCGAAACGCTCGAATGCGGCATGGAGCTGCTGGGCACGGAGGTGAAGTCGATCCGGGCGGGCCAGGTGAACCTGCGCGATGGCTTCTGCCTGATCCGCAACGGCGAGCTGCAGCTGCACAACGTGCACATCTCGCCCCACAGCCACGCCGGCCGCTTCTTCAACCACGACCCGCTGCGGGTGCGCAAGCTGCTGGCCCATCGCCGCGAGATCGACAGGCTGCGCGGCGCCCTTGAGCAGAAAGGTCTCACCCTGGTGCCCCTGAACCTGCACCTCAAGGGCTCCTGGATCAAGATCACGATCGGTGTGGGCAAGGGCCGCAAGCTCCACGACAAGCGTCAGGAGGAGCGGCGCAAGCAGGAGGCCAAGGAGACCCGAGCCGCGATCGCCCGGCTCTGAAAACCCAGCTCTGAATGCTCAGTTGGTGGCGCTGGGCACCGGCGGCGGCGGGGCAACGGGCACGGCGTCGGGGGCGGGCGCGGGCGCGGCAGGGGCCTCTGGAGTGGCGGGCGCCTCAGGCTGGGCAGGAGCCTCCTGAGGGGCCGGCGGATCGGCCCGCAGCGAGAGGGTGATCAGGCCGGGGGCCACGCCCTCGTTGGTCACGAGCAGCTGCACGGGCGAGCTCTGCTGGGCGCCCAGGCTCACCACCCGCAGCGGGCCCTTGGCGTCGAGCAGATCGCCCCCGGCGCCGAACACGCTCATCTGCATCAGCGGCGAGCCGTTCACGCCCAGCACCAGCCGGTACCCCACCGGCAGGCGGATCGGGAACAGCCGGGCACCACCGGCCTCCACCTGGGCGGTGAGCACACGGGTTTCCAGGGGCTGGGCGGCGATCGCCTCGATCTGCACATTGGCCAGGCTCTGCTCCGCGGCGGCATACCAGAGCTGGCGAAAGGGCTCCGCCGGGATGTCGGCGCCGGGGCGACCGGGCAGCAGGTTCTGGGCGCTACCCGACACCAACTGCCGCAGCACCCGCGGGCTGAGGCCCTGGCTCACCAGCGACTGCTGGCGGCGCTGCCAGTCACCCTCGCTGAAACTGCCCAGACGGCGACGGATGTCGAGGGGCAGCTGCTCCACCCGCGCCAGCCACTCCTCGGCCAGCTCGTTCCGCACCTTGCGCAGCGGCGCGTCGTCGGCCGCGTCGGTGGGAAGGCGACCGCCACGCTCGGGGAACTGGGCCAGCAGGCTGGCGTCCACCAGCTTGAAAAACCAGGCCCGATCCACCTGCATCGCCCGCAGGCGATTGAGCAACTGCTGGCGCTGATCCACTTCGGCCGGCGGCAGGCTGCTGGGCAGCTGCAGCGCCGATTCATTGGTGGGCAGGCCGGGTTTGCCGCGGCTCAGCCACCACCACCCCAGGGCGGTGCCCACCACCGCCGAGAGCACCAGGGCGATCACCACCGGCCAGAGACCCCCTTCAGCCGCTTCCTCCCGCTCATCGGCGCGGCTGCGGGGCAGGGGTGCCTCAGCATGAGCAGCAGCGGGGGGAGCGACCACCGCCGGGAGCTGGGGCTCGGGCGCTGGGGGCTCAGGCGCGGGCACCACCGGAGCGGCAACGGGATCGACCGGGGCAGGTGGAGGCGTGGGAGCGGGCTCGGGCGCTGGCGGCGGAGCGGGAGCGGGGGGCGGCATCAGCGCCACGGTGCGGTCAGCGCGGGGCACCGGTCCGGTGCTGTCGGGCATCGCGAGAGCCTGGGCCGCGCTGAGGGCCTGGGCTGCCGAGGGGAAACGCTGCCCCCCATCGATGCCCAGCAACCGCGCCAGGAAGCCCTGCAGCTGGGGCTCGCTGCCCAGGGCCGCCGGCCAGCGCCACTGGAGGCTCACCGGATCCAGCAGCTTCTCGGGCGGATCACCGGCCAGCAGCACCAGGGCCGTCACGCCCAGGGAATAGAGATCCATCCAGGGCTGGGCCGCCGCTCCCCGCACCAGCTCCGTTGGCGCATAGCCGGGGGTGGCACAAGCGGAGCCGCACACCAGGCCGAAATCGAGCAGTACCGGCAGGCCATCGCTGTCGCGGCGCAGCAGGTTGGCAGGGCACAGATCGCCATGCACCAGCTCCTGGCCGTGCAGCACGGTGAGCACCGGCAGCAACTGGCGCAGCAGCAGCAGCACCTCACCGGCGCCAAACACCAGCTGGCGCTCCGAGCGGAGGGCGATCAGTTGCTGGTAGGTGCGGCCGCTCTGCCATTCGCGCACCAGCCAGAGCGCGTCGCCTTCGCGGATCGCGGCGCCAAGACGGGGCACCTGGGGATGGAGCACCCCCTGCAGCCGGGCCCAGAGCTCGCCGGCACGGGCCAGATCACGGGGAGCAGTGAGCTCCCGCATGGCCACCGGCGCATCACCGGCCAGCTGATCCGTGGCTCGCCAGAGCGCACCCTGCACGCCCTGACTGAGGCACTGCTCCAGCCGGTAACGGCCGGCGATCACCTGGCCGGCGGCGGCCATCAGAGCACTCCGGTGGCAATGCGGTCGGGCTGGTGCAGACCCTTGCTGGCCAGCCAGTCGGCGTCGTAGAGGCGGGAGCGGTAGCGATCGCCGCTGTCGCAGAGCACGGTCACGATCGTGTGGCCGGGACCCATGCGGCGGGCGGTCTCCACCGCAGCGGCCACATTGATGCCCACCGAACCCCCGAGGAACAGGCCCTCCTGCCAGAGCAGGCCGTAGATCGCAGCGAGGGCCGACTGGTCGTCGATGCGCACGGCGTCGTCGATCGGAGCGCCTTCCAGGTTGGCGGTCACGCGGCTGTTGCCAATCCCCTCGGTGATCGAGCTGCCCTCACTGGCCAGCTCACCGGTGGTGGCCCAGCTGTAGAGAGCGCTGCCGTGGGGATCGGCCAGCACGCAGCGCAGCTCAGGCTTCTGCTGCTTCAGATAGAGGGCCACGCCGGCGTAGGTGCCGCCGGTGCCGGTGGCCGCCACCCAGGCATCCACCCGCCCGCCGGTCTGCTCCCAGATCTCCGGGCCGGTGCTGTTGAAGTGGGCGCGGCGGTTGGCCAGGTTGTCGAACTGATTGGCCCACACGGCGCCGGGGGTTTCGGCGGCGATGCGGCCCGAGAGCTTCACGTAGTTGTTGGGGTCGCGGTAGGGCACGGCGGGCACCGTGCGCACCTCCGCCCCCAGGCTGCGCAGCAGGCCGATCTTCTCGGCCGACTGGGTGTCGGGGATCACGATCAGCGCCTTGTAACCACGGGCGTTGCAGAGGTGGGTGAGGCCGATGCCGGTGTTGCCGGCGGTGCCCTCCACCACCGTGCCGCCGGGCTGGAGCAGGCCCTGCTCCTCCGCCTCCAGCAGGATCCCGAGGGCCGCACGGTCTTTCACCGAGCCGCCGGGGTTCATGAACTCCGCCTTGCCGAGGATTTCGCAGCCGGTGAGCTCGCTGAGAGCATTGAGGCGAATCAGGGGTGTATGGCCAACGGCACCAACGAAACCCTGCGTGATGCCGCCCATGGCGCTGGCCTGCCCTGCTGTGCTCTCGGTGGCGGGATCGTAGGCAAGCCGCCTAACGTCAGGACTGAGGGATGGTCCCAGGATGACGGTGACACTCTCGGCCCCCCTTGGCGTCAGGCTGGATGCCCGCCAGCTGGACGCTCGCCGGCTTAACGGTGTGCGCCGGCGCAGCGTGGAGCTGATCGCACCGCTGGACGCGGAAGACCTCTGCCTGCAGGGCATGGCCGACGCCAGCCCGCCCAAGTGGCACCTGGGCCACACCACCTGGTTCTTCGACACGTTCCTGCTGCAGGAGCCCCGCATCCGGGCCCTGAGCGGCGACTACACGCCACCGCCGGAGCGCTGGGGCTTTTTGTTCAACAGCTATTACGACGCGGTGGGTGCGCGCCATCCGCGGCCGCAGCGGGGCCTGCTCACCCGGCCGCCGATGGCCGAGGTGCTGGCCTGGCGGGAAGCGATGGATCGGGCCCTGGAGCGGGTGCTCGACGGGCTGGCCCACTGGCCGGAGGCCGAGGCCGCGCCATGGCTGGCCTTGATCGAACTGGGCCTGCAGCACGAGCAGCAACACCAGGAACTGCTGCTGATGGACCTGCTCGATGGCTTCAGCCGCAACCCCCTGGAACCCGCCTACGGCGACGCGCCTGAAATGGCCTTCGCCCAGGCCCAGTGCCGGACCGACGAAGGCGCCTGGCTGGAGCACCCGGGCGGGCTGATCGAGATCGGCCATCGCCCCGGCAGCGGCTTCCACTTCGACAACGAGGCGCCGCGCCATCGCCAGTGGCTGGAGCCCTTCGCCATCGCTCCGCAACTGGTGAGCAATGGCGCCTACGAAGCCTTCATCCACGACGGCGGCTACCGCAGGCCGGAGCTGTGGATGAGCGAGGGCTGGGCCGTGGTGCAGGAGCGGGGCTGGCTGGCGCCGCGCTACTGGCGCGGTGATGATGAGTTCAGCCTCGCCGGCCGCAGACCTCGCGATCCGCAGGCCCCGGTGCGGCACCTGAGCTGGTTCGAGGCCGATGCCTACGCGCGCTGGGCCGGTGCCCGGCTGCCCAGCGAAGCTGAGTGGGAGCTGATGGCCGGCCAGCTGGGCGATGGCTTCGGGGTGCTGTGGCAGTGGACCTGCAGTCCCTACCGCCCCTACCCCGGCTTCCAGCCGGCAGCCGGTGCCGTGGGGGAATACAACGGGAAATTCATGAGCTCCCAGATGGTGCTGCGCGGCAGCTGCTTCCTCACCCCGCCCGGCCACGGGCGACCCACCTACCGCAACTTCTTCCCGCCGGCGAGCCGCTGGATGGCGGCTGGCCTGCGGCTGGCCCGATGACCAGCCTGCTCAGCGCCGAGCTGATCGATCTCCATCCCCAGCCCGCCGATCTGCGGCGGCTGGTGCTGGAGGGCATGCACCGCAGTCCGCGCCAGCTGCCAGCCTGGCTGCTCTACGACGCCGAGGGCTCCCGGCTGTTCGAGCGGATCTGCGAGCAGCCCGAGTACAGCCTCACGCGCACCGAAACGGCCCTGCTGGAGCAGCAGGCCAGGGCCATGGCCGCGGCCCTGCCAAACGCCAGCAACGCGGTGGTGGTGGAGTTCGGTGCCGGCAACGCCCGCAAGGTGGGGCCCTTGCTGGAAGCCCTCCGACCTGCGGCCTACGCCGCCCTCGAGATCAGCGCCGAGCACCTGGGCGAGGCCTGCCAGCGGCTGCAGCGCCAACATCCGCAGGTGCCGGTGCTGGGCATCTGCTGCGACTACAGCGCCATGGCCGAGCTGCCGGCCCATCCGCTGCTCAGCGGCCGCCAGCGGATCGGCTTCTACCCCGGCAGCTCGATCGGCAACTTCACACCCACAGAGGCGATCAGCCTGCTGGCCCAGTTCCGGCGCCTGCTGGGCCCCGATGGCGCCCTGCTGATCGGCATCGACCAGCCCAAGGCGCTGGAGCGGCTGGAGGCCGCCTACAACGACGCCGCAGGCGTGTCGGCGGCCTTCGCCAGGAACCTGCTGGTGCGGCTGAACCGCGATCTGCAGGGGGATTTCAATCCGGCCCGGTTCCGCTACGAGGCCCACTGGCAGCCCGCGCGCAGCCGCATTGCCATGGCCCTGGTGAGCACAACCGGGCAAGCCGTGCAGCTGGCCGGCGAGCGCTGGGGCTTCAGCGCCGGCGAAGCGCTGATCACGGAATACAGCGTGAAGTATTCGCCCGCCGCCTTTGCGGCCCTGGCCGCCGCGGCCGGCTGGCGGGTGAGCCGGCGCTGGAGCGATCCCGCCGGCGACCTTTCGCTGCAGCTGCTGGTGGGGCGAGACTCCCAAGAGAGGCAAGCCACCCCATGAGCCGCGAGGAGCAGCGGGCCGCCATGCGGCAGACGCGCGAGGGCCTGATTGCAGAGCTGGAGGAGCTCTATCGCAACGCCTTCGATCGGATCAGCGAGCAAAACCTGGGTGAGGGAGCGATCGCCCGGCTCACCCAGCTACTGCTGCGCTCCCGCGAGGCGGCGATCACGCCCCTGCAGGACGAGATCGAGGCACCACTGATCACCCGCCCGGCCGGGTCCGAGGACTGAAGCCGTGGCGGCGGGCGACTGGCTGGAGCAACTGGAGACGCGGCTGGAGCGTGAGCTGGAGGCCTTTCTGGCTGCCAACCCGTCCCAGCGGGCCCTGCTGCAGGACCAGGAAGCCCGCGATCGCCAGGCCCAGCTGGTGGGTGAGCGCAGCCGGCTGCAGCGCCAGGCCGAGCAACAGCGCCAACGCCTGCTGGAACTGGCGGGCGAGATCCGCTCCTGGCGCCAGCGGGTGGAGCGGGCCCGCGCCGCCGGAGCCAACGACCTGGCCCAGCGCGCGGAAGACCATCTGGGCGAACTGATGGAGCAGGGGCGGCGCCACTGGAAGCAGCTGGCGGATCTGGGCCAGCAGTTCAACGCCGTGGAGACCGCCCTCCAGGAGCTGGCCAACGCCCCGCAGGCTGCGGCCAGCCAGCCCAGCAGCGAAGCAGACCTGGAGCAGGCCTGGGCCGCGTTCGAGGCCCAGCAGGAGCTGGAACACCTGAAGGCCCAGCGCCGATCCCGCTGAGGGGGCCGCCGGCGCCGCTGGGGGCCCTGGCTCTCGGGCGCGGGCATCGGCCCCTGGGCAGCACGCTCAAAAGCCTGCTGCCGGATGTGGAGTTTCTGTCTCTCAGCAGCATCGCGCTGAAGGAACACCTCGGACTGCTGGTGTATCGCCTCAAAGGAGATGCGCATTAACGTTTGGTGATGCGCACCAGCCTGGAACTGCCCGATTCCCTGTTCGCGCGGCTGAAGGCGCGGGCCGCCACCGAGGGCGTGCCCATGAAGCAGCTGCTGCAGCGCTATGTGGAGGACGGACTGATCGCCGGCGCCACGGCCCCGGGCAGCAGCCGCAGTGCTGAAGCCCTGCCCACCCTGCAGGCCAAACCACTGGCCCTGGCCGAGGAACAGCTCAGCAACGCCGGTCTGTTCAGCCTGCTGGAGCCCTGAATCCAGCCGTGAACATCGACCTTCCCGATCTGAACGTGTGGCTGGCCCTCAGCTGGCCCCTCCATCCCCAGCACCTGCGGGCGCGGCACTACTGGGAAACGGAGGCGGGTGAGCGCGTGGTGTTCTGCACCGCCACTGGCCTGGGACTGGTGCGCCTGTTGAGTCGCGCCCGCGTGATGGGCGATGCGGTGCTCAGCCCGGCGGCGGCGGGAGAGGTGCTGGAGCGGTTCTGCGAGCAACCAGGGGTGGGCTTCGGGGGCGAACCCACCGACGGCTGGGAGGTGTTTCAGGCCCTGCTGCGCAAGGGCACGGTGGAGCCCCAGCACTGCACGGATGCGCACCTGGCCGCCCTGTCGATCGTGAACGGCTGGCGGCTGGTGAGCTTTGATCCCGATTTCGAGCGGTTTGCTGGACTGAAGATCCTGCGGCTGTGAATCACACCTTGGGAGCGGGAGGTACCAGGCTCACCCCCTCCGGCGGCGGCGTGGGGTCGGGATCGGCGATCAGCATGTGCTGGAGCACGATCTCAGGGCGCTCACTGTCGCGCCAACGGATGCGATAGGCGGGCATCTTGGTGCCGCGGCTGGTGGTCTGCTCCACCGGCTCCATCACCCAACCGCGGCGGGAGCGACCCTGGGGGTTGCGCTTCACCACCGCATCCGCGTGCTGGAAGCGAAAACCGACGCGCTCACCGCTCATGGAATCGGATCCCCAGTGGGGGTGATTGCCTACAGCAATCCATTATCCCACTGCAGGCCAGGGCCCCTACTCAACCGCAGGCTTCTCAGCAACAGCTGCCTTTGCTTCCGGGCGCAGCAGCGGGAAGGCGATCACGTCGCGGATCGAGGGGCTGTCGGTGAGCAGCATCACCAACCGGTCGATGCCGATGCCCAGGCCGCCGGTGGGGGGCATGCCCACCTCCAGCGCATGCAGGAAGTCGTCGTCCACGCCCTGGGCTTCGAGATCGCCAGCGGCCTTGCGCTCCTGCTGGGCCTCCAGCCGCTGACGCTGATCCACCGGATCGATCAGTTCGCTGAAGGCGTTGGCGGTTTCGCGGCCCACGATGAACAACTCGAAGCGCTCCACCAGGCCGGGCTTGCTGCGGTGGGGCCGCGCCAGGGGGGAGTTCTCCACCGGGTAATCGATCACAAAGGTGGGCTGGATCAGATCCGCCTCCACCGTCTGCTCGAAGGCTTCCACCAACAGACGTCCCACCGAATCGGCCAGCTCCGGCACCTCCAGCCCCTGGGCCGCCATGGCGGCGGCAGCGTCCTGGCGGCTGGCGAACCCGGCGAAATCGAGGCCGGTGGCCTCCTGCACCAGCTCGTGCATCGTGGCCCGGCGCCAGGGCGGTGTGAGATCGATCTCGGTGCCCTGGTACGTGATGCGGGTGCTGCCGCACACCTGCTCACACAGGTGAGCAATCAATTGCTCCGTGAGATCCATCATGTCGCCGTAATCGGCATAGGCCTGATAGATCTCCACCGAGGTGAATTCGGGGTTGTGGCGGGTGCTCACCCCCTCATTGCGGAAGATCCGCCCCAGCTCATACACCCGCTCGAAGCCCCCCACCACCAGCCGCTTGAGATGCAGCTCGGTGGCGATGCGCAGGGTGAGGGGCAGATCGAGGGCGTTGTGGTGCGTTTCGAACGGGCGGGCATCGGCGCCGCCGGGCTGGCTCTGCAGCACGGGGGTTTCGATCTCCAGAAAGCCCCGCTCATCCAGCCAGCGGCGCATCCCGCTCACGAGCTTGGCCCGGCGCCGGAAGGTTTCGCGGGTGTGGGGCGACACGATCAGATCGAGATAGCGCTGGCGGTAGCGCTTCTCCACATCGGCCAGACCATGCCACTTGTCGGGCAGGGGCTGCAGGCTCTTGCTGAGCATCTGCCAGCGCTTCACCTTCACCGACAGCTCGCCGCGGTCGGTGCGGCGCAGGGTGCCCTCCACGCCGATCAGATCACCGGCATCCACCAGGGAGGTGATGTGGGCAAAGGCCTCGGGATCGTCCGGCATCGAGGCGGCCAGCGTGGCCTTCTCGATAAAGAGCTGGATCGTGCCGTGCTGATCAGCGAGGGTGAAGAACGCGAGCTTGCCCATCACCCGGCGGGTCATCACCCGGCCGGCCACCGCCACCGCCAGATCACGCTCCTCGCCGTTGGGCAGATCGGCATGGGCCTGCTGCAGCTCGGCCGTGCCGTGAGTGGGCTCAAACCGCAGCGCATAGGGCCCCTGACCGAGGGCAGCCAGGGCCTTGCCTTTCTCCAGACGGGTCTCGCGCAGATCCGACACGGGCGCAGGGGGTCTCAGCTGGGGGCCATCCTGCAGGACCGCTCGGCTGGCTCGGCTGGAGATGCTCAGCCGACAGCCGCCATACCCTGATCGCCCATGCGCTGGGAGGCGTAGCCGGTGCCGCGCACGGTGAGGATGAGCTCGGGGTTGCGCGGGTCAGGCTCGAGCTTGCCGCGCAGGCGGGCCACATAGACATCCACCACCCGCAGATCGGCGGCGCGGCGTGGCGGATAGCCCCAGAGCTGTTCGAGGATCTCAGCGCGGGGCACCACCCGACCGGGCTCGCGGAACAGCAGCTCCAGCAGGCTGAACTCGGTGTACGTGAGGGCGATGCGCTCGCCATCGCGGGTCACCTGGCGGCGGTTGGTGTCCACCACCAGATCACCCACCCGCAGCACACCGCTACCGCTGGGGATCTCGCGCGGCTCGCTGGTGGCGGAACCCCGGCCCACCCGCCGCAGGATGGTGGCGATGCGGGCTTCGAGTTCCTTGGGGCTGAAGGGCTTGGGCAGGTAGTCGTCAGCACCGAGATCCAGGCCCGAGACCCGCTCGGCAATGGCGTCGAGCGCGGAGAGGAAAATGATCGGCACGCAGGATTCGGCCCGCAGCCGGCGGCACACCGCGAAGCCATCGAGCTTCGGCAGCATCACATCGAGCACCACCAGATCGGGCTGCTCCTGGTGGAAGAGGGTGAGCGCCTCTTCGCCGTCTTCCGCGCAGATCACCCGGTAGCCGGCCAGCTGCAACCGCATCACCAGCACGCGCCGCACGGCGGCCTCGTCATCCACCACGAGCAGGGTGGCCTTCGGCTCGGCGGGCGGCTGACTGGCGATGTCGTCCGCAGGCATCAAGCGGGCAGCCGAGTGAAGAATCGCAACCCTACTGCTCAGCCCGCGGGGCAGTCATCCCCAAAAACCCTCTCCAGAGGGGCGATCTGGGCAGATTTAAGAATTTCTCAAGGAGCGGACGTGCTGTTGTTTTGCTGCTAGCGGGCGGGCGGCCAGCGCGCTGCGGCGTAGCGGTTCCACTCCATGGCTGCGGTGGCCAGCGCAGCATCGCTCTCCAGCTGGCCGAGCATGGCGCGCTGCAGTTGGGTGTAAAGAATCGCCTGCAGCCGCTTCACCCCTGGAGTGGCGGGCACCAGCACCCGGGCGCGCTCGAGGGTTTCAGCCGACAGCAGCCGGGCCCGCCGCACCAGCCGCTCAGCACCGGCCTGGCCCTGCTCCTGCCGCAGCGCGGCCTGCAGTTGCTGCAGCGCGGCCGTGGCGGAGGGCAGCACCCGCGCCTCGTTGGCAAAGCGCAGCTGGTTGGTGGCATTGGTGAGGAACAGGCCGAAATCGGCAGCCTGGGTCGCCACCGGGCTCTGCTTCGGCACCACCAGGTTCATCACCGCCACGTTGGCGATGCCATCGCTGCCGGTGATCGGCGCATGGGGAGCCGTCACGGCCGCCACGCCGGGAGCGTTGGTCTGCAGATTGCGCAGGAAATCCGGGCCGGTGGCCACCAGGGCCAGGTCGCCGGATTGATAGAGCTCGATGGCACGCCGGTAGCCCTGGCTCACCACCTCCCGCGGCAGCAGCCCCCGGCGATAGAGCTCCGTCCAGAATGCGAAGGCCTGGCGCCCCACGGCCGTGTCGAAGGCGGCGCGGCGCTGGGGATCCAGCAGCTGCACCCCCATCTGCACCAGGGTTTCCAGCAGCTCGGCGGAGTCGTCGGGCACCACCGTCATGAACAGGGCGTAGCGGCCCGTGCGCCGGCGCACCCGCTCAGCGAAAGCCGGCAGCTGATCCCAGTGCTGCGGCGGATGGTCCACACCGGCCTGCTCCAGCAGGCGTCGGTTGGCCATGCTGATGCGAGCCGTGAGATACCAGGGGATGGCGAACTGGGTGCCGTCCTGGCGTCCCGCGTCCCAGATCGCCGGCAGATAGGTCGCGGCCGCAGTGGGCGGCAGCACCCCGGCAAGATCCAACAGACCGCCCTTACTGGCCAGGTTGGCGGCGAAGGGCGGATTGAGATTCACCAGATCGGGTGCCGTGCGGGCGAACACCGCCGCCAGCAGCTTGCGCTCCACCGAGGCCCAGGGCACATCGGTCCAGCGCACACGCCAGCCCGGATGCTGCCGCTCCCAGGCCCGGATCACGCCGCGGATGAAGCCGTTGAACCTGGGCGCCAGATCCAGGGTCCAGAACTCCACCATCCGCGCACCGGCCTCGCGGCCCCGCGGTTGGCAACCGCTGGCCGCCAGGGCCGCGGCAGCCGAGCCCCCGGCGAGCAGCTGCAGCAGGCGGCGGCGATGCATCGGCATCGATCAGCCCCGCAGACCAGCGGTCTGCTGGCGCCAGAGCAGCAGCTGCAGCGAGCAGAGCATCGGGGCCAGCAGTGCGGTGAGCAGGGCTTGAGCCAGCAGCGTATGCAGCTGGGGACGGCCTGCCTCCCCGAGCAGGGCGAACTGGGCCAGCAGTGTTCCCCCCAGCATCAGGGAGCCCAGGAGCGCCAGCAACCCCAGGCTGAAGCTGCGCTCGATCTGCGGGCCGCGCCGACCGATGCGCCCCCACCACCAGCCCAGAAACAGCAGCGCCGGCAGTTCACTGACCGGCCCGATGTGGAGGCTATCGAGCATCAGCCCCAGGGCCAGGCCGGCCAGCGCGCCAGACACCGGACCATCCACCAGCGCCCAAGGCAGCAGCCACAGCACCCCCCAGGCCGGACCCACCCCATCGAGCTTGAGCAGGGCGGGTGAGGCCAGCGTGAGCAGGGGCACCAGCAGCCCGGTGGCTCCACACCAGCCGTGGCGATACAGCGCCGCCATCAACGGCCTCCCGTGCGCACCTGCACCCAGTCCACCGCCTGCACCGGCGCACTCAACTGCACCACCGCTTCCGTGGCAGGCACGGCCCGATCATCCACCGCCTGAATCACGCCCACCGTGAGGTTGGGAGGCACCAAGGTGCTGGCCGGCGAGGTGACCACCACATCCCCGGGCCGGGCGCCGGGATCTTTTTCCAGAAAACGGAGCAGCGGCCGGCCCGTGCCCACCCCGGTGAGCAGACCATGGCGACGGATGCGCGGCAGCCAGACCCCAAGGCGGCTGGCGCCATCGGTCAGCAGCTCCACCCGGGCCGTAGTGGGCGTCACGCTGGCGACCCGCCCCAGCAGACCACCGGGCGCCAGCACCGGATCACCGGGGGCCAGGCCGTTGAGGCTGCCCTTTCCGATCATCAGCTGCTGCCACCAACCCGCCGGCTCGCGGGAGATCACTGCCGCGCCCACCAGGGCGGTGTTGGCGCGCTCGAGCTGCAGCAGCTGGCGCAGGCGGCGGTTATCAGCCTCCAGCTGGGCCAGCCGGGTCTGATCCCCGAGCTGCTGGGCGGAGCGCACCCACTCGCCCTGGGCAGGACCAGGCCAGAACGGCCGGGTGATCAACGCATAGGCATCGGCCACGCCCGCACCTTTGCTCAGCCGCACGGCCCCAAGGGCCAGCAAGACCAGCAGCCAGGGCCAGAGACTGGCCACCCACCGCAGCTGCGCCATGCGGAAGCTGCGGCCGGACTGCATCGGGATCAGGCGGCCTGACGCACGAAGTCAGGGGTATCGAGCACCCGCTCGAGGCGCTTGTAGTCCTCCAGCACGATGCCGCAGCCGTTCACCACACAGAGCAGGGGGTCTTCGGCCACGTGGGTCAGGATCCCGGTCTCGTGGCTGATCAGATCGGAGATACCGCGCACCTGGGCACCGCCACCGGCCAGCATGATGCCGCGATCCACGATGTCGGCGGCCAGCTCGGGCGGGGTGCGCTCGAGCGTGCGCTTCACCGCTTCCACGATCACGTTGAGGGGCTCGGCCATCGCTTCGCGGATGTCGCCGGCACGCACGTTGATCGTGCGCGGCAGGCCGCTCAGCAGGTGCAGACCACGCACATCCATCGAGGTGTTGTCGTGCGCGTCGTCGGGGAAGGCCGAACCGATCCGGATCTTGATGTCCTCGGCGGTGCGCTCACCCACCACCAGGTTGTGCACCTTCTTGAGATACACGCCGATGGCATCGCTCAGCTCATCACCGGCCACCCGCACCGACTCGCTGAGCACGGTGCCGCCCAGGCTGAGCACAGCTACTTCGGTGGTGCCGCCGCCGATATCCACGATCATCGTGCCCACCGGCTCGGTCACGGGCAGCCCCGCACCGATCGCCGCCGCCACGGGCTCATCGATCAGATGCACCTCCCGGGCACCGGCCAGGCCGGCCTCCCGCACGGCGCGGCGCTCCACGCCGGTGACGCCGCTGGGAATGCCGATCACCAGCCGCGGCGCCACGATGCCGCGACCCTCATTGCCCTTCTGAATGAAGGTCTTGATCATCTGCTCGGCGGCGTCGAAATCCGCGATCACCCCATCACGCAGGGGACGAACCGCGCGGATGTTGCCAGGGGTGCGTCCCAGCATCAACTTGGCTTCATCACCGACCGCCAGGGGCACGCCCCTCTCAAGATCGAGGGCCACCACCGAGGGTTCCTGCAGCACGATGCCCTTGCCCGACACGTACATCAGGGTGTTCGCGGTGCCCAGGTCGATGCCGATGTCGCGGGAGAACTGGAACCGACGGAAGAACACGGAGACCCGGCCTGCAAGAGGCGAATCATAGGTGGGTGTTACAGACGGACCCTGGGGTGGAACTGCATCATTGACCCACTACCCAGGAGAGTTGCCATGGGCGTCAATTCCATCACCCTCGTCGGCCGTGCCGGCCGCGACCCCGAGGTGCGCTACTTCGAATCCGGCAGCGTCGTGGCCAATCTCACGATGGCCGTGAACCGCCGCAGCTCAGGCGACGAGCCCGACTGGTTCAACCTCGAGATCTGGGGCAAGCAGGCCCAGGTGGCCGCCGACTATGTGCGCAAGGGCACCCTGCTGGGGATCATCGGCAGCTTCAAACTCGACCGCTGGACCGACCGCACCACCGGCGAGGAGCGCACCAAACCCGTGATCCGCGTCGACCGGCTGGAGCTGCTGGGCTCCAAGCGCGACGCGGACGGCGGCATGGGCGGCGGCTTCGGCGGTGGGGCGCCGAGCGAGGAGGAAGTGCCCTTCTGAGCGCTTGCGCAGTGGTGCTCTGGTGGGGTCGCGGAGCCCGCTGGCGCGAGGCTCCACTCCTCCCACGCAGCGCACCACAGCGGGCCGGAAGGTGGCTTGGCTCTCAATCGCAAGGGCGCTTGTCAGGTGAACCGCAGGCTCGCGCCGATGCAGCTATGCACTCAGCTGAGCCCAGCACCCACCCCGAGATTTTCCGCCAAACAAAAAGCCCCGCTGGCGATGCCGAGCGGGGCTTTTCTGCTGAATGGAGTTTGAAGCTCTTGAACCCAAACCCCCGAGCCGGATGCCGTGAGGCCATGCCCTAAGCCCGCCCTCGCGCCAGCGGGGCGAGCGTGGGCATGGCCTCACGGCACTCACCGCTCAATAGCGGTAGTGGTCGAGCTTGTAGGGACCTTCCACCGGCACGTTGATGTAGGCGGCCTGCTCCGGGGTGAGCTCGGTGAGCTTGGCGCCGATCTTGTCGAGGTGGAGACGGGCCACCATCTCGTCGAGGTGCTTGGGCAACACATACACCTGCTCGTCGTACTGATCACCCTTGGTGAACAGCTCGATCTGGGCCAGCACCTGGTTGGTGAACGAATTGCTCATCACAAAGCTGGGGTGACCGGTGGCGCAGCCCAGGTTCACCAGCCGGCCCTCGGCGAGCAGGATGATCTTGTTGCCGCTGGGCAGGGTCACGTGATCCACCTGGGGCTTGATGGTGTCCCAGGGGTACTGCTTGAGCGACGCCACATCGATTTCGTTGTCGAAGTGGCCGATGTTGCACACGATCGCCTGATCCTTCATCTGGATCA
>VFQS010001645.1_pt1 | contig 20021 bp, 21 predicted proteins | sample 3512361 | NCBI WGS metagenome assembly VFQS01 (sample SAMN10412375, study PRJNA504923) | tailings metagenome | isolation source: Relicate 1 Philex TSF3 active mining | place: Philippines
GTCGCGTCGTACGAGTTGGGGAGCAAGGAATCGAACCCTGAATAACAGAACCAGAATCTGCTGTGTTGCCAGTTACACCACTCCCCAGAGTGTTGCGTCGTTCATTGTAGCCACGCATCGAGTCGCCGAAACCCGACGACGCGACCGATCATCACGCCGACTGCCTCTCGCACGTTGCGCCCGAGCGCATCGCTGCCCCGCGTCACGCTGGTGCGAGTTGCCGATGCACGAGCGTCGAACCCGAGTTCGCGGGCAACAAGGCTCGCGCGCAACACGTGGTACGGATCGCTCACGACCGCGATGCTCGACACACCCGTCGACTCGCCTGCATCGCGCAGCGACTCAAGGCTTTCAAACGTCGAGGTGCCGCGCGGCTCGACAATGATTGATTCGATCGGAACACCGGCAGCCGCGAGATACTCGCGACCCGACTCGGCCTCGGTGAAGCGGTCGCCTTCTTGTTTGCCTCCGGTCACCACGACGAGCCGCGCCGCACCGCGCTGCCAGAGCCGCAGCGCATGGTCAAGCCGCGCTCGCAGTTGCGGCGACGGACGACCGTCGTATTGCGCGGCACCCAGCACCACCACGGCATCGACAACGTGCTCCCCCGCCGCGAAGTCATCGTTGCGACCGGTCGACCACACTTGCGCGAGCGACACCACGAAATAGAGCGCCAACGATGCGATGGCGACGGCGGCGATTCGTACAGTCCGATGCACACTGCCAACTGACACGACGTCAGCCGGCGCGAGCAAGCGCGGCGTCGATGCGCCGCAGCGTTTCTTCGCGCCCGAGCACTTCGAGCGACTCAAAGAGTGGCGGGCCGACGCTGCGACCGGTGGCGGCCACGCGCAGCGGGGCTTGCAGTTTGCCGAGTTTCACGTCGATGGCGGCACCGACACTCTCCACGACCGCCTTCAGCGATTCGGAATTCCACGGCGCGGCGGCGAACTGGTCACGGATCGTGCGCAGCGACGTGGTCGCCCAGTCGGCAGAGAACGCCTTGCTGAATGCCGCGTCATCGATCGGCGCGTCGGCGAGGAAAAGAAAGTCGACCATCGCCGGCACCTCAGAGAGCAAAGCCACTCGGGTCTGCACATGGGGCGCAATCTTCAGAAAGAGCGCACGATCGAACCGCTCGGCGGGCCACGGTGCCGAGGATGAGCCAGAAGCGCCGCTCCACTCGATGCCCGCACCGGTGAGCCACGGTTCGCACGCAGCGACGAACTGCTCGAGCGACATCTTGCGCAGATACTCGCCGTTGAACGCGCCAAGTTTCTTCACGTCAAAGAACGCCGACGAGTGGTTCACCGACCCGAGTTTGAAGTCACGCACGATCGCGGAGAAGTCGACAATCTCTGTGTCGCCGCTCGGCGCCCAACCGAGCGTCATCAAGTAGTTGACCATCGCGTCGGCGACGATGCCTTCGGCCCGGTATTGCTCGAGCGCAACCTTGTCGCGACGCTTCGACAACTTCTTGCGCTGCTCGTTCACCAGCACCGGCACGTGGGCCCAGGCGGGCGGCGCGTGGCCGAGCGCCTCCCAGAGCATCTGTTGCTTGGGCGTGTTAGGCAGGTGTTCTTCGGCGCGCACCACGTGGCTGATCTTCATTGTGATGTCGTCGACCACGTTGGCGAGAATGAAGACTGGCGAGCCGTTGCCGCGCAACAGCACGAAATCTTCGATGGTCGCGTTGTCGAACTCCACACGACCGCGAACTTCGTCGTGCACCACGGTGGTGCCAGCGGGAACCTTGAAACGAAGCACACGGCCGGGCGCTGCCGCCAGGCCGCGGTCGCGCGAATAGCCGTCGTAGCCCGGCTTGCCCGCCGCTTTCGCGCGCTCTTGGATCTGTTCGGTGGTGAGGTCGCAGTAATACGCGTGGCCGCCGTCGAACAACGACTTCGCCGCCGCGACGTGTGCCTCCGCGAACGCCGACTGGAAGTACGGGCCCTCGAAATGCGTGTCAGACGACGCGATGCCGATCCAGTCGAGCGCGTCGATGATGCCCTGCGTCCATTGCGGCTGGTTGCGCGACTCGTCGGTGTCTTCGATGCGCAAGACGAAGGTGCCGCCGGTCTGCAGCGCGAGTATCCAGTTGTACAACGCAGTGCGCGCACCACCCACGTGGAAATAGCCCGTCGGTGACGGCGCGAATCGATAGCGGGGCGTGCCTGACACCACACTCGACACTAACTGACGCCGCATCCGCGACGACTCGCGGCAACTAGTTTGAAGTCGTGAACGAACGCGCGCGCGCCGAGCACGACGACCATCCAGACCATCGTGCGCTCGCCGGCGGCACGCCGCGCGCCGCGGTGTTCGGCTTGAGCGACGGGCTCGTCACCAACGTGTCGCTCATCATCGGTTTCGCCTCGAGCGGTGTCGGCAGCAGCGTGGTGCGACTCGCCGGCATCGCATCGGCCGTCGCCGGTGCAGTGAGCATGGCGGCGGGCGAATGGGTGTCGGTGAAGGCGCAGAACGACCTTGTGCAGCGCGAGATGGCGCTGGAGCTGCGCGAACTGAAGCGCAACGCGCGCGCCGAAACTTCGGAGCTCGCCGGCATCTACCGCTCGCATGGCATGTCACCTGAGCAGGCCACGGCCGCTGCGACCGAGGTGATGCGTGACCCCGAGCGAGCGGTGATGGTGCACGCGCGAGAAGAGTTCGGCCTTGACCCCGCGCACCTGCCGCAGCCCGTCGCGGTCGCGGTGGTGTCGCTAATCAGTTTTCTCGTCGGTGCGATGCTGCCCGTGATTCCGTGGCTGAGCGGCAGCGGCGACTCCGCGCGCGCAGCGTCAATCATCATCGGCGTCGTTGCGGCAGGCATGGCGGGCTTTGCAATCGCCAAGCAATCGGAGCGACCCGTGTGGCTCGGGGTGGTGCGCCAAGTGGCGATTCTCATCGGTGCTGTTGCTGTCACCTACGCGATCGGCAGTCTCGTCGGCGTCAATCTGGCGTGAGCATCGCGCCGTGACCGACCATCGCTCGTCGCAGCCCAACGTGCTCGGCGAACCGCTCGAGTCGTGCAGTCTCGACCCGCTCACCGGCTGGTACCGCAGCGGGTGTTGCGAGACCGGCGGCGACGACACCGGAGTGCACACGGTGTGCGCGATCATGACGGATGAGTTTCTCGCGTTCTCCAAGTCCGCCGGCAACGATCTCTCGACACCGATGCCGCAATACGGATTCGCAGGACTGAAAGCCGGCGACCAGTGGTGCTTGTGCGCAGCGCGCTGGCAGGAGGCGTTCGAGGCGGGCAAAGCGCCCAAGGTTCGCTTGCGTGCGACGCATGCGCTCACGCTGGAGTTCGTGCGACTCGAAGACCTGAAGAAATTCGCCGTCGACTGACGTCAGGCGGCGGACCGAGTTGTACGACTCAGGCGCCGATGAGCGTTGTGCGACTCAGGCGCCGGTGAGCGCGCGCCACGAGTTCGGCATCGCCTTGCGCACCATCTCGGGCGTCATGATGATCGTCGAGTGCGGCACCATGTCGACGATGCGGCGCGCCTCCACATAATGGTGCACCACATTGGCGACACCGGCGAATAGTGCCGAGCGAGTCGCAACCAATTCAGCAGGCGGCGTGTCGAGAAAGTATCCCCACATCGTGAAGGCGATGTCGAGGTCGTGGATGACCGGCGCGCGCCCGAAGTGCGATGCGCGACGCAACGCGATGCCGATGCAACCCTGGATGGCGTCGTCGACGCTCTCCCCCGCGGTCACGCGCACACGCGGGCGTAAGCGCTCGGCGAGCGAAAGCACATAGCCCTGGTCGGGCCCAGGGTGCCCGAGACGCTCGGCGCGCGGCTGGCGACCGGTGATGGAGGCCTTGCGCGAGTTCGTCCACGGCGCGGGCACGAAGTCGGGTGATTGGTAGGCGCGCGGGCGATCGACCGGATCGACGGGCGTGTGTTTCGGCGCGGCCACGAAGAGCGATGCTAGTTGCGCGAGCGGCTACTCGACAGGTTCGCCGGCGAGCTGCGCGAGCAACATCCGCGGATCGCTCGCCCACTCATCGGCACCCAGCGCGTGCGCGTCGTCGTGCGAATGCACGGCGGCCCCTCCGGCGTACACCTTCACGTCGTCGCCGACCACGCGCTTCACCGCGGCGATCGACTCGCGCGCTTCGGCGAGCGACTCGCGCAGCGTGACACCCACGCACACGGCACGCAGTTGGTCGACGTTGCGGACCGCTGCTGCGAACGACTCGGCCGGAACATCGGTGCCGATGTCCGACACGTTCCAACCGCGGCTGCGCAGCAGGTCAGCGACCATGGTGAGAGCAAGCCCGTGGCGTTCGCCGCTCGGACCGCCGATCACCACCGTTCCGCGCGACGGACCACGATGGGCGAATCTGGCGCTCACACGCGCAAAAAGGCGCGCCACGATCGTGCTCGCGCGATGCTCTTCGTGAATCTGCAGTTTGCCGCTCGCCCAGCGCGCTCCGATTGAGACGAGCGCTGGCGACACCACCTCGAGATACAACGAGAACAAGTCGTGCCCGCTCGCGAGCGCGTCGTCTAGCAGATTCTCTGCTCCGACTTCGTCGCCGGCGAGCAGACAGTTCTCGAAGCGAGTCGCCCAGTCGGCGGCCGGGCGCTCGCCGCGCTTGGCCCGCGACACCGCGGCGGGCTTGCGTCGGCGCTGCGACGCGAACGCCTCGATGTCGCCGACCTGCACCTGCCATTCACCATCTTCCTGTCGGGCGGGCAAGCGGCCCGAGCGCACGTAGCGGTACGCGGTCATGTAGTGCACGTCGAGCCGGCGCGCCGCTTCATGCAGCGAGACGAGCGATTTTGCGCCCGATTTTGCGCCCGGTCTTGCGTTGCGTGCCACGCGATAACGCTACGAGACGGCGTGGTGCAGGTCGTGACGCAGCAGTGAGATCGGCGTCGTGTTACGCGGTCGGCACCGTCGGCACCATGCCGGGCTTCCAGTACTGATACAGGTCGCCAATGACCGACACCAGCACCTGCGCGTCGCTACCAGGCACCATGTCGACGGTGACCACGCTCGAATACACGTGCACGCGGCGCACCGAACCGGTGGCGAACAGCCTCTCTGCCAGCACCGCGCCGAAGGTGTCGGTGCGCGACGGGGCGGCGTCGAAGTTTTCGTGCTGCTGGCCGGTGAGCGAACGGTTGAGCTCGAATCGCACGCGATTGGGCTCAAACGAGCGTTTCATTGTGACGGCAACGGGCTGACCCACGGCGACAGACGCTAGTTGCTCGGCTACGGGCGATTGCGCCGCGCGGACTACCGTCTCAGTCATGGACCTAGAACAGTTCACTGCTCGTGCGAATGCGTTCCTCGCCGACCACCTTCCCCGCAAAGAGGCGACCAAGGCGTTCGTGTGGGGTGAGGGCAACGACAACGTGTCGATGTTCGAGGAGAAGTCGCGCCGCGCCGAAGAAGAGATGGTGGCGAGCGAAAAAGAATGGCGCCGCAAGAAATTCGACGCCGGCTTCGGCTGGATCACCGGCCCGACCGAGTTCGGCGGTGCGGGGCTCACCGCCGCGCACGAGCGCGCGTACGCCGCCGCCGAAGCCAACTACAAGGCGCCGGGCCAGAGCATCTTCACCATTGGCCTCGGCATGGTGGCGCCGACGATCCTCGCGCACGGGACACCGGAGGCAAAGAACAAGTTCTTGCGCGCGATGTATCGCGCCGACGTCGTCGGCTGCCAGTTGTTCAGCGAACCGGGTGCGGGTAGCGACCTCGCATCGCTGCAGACCAAGGCCGAACGCGACGGTGACGAGTGGGTGGTGACCGGACAGAAGGTGTGGACCTCCGGCGCGCACTACAGCGACGTCGGCGAGATCATCTGCCGCACCGACCCGTCGCTGCCCAAGCACAAAGGCCTCACCGGATTCCTCATCGATATGAAGGCGCCCGGCGTCGAGATTCGTCCGCTGCGCCAGATGACTGGCGGTGCGTCGTTCAACGAGGTGTTCTTCAACGAGGTGCGCGTGCCCGACTCGTACCGACTTGGCGAAGAGAACGCTGGTTGGGGCGTGGCGCTCACCACGCTCATGAACGAGCGCGCCGCGATCGGCGCTGGCGGCGGTGGCGGCGAAGTGTCGATGATGACGCGCATCACTGCGATGGTGCGCCACTACGGCCTCGAGAACGATGCACTCGTGCGCGACATGCTCGCCGACTTGTACATCGGCTACCGCGTCGCGAACTTCAACAACAAGCGGGCGATGGACAAGATGAAAGCCGGCCAGACGCCCGGCCCGGAGATGTCGATTTCAAAGATGGCGCTCGTCAACAATCAGCGCAAGCTGAACGACTTCCTCTGCCACGTGCTCGGCGCAAAGATGCAGGCCGACAGCGGCGAGTGGGGCACGTATGCCTGGAGCCAACTCGTGCTCGGTGCGCCCGGGCTTCGCATCGCGGGCGGCAGCGACGAGGTCATGCGCAACATCGTCGGTGAGCGCGTGCTCGGGCTGCCCAAGGATGCGGGCATCGACTCGAAGTCGGCGTTCCGCGACCTGAAGGTCGGCACGCAGAAGAGCTGAGTGCGGCGCGCAGTTCGCGACCGCAGATCAGGGCACGGATCTCAGGTGCGCAGCCCGAGGTTCTCCATGAACGCCCAACTCGTGCGATGCAACGCCGAAACGCCGTGCTCGCGCAAACCGGCGCGATGCTTCGGACACGGGTAGCCCTTGTTGGTGGCGAACGACCAGTGCGGATGACGCGCGGATTCGTCGCGCATCTCGCGGTCGCGCGACACCTTGGCGAGCACGCTGGCGGCGGCGACCGAAAGCGAGTCTGCGTCGGCTTTCACCCGCGTTACCACGTGCGCGACGCACGGCGACACGAAGTCCCACCGGCCGTCGACAATCGCCGAGTCGGGCTGCACGCCTGATCTGCGCAGTGCGTCGAACGCACGTCGGGTCGCGAGCAGTTGTGCCTCGTTCATGCCGAGCGCATCGCACTCGGTGTTCGACGCATGACCAAGCGCCCAGCCCGCGCACTGCGAGACAACCGTAGAAAAGATCTTCTCACGCTTGTTCTCGCTGAGCGACTTCGAGTCACGAGCGACGAATTCGCTCTCGGCGACTTCAGGTGACAGCACCGCGACGCACACGACGAGCGGCCCGGCCCACGAGCCTTTGCCCACTTCGTCGACGCCGCACACGACGCCTGGCAGCGTGCGCTCGACGCTGAGCGTCGGACGGGGTCGCGAACGCTTCGGCAAATTCGACGACTCAGTGCTCACGGCGACATCCGCAGCAGCGCCTCGCCGCGCGGCTCGCTGGTGGCAAACCGCGCGTCGCCGCCCGAGCTGAGGCGCAATCCGGGCGGGCCGTCGACCTCCCACAGCAACGCTGCGTTCTCGCCGTGCCATCGCACGGCCAGCGACACGCGGTGGAGCGGGCCGGCGGGCAACCCGTGCGCCTCGAAGTTCGTGCCGCGCAACGACGATGCGATGCCGTCGGAAAAGAGGCGCGCCTCGTCGGGCGACACGGCGCGCACGAGCCGCTCTTCGATAGCTGCTGCTTCGGCGGCGGCGCGTGCCAAGGGGGAGATCATCGCAGCGGCGTCGGGCGCGTGCGAGGTGTCGACGAGACCCCGCCTGAGCATCGAATCCCAGAGCATCGAGGCATCGTGTGCGCCTTGGTCTTCGCCGGCGAGCGACAAGACGCGCACGGCGGCCGCCAGTGCTCGCGAAGACAGTGCCCGCGAAGACAGTGCTCGTGACGCAAGCGGCGCCGCGGTGCGCGAGCGCGCGACGGCTTCGGCGGCGAGAGCGACTTCGCTCAGCCACGCTGCAGCAGGCTCGCCCATGCGCACTCGCTCGGCGACGCACAAGACCGCCAGCACCGGGTCGTTGGCGAACAACTCGTCGATCTCGCGCGCCGAGGCGAGCAGCATCGTGCAGCGTGCGGCAGTCAGCGCCTGCGCGGCAAACGACACGCGGCTCGCCTTCTCGCTCGCATTCACCCATCCGCGCACTACTGCATCTGCAGAGGCGAGTGACGCAACATCGAGCCGCCGCGTGCGACCCCACCGCGGGCGCGACAAGGGCCAGGCGAACCGCACGGTGCTCGAGTGAGCAAGCGGAAACGCCCGCGCATCGCCGCCCATCTCGACGCCCTGCGGCGCGGTTCCCGCACCCGAAGCCGACGTGGAGGCGTGGCGCATCGGCACGGCCACCACCACGGCAGCCGGCGAACGATTCTCGAACTCGCACACCAGCGCACCACCCTGGTCGGCGACCGCGTAGGAACGCGACACGATGTCACCGCCGGGCACGGCGAGTTTGGTTTCAACAACAGGTGTGCCATCAATGGTGCGCTGGCGAATGCTCGCCGCACTTCGCGGGTCGTGCCAGCGGTCGCTCGCAGCCACTTGCCACGCGAACGACGTGCGGTACGACCCGAGGCGCGGCACGCCCGACGCGTCCACCGTGCCGCATGGGTCGCCGCGCAGCCCGACGAGCGTCACTGCATCCGTCATGGCGTCGTGCTCAGTCGCGTTCGGCTTTGCGCGAGCGCGTCATGAGGCGCACCATTCCCTCGGCGGCGCCGAGTCGTCCGTCGCACACCTCGGCGACGGCCTGGCAGATCGGCATCTCCACCCCGGTTTTGCGCGCGAGGGCGGCCACCGCGCTCGCGCTCTTCACACCTTCGGCGACCATGTGGTTCATCGAGGCGTTGATGTCGGCGATCGTCTCGCCCTTGCCGAGGCGCACGCCCACCGTGGTGTTGCGGCTCTTCATCGACGAGCACGTGGCGATCACGTCACCCATGCCCGCCAGCCCCGAGAACGTGCCGGGGTTTGCGCCGAGCTCGGTGCCGAGTCGCGCCATCTCGACGAGCCCGCGCGTGATGAGCGTGGCGCGCGAGTTGTCGCCGAACCCCATGCCCGCCGCCATGCCCGCTGCGATGGCAATCACGTTCTTCACCACGCCGCCGATCTCGCAGCCGATCACGTCGTCGTGGGTGTAGACGCGAAAGAGCGGACGCGTGAAGACTTCTTGCAGTCGGACCGCGACCGTCGCGTCGTCGCAGGCCACCACGCTCGCGGCCGGCTGACCGGCGGCGATTTCTCCGGCCAAGTTGGGCCCCGACAACACCGACACGCAGTGCTCGGGCGCGATGTCGGCGAGCACCTCACTCATGCGTCGACCGGTGCCGCGCTCCAAACCCTTGGTCAAGCTCATCAACACGGCACCCGGCTCGAGGTGCAACGACAGCATGCGCGCAATGTCGCGGAAACCCGCCGACGGCACCGCCATCACCACGAGCGACGCGTCGCGCACCGCGTCGACCACGTCGTCGGTCAGTTGCAGCTCGTCGTGCACGCGGTGACCGGGCAGATACCTTGAGTTCACTCGGGTGGTGCGCAGTTCGTCGACGAGTTCGCGGCGCCGCGCCCACAAGACGGTCGGAGCATTGTGGGCGAGCAGCGACGCCACGGTGGTGCCCCATGAGCCGGCGCCGACGACCGCCACGCGGGCAAACGGCATTCGAGCACCCGAATCCCCCACGCCCAAATCGTAGGCTTGCCGCGAATGATTGCGCCCGCGCAAGCCGTGCAAGGTGCGCTCGACGACCTCGCAGTGGTGGTGCCGATCAAGTCGTTCGCCTCAGCCAAGGCGAGGCTCGCCGATGTGCTCGGCGTGGATGCGCGAGCAGCACTCGCCCGCACCTGTGCCTCCCGCGTGCTGTCGGCGGCCGCCCCGCATCGGGTGTTCGTCGTGTGCGACGACGACGAGGTCGCCGCATGGGCCCGCACGCACGGGGTCGGCGTGGTCACTGCCCAGCGCCCGGGGCTCAACGAAGCCGCCACCGCCGGCCGTTTGGCGGCGCGAGCCGACGGGTTCGCGCGCGTGCTCACCGTGCACAGCGACCTGCCGCTCGCCGAACCGTTCGGCGCACTCGTCGAACCAGTTGCCGAGCCGCGCGCTGCGGTGATCGTGCCCGACCGCCACGACGAGGGCACCAATGTGCTCATCGTGCCGACGCACGGCGAGTTCACGTATCGCTATGGCGCTGGCTCGTTTGCCGCACACCACGAAGAGGCCGCGCGCCAGGGGCTCGCGGTACGGGTGGTGCGCCGGCCCGACTTGGCGCTCGATCTCGACACGCTCGACGACTTACGCGCCGCGGGCATCGAACCTGCCTGACGCCGCCGCAGGCCTCGGCCCCGCCTGACGCTGCGAATTACCCCAGAAAATGAACGAACCGGGGAGCTTTCGCCCCCCGGTCGTTACGTACTCCGAACCGATTGAACTTCGTCTTAGAGACGAAAGTTCGTTATTTCTTGGCCTTCTTGCGACGCTTGGTCGCCTTCTTGGCCTTCTTCTTGGCGGGCTTCTTCGCCGCCTTGCGCTTCTTTGCCATGGTTTTCTCCTTGGATTGGTTGAGGTATTGCGTTTGGTATTACCGGTTTGGATTCAGCGCAGCCTTCAGCGTGCTGCTGGGGCTGAACTTCATCGTTGTTGAAGCAGCGATCTGCACCGGTTCTCCCGTTCGGGGATTGCGGCCAGTTCGTGCTTGGCGCTGCGACGTCGAGAACGAACCGAAGCCCGGCCACGACACCTTGTCACCACTCTTCGCAGCTTCCACGACTTGATCAACGAACGCCGAGATGACTGCATCTGCTTGCGCCGACGAGACACCGGTCTTCGCTGCTACTGCCGCGAGAAGGTCTGCTTTTGTCATTTGGTATTTCCTTGCTTTCTCGGAATCGGAGTTCCGTGACCATCAATCTGAGCGGATACGGCGACGAATTGCAAGTATCCCTCGCGGCACGTCGCGCGAGCGGCGCACGCGACACGCGACTCGAGACGATCGACGAAAAACGCAGATTCTGCCGTCTCGAATTTGTAATTCGTCGGATTTTTTCGTGCATCCACACGGCAAAGCTCGCACCGCGCGCTCGCAAAACGATTCCTCAGTGTTGCAAATCGTCAATAAAGACGGATGCTTTCGTTGATTTTCTCGTGTAGTCGGCAGATGCAGTCGCGTGCTCAAGCATTCGCGCATTTTCATTTCGTCGTGTTGCGCCATGCTCCAAAACACCGACGCCGCGCGGCAGACCGACCCGTTTGCAACGTGTGACGAACGGCGAAGAATGGCGCGCCAAAAAATATTTCTGCAACACGCAAAAATTCACCGAGAAATCGCCGAACAATCCACCATCGCGTTGCTGTGGGCGACCATGATTTAGTTCGTTGTCCGCCAAGCCTCTTCGATTCTCTCGCGCTAACTCGACCGGGCCGCTCGAACGACCTAGCGCATCGCTCTCGCTCGTGCCGCAGCGCATCGTGCTCGACACGTCGGTCTTGATCGCCGATCCGTTGTCGATGCACGCGTTCCACGGATGCGCAGTCGTCATTCCGCTCACCGTGGTGGAAGAACTCGACAGCCTGAAGACGCGCATGGACGACGTCGGTCGTGCCGCGCGCACCGCGTTGCGCAACGTCGAAGAGCTGCGCCGTCGTGCCGGCGGCTCGCTGGCCGAGCCCACCCCGCTTACCGACGACCCCGATTCGGGAACCTTGCACATCGAGGTCAACAGCGTCGACCGCGAGCGCCTCGAGCACCACGGCCTCGACCCCGCCGTGCCCGACAACCGCATCATCGGGGCGGCCCTCGGTCAGGCAAAGATCGCCCCGACGTGCCTCGTGTCGAACGACGCCGCACTGCGCATCAAGGCCGCCCACCTCGGGCTCACCGCGAGCGAGCACTTCCCCGTCGCGCGCACCGCGGCCGACAAGGCAACCGGATGGCTGACGCTCGAGGCCGAGGGCGGCATCGTCGACTCCTTATATTCCACCGGTGCAGCCCCGCTCGCCGACGTGCCCGGCACCGAGGGTCTCTACAACAACAACTTCGCCGTGCTGCGTCACGGCTCGCAGTCGGCACTCACCCGCGTGCAGGAAGACTCGCTGCGGCTGCTCGACACCAACACCCCTGAGGCGTGGGGCTTGCGCCCGCGGAACAAAGAGCAGCGCTTCGCCCTCGAGTTGCTGCTCGACCCGGCGATCGCGGTGATCGCCCTCGACGGTCGCGCAGGCACCGGCAAGACGGTGATGGCGATCGCGGCCGGACTCGAACAGGTGGTGGAGCAGCGCCGCTACGAACGGCTCGCGGTGTACCGACCGCTCGTGCCCGTCGGTCGCGCCGACGTCGGATTTCTCCCGGGCGGATTGGAAGAAAAACTCGACCCGTGGATGTCGGCCATCCACGATGCGATCGTCGCCCTCACGCAAGAGCGCTCGAGCCGCGACGCGCGCAGCCTGATCGAAGATCTCACCGACCGCGGCCAGCTCACGCTCGAGTCGGTGACGTTCTTGCGCGGACGCTCGCTGCAGGGTCAATTCGTGGTGGTCGACGAGTCGCAGAACCTCGAGCCGACCACTCTCAAGACGATTCTCACGCGCATCGGCGAGGGCACCAAGGTGGTCTTCACCGGCGACACGAGCCAGATCGATGCGCCGTACATGGGCGAAAGCAACAACGCGCTGGCCGTCTTGATTCAGGCGTTCGCCGGGCAGTCGCTGTTTGGCCATGTGACACTCGCGGCGTGCGAGCGCAGCGAAGTCGCCAGCCTGGCTGCCGAACTGTTGTAGGCGCGGCGGGGACTCCGCCCCAGCCGCCACGGGGCGGCGGCACCGCCCCCGGTCTTCGTCAAACGTCACACGAATCTGCTTGACAGCCTCCGCCCCGACCATTTAGTGTTAAATGCCGAGCACAGTCTCCCCTCGTCCGACCAACCCCCTCCCACCGGTCGGACGAGGGTCTTGCTCCCAGCGTGGGGAGCAAGACGACTGGCGAGTCAACCCCCGAAGAAGGAAACCATGACTTCCCTCGACACACGCAACGTCAATCAGCCGCTCACCGAGTCACACTCGCGCACTGCGCCGGCGGCGCGCGCCGCGATTCCCGACGACTTCGACATCCGCGGACCGATCGGTGACATCGACTGGACGCAGTTCGCCAACTGCAAAGGCAAGACGCACCTCTTCTTTGCGCCAAAGGCCGAGCGACCGCAGGCTCGTGCGCGCCGCGAGGCCAAGGCCCGGTCGCTGTGCGACAAGTGCGTGGTCGCGCAGACCTGCAAAGACTTCGCCCGCGTGAACCACGAGTACGGATTGTGGGGTGGCGAGAGCGAAGAAGAGCGTCACCTCGCCGGCTTCACCATCGCCGCGCCGGTCGGGCTGCGCAGTGCGAAGTATCGCCAGATGCGCAACAACGGCGTCGCCGCGAATTCAGAGGTCGAAGTTTCGGCGGTCGAGTCGGCTACGACGAGCGCCTAGCGCTACGAAGAAGGTCGCGTAGCGCTCGAATCGCGCATCGCCAGCAACCGCTCGAACAGCTCGGGGCGCATAGATACGAAGAGCCCCGTCGCTTCGGCACACAACGTGTCGCCGGCGTGCACGGTGCCGCGCGTGAAGATCTTTCGTCCCTCCACTTTCTCGCACCATCCGCGGAAGACCAGTTCGCGCTTGATCGGCGTCGGCGAGCGGTAATCGACCGTCAGATTCACCGTCATCCCCGGATTTCCGGATGCGGACTGCGCCACGCCGAGCACCTCGTCGAATGTGCTGGCGACGAACCCGCCGTGCACGCAGCCGGGTGCACCTTCGTAGGCGTTGCTGAAGGTCACGCGACCCTCGACTGCGGCGGATGCTCCCTCTCCGATCACGGTGATCGTGAGCGGCATCGCGAGCGGATTTATCGACCCCATCACGGGGCTGCGCGCCAAGAAATTTCTGCCGCGTTCGATGAGCGCTGCCTCGCCGACGCCATCGGCCACGCCGTGCGCACCCGCCGCGAGGGCCGCGACGCCTTCGCGAACGAGCTCGTGCACGCGGCGCACCTCGTCGGGCGTCGCTTGCGTGGTCAAGATTTCGCGGATCATCGCGCGCACTTCCTCGGCGAGATCGGCGCGCGCACGGTCGAGGTCTGACACGGGTTGTGTCTGCACGTGGAATCCACCGAAGTGGTTGCTCGCCTCGCTCACGCTGCTACCTCGATCATGACCGGTACGTGGTCGCTGGGCTGCTCACCCTTGCGGGCGTTGCGATCGATCACCGACCACGAAGTGCGTTTCGCGACGCTCGTTGTCACGAGAGCCAAGTCGATGCGCATGCCCCATCCGCGGTGGAACGAACCGTTGCGGTAATCCCACCATGAGTAGATGCCCGCCTCGGGATGTTGCTCGCGCACCACGTCGCGCAAGCCCCAGTCGTAGAGCGTCTGCAGTTTCTCGCGCTCGGGTGCGCTCACATGGGTGGAACCTTCGAGTGCTTTCGTGTCCCACACGTCGATGTCGGCGGGTGCAATGTTGAAGTCGCCTGCCACCACGAGCGCGTCGCCGGGCTTGGCAATCGCAGCGACATGGACAGCGAGTTGGTCGAGCCAGCGCAACTTGTATTGGTAGTGCTCGTGGTCGAGCGCGCGGCCGTTGGGCACGTACACCGACACCACTTTCACGCCGCCGCAGTCGGCGGTGATGATGCGCGCCTCGGCATCGGGCTCGCCCGTCGCGAAGTTGGCGCGCGGATTGTCGAGACCCACCTTCGACACGATGGCCACGCCATTCCATTGACCTTGGCCGAAATGCGCAGAGTCGTATCCCATCTCGCGGAAAGCGAGCGCCGGAAACGCCTTGTCGGTCATCTTCGTCTCTTGCATTAAGAGCACGTCGGGCTGCACGTCGTTCATCCACTCCTGCACGCGTGGCAGCCGCGCCTTCAGCGAGTTCACGTTCCACGTGGCGATCAGCACGCCACAACGGTAGTTGTCGGCCGTCGCGTCGCGCCCGTCGCGACGCCGCCGAGCCGTGTTCGCCGCGCTGTGCTCGTAGCCTCGTCGCATGGCGGTGCGCGAGCTCATCGGCGTGTACGACGCCGATGCCACGCTGTGGGGAGAAATCTCGTACTGGGTCGGTGCACGACTCGGCCAGCGTCACTGCAGTCTGTGCGACATCACGCACGGACTCTTCACACCGAAGTCGCAGTGGCGCGACTGCGCGGCGACGCTGCCGGTACCGTTCGCCACCTTCCACCGCAACGACCAGCCCGACGACGTGCGGGCCTGCATCGGCGAGAATCTGCCGGCAATCGTGGCGCGCACCGATAGCGGCGTGCAGCTGTTCGTGACGCCGGCGGAACTCGAGACCTGCCACGGCGACCCGCAGGCGTTGCTCGAATTGCTCGCTGCGCGGCTCGCCACCGACTAGAACGACGTCGTGGCCCGCAGCAAGAATCGCGCCCGCGCAACCAAGAAGTCGGCACCAAAGCGCGCGAGCGCGGCACGACGCCGGGCCGGCGACGCAGCCGAACAAGCGAGATTCCGCGACGGGGTGCGGGTGCGAGCCGCCAAGTTCAAGGACAAAAAGCGCGAGGCGTCACGCCGCGCCTGCCGCGGCACTGCGACCATGCGCGACTGAGGCGATGCGCGACTAGTTCGATGCTTGGGCGCCCGCGCCACCGCGACGCACTAACCGCGACGTGCCGCTGTGGGGCGCGGCACTTTCGCACCGCGCCCCACCGGGCGCATCGTCAACTGATCTGAATCAGTTGCCCGACGGGTCTGGGTTGTCGCCCTTGCGGCGGCGTCGATCGGCTTCGGCCTGCTTGTCGCTGCCGAAGAAGTCCTCGTCGCGCATGTTGCGACCACGTCGCTTCACTGCGCGCCAGTCGACCGTCTTCTGCGCCAGGCTGTTGAACGCGAGCCCGACACCACGTGCATCGGGCGCGAAGGCCTGCGTGGCACCGGCGTGCACGCCCATGCCTCGCGCGTCGGCGTAGGCGTCGAGCGCGGCGGAGAGGAACGCGAAGTTCCACCCGGCGGCCGACTTCTCGGCGATGAGTTGGCGAATGCGGTCGAGCGTGAACTCGTGGCTCTCGTTCTCTCCGCCGTCGGTGATCGACACGAAAAGGATGTCTTCTTCGGGCAGCCCGGCGGCGCGGCGCTCGGCTTGATTCGCGGCGATGCGCGAGATCAGACGACCTGTCGCGTCGAGCAGCGGGGTTCCACCGCGCGGCACGAATGTGGCGGCGCTGAGTGGCACCACCTCGCTAATCGGCGCGCCGGCCACGACGACTTCTTGCGGGTCGTGGCTGTCGAACTGCACGAAGGTGACTCGTGCGTCGCTGCCGTCAGCCTGCTGGGTGCGCAGGAACTGGTTGTAGCCCCCGATCACGTCGCTGGCGATCGACTCCATCGAGCCGGAGCGGTCGATGAGGATGACGATGTGTTGTTTCTTTGCAGTCATGATGATTGCTTTCTGCGACCTCGCGGCCGCGGTTGGTTGTTGGTGAACTTGATTACGCACGATGGTGCGTGACGCGTGCGCCGCAAGCGCCCAGAGCCACTCACGGCTCGCAGCGCGTCAGAGATATACGCCGCGGTGGCCGGCCGACTCGGGGGCACTGATGGCACTGCCCGCATCGGGAATCACCTCGGCGGGCACCACCCGCAGGTCGCGCTCGGCGATCTTGCCGTTGCGGCCGGCCCACACTGCGTGGCGACGTACCATCTCGTTGAAGAGGTTGCGCATCGCACGCCCGTTGCCAAAGCCGCGACCGCGCGGCAGCGACGCAGCGTAGGCCGCGACCTTCTCGCGCGCGCCGGCGTCGAGCTCCAACTTGTAGTCCTCGAGGTAAAGGTCGAAGATGCTCGTCAGCTCGGCGGTCGAGTAATCGGGGAAGTCGATCACCACGTCGAAGCGGCTGCGCAGTCCGGGGTTGGCGTCGAGGAAGCCCTGCATTTCTGTCGGGTATCCGGCGACGATCACCACGATGTCTCCGCGGTTGTCTTCCATGAACTTGAGCAGCGTCTCGATGGCCTCGGGCCCGTAGCCCTGGTTCTGCTTCGACGTCAGTCCGTACGCCTCGTCGATGAAGAGCACGCCGCCGCGCGCCTGCTCGCAGATGCGACGCGTCTTGATCGGGGTCTGCCCGATGTACGCGGCGATCAGTTTGGAGCAGTCGGCTTCGACCACGTGGCCCTTTTTCAGGATGCCGAGCGCCTTGTAGAGGTCGGCGACCATGCGCGCCACCGTGGTCTTGCCCGTGCCGGGGTTGCCGGTGAAGACGAGGTGCGGCGACTGCTCGATGGCGGGCAGGCCGCCGGCGACGCGCGCGCGGGTGAACTCGCGGGCGGCGACGAGGCGCTCGACTTCGATTTTCACCGGCTCGAGGCCGACCATGCGGCGCAAGTCGGCGAGGATCTGCGCGGTGGTCGCCGTGGACGTGCGGACGCGGGGCTTACGCGCGCGGCGGGCCGCGGCGGAGTCGTCGTCGGTGCGCACATCGTCTTTGTCGTCGGTCTTGTCGTCGAGGTCGTCATCGACGCCGTCTTTGATGCGCTCAATCCCCTCCTCGCTCCGGCGCTTGACCTCGTCACGCAAGATCTGCTCGACGCTGCGCGACGAATCGGTGGTGCGCGACAACGCGGCGCCCTGCTCGCGCACCTGGTACGCGATGCTGTTCAGCGCCTCCACGATGTGCTCGGCGACGACACCCGACACCGAGAGCGAGTGCATCGCGGTGATGGTGTGGCAGGCGTCGGTCGCCTTCGACACGCGGAACGCGGTGAAGGGCAACTGTCCGTTCAGACGGTTGATCAACTCCTGCTTGGCGCGGGTGAGTTTCGTGGTGCAGACTTCCACCTCGAAGACGACGACCTGGTGGTCGTTGAAGCGCTCGTAGACGCGGCCGTTGAACCTCATGCCGTCGTAGACGAAGGAGAAGGACTCTCCCACCCCCACGACGCCGTCAAGTTCGGTGACGATGCCGCCGAGCAGATCGGCGAGACGTTCAGTGTTCGTCATCATTCGACCCCCCATTCGCGGTACGACGTGGCGAGCGCCTGGATCTTCTTGGTCGCGGCGCGCATCTGGCGGTTGAGGTAGGCGCGCGAGACGCCGAGCACTTCGGCGGCTTCGCCCTGGTCGAGACCTTCGATCTGGGTGAGGTAGAACCCGTCGAAGGCGAGCGGCGACATGAGCGACTGCACGTCTTTGATCACGCCGTGCTGGTGTTCGCGCTCGATCCACTCTTCCGGGTCGACGATGGTGTCGGTGACCTTGTCGAGCACCGTGCCTGCGCCGGCATCATCGGGGTTGACCGGCTCGTCACCGATCACCTCGCGCGTGTTGCGCGCACCCTGACCACGCTGCGCGCGCTGGCGGCGCCAGAAGTCTTGCAGCGAGTTCTTGGCGATTGCGTTCGCCGTGTGCTGCGGCGTGCGCTTCATGAACTTGGCCGGATCGCGCAGCACCTTCTCGACCGCAAAACTGGCGATGTCACGCGCCGTGTAGCCGTACGGGTTGGCTTTGCCGAACTTGAGCGAGTAGATCTTGACGAGCGCGTGGTACGTCTCTTCGACGAAGCGACGCTGCTCGGGGGTCAGGCGGTGATGGGTGAAGTGTTTGTCAGTGGTTCCTTTCGGGTTGGTGTTTGATTCCATTCGGATGTTCCTTTGCTCCGTGATCCCAGGTCAGTGTTAGTATTACAGCGAGCTGTGACGAGGTAAGTGGTAACTTTACCAATTAACCTGTGCCACACCTCCCTTACGCATGCAGGTCGCACATCTGTGACCATTCGTGCGTTACCGTGGAGTAGGAACATCCGAATCACCCATAGTAGCAGGTCCTCATGCCCCAGCGCAACATCCCCCCTAAAGACACCAAAACCGGCCCCCGGCCCCCCGATTTCCACGTAGCGGTCGACATTTGCCTCTTCAGTCTCAGAAATGACCTCCTCCATATAGGGGTGGTGCAGCGACGCGGCCAGACCGCCCTGATCGACCACAATCACCTGCAGCGGCGCCCTCACAGAGCCCAGACGAGGCACCAGGCGACCACAGCTGAGCGCCGCGTGGTCGAGGTGCCCCGCGACCCCGAGCACCATTGGGCCCTGCCGGGCGGACATGTGGGTCATACCCTCCTTGGTGACGCATACGGCACGGGCACTGAGCCCGACCCCAGCCTTGAGGCGGCAGCGTTACGAGTGCTCGGTCGCGAAGCTGGCCTACGCCTTTCGCCCAGTGACCTGCATCAAATTGGGGCCTTCGGCGACGCCAATCGCGACCCGCGCAGCGGCCACACCGTGTCGGTCGCCTACATGGCGGTCGTCCCGCAAGATCGCGAGCTCGTCGCCCACCCCGACGACGCCGTCGGGCATGTGAGTCGCGTGCAATTCCGCCCCGTAGTTGACGTACTCGCCCGACCGAACCGGCTCGAGTTCGACCACGAAGACATCCTGCTGGCAGCGATCGGGGTACTGCGCCGGCTGGTGGTTACCACGCCGCTTGCCGCCCAATTCCTGCTGCCAACCTTCACCCTCGGCGAACTACGCCGCGTGTACGAGGTGCTGTTCCACGAATCTCTTGACGGCGCCGCCGAGGCCGAGCAGTACGCCCCGAAGGTTCGGACATTCCTGCAGAAGGTAGAGGCGATGGGCCTCGGCGAAGGGCGCGAACTCGAAGAGACGGTCTTCGCGCTGGCGAGGCTGATTCCACCGGAGCCTCTTGCAGATGGGTTCGCCAGCGAGAGCCTCCATCTCAATTTGAACCGAAGCGAGATTCAGGTGCCACGGACGCGCACACGAACACGGTCCTCAGATCTGAGTATGCAGGCCGAGCTCATGCGCAAACTGTTGCGCCAGACGAGTGGAATCAAACCAATGCGGCCGCCGCGCTTGCTCAAACCGCTCGACCCCACCAACTTCGCCCGCAAGGTGCAGAAGCTCGGCTTCGTCGTGCCGGTGCGCGGCGAGTCGCGCCAGACTTTCGACCGCTACGGCAAGCCGGCGGCGTTGTTCAGGCTTGATCCGCAGCGCGAGTCGCAGCCGTTCTTGCTGCGTCTCGACGGGCTGGGCAAGAGCGAACCAGACGACTCGAGCGACTGAACTCGCCCGTCGGGGCGGAATCCAGCGCCTCGGGTGGCCGAGCGCACGGTTCGCCACCGCTTTGCGTCACCCTGCGGGGCGCTGCGTGCGTAGCGATAGTGGTGGCACTCGGCGGGGTTTCTCCTTTCTCTCG
>VFQS010001646.1_pt1 | contig 20020 bp, 20 predicted proteins | sample 3512361 | NCBI WGS metagenome assembly VFQS01 (sample SAMN10412375, study PRJNA504923) | tailings metagenome | isolation source: Relicate 1 Philex TSF3 active mining | place: Philippines
AGGCGATCGCCATCCCGATGTCGCCTCCAGTCTCAACAACCTCGCATTGCTGTACAAATCACAAGGGAGATATGAAGAAGCGGAACCTCTGTATCAAGAAGCGATGCAGTTGAGGCGAGAACTGTTAGGCGATCGCCATCCCGATGTCGCCTCCAGTCTCAACAACCTCGCAGAATTGTATCGTTCGCAAGGGAGATATGAAGAAGCGGAACCGCTGTATCAAGAAGCGTTAGCAATTTTGATGGCAACCGTTGGCGAAAATCATCCCTATACTCAAAGTGTAAAGAGTGCATTGAGGCTGCTGAAACTGCAAGCAATTACGGGTTTAGATGCTGCCGCCTTAGTAGAGATGATTCAAAATAATCCTGATGCATTAATGAGATTAATCCAGAAACCCTAACAAGGAAAAATTGAATTGTAAATAGAAATCCGTAGGGGTAGAGCATTTGCGCCAATATTGATAAATTATCACGACAATCTCTATACGCAAATGCTCTAACCTCTTCGCTTTTATAGCACTTTTCAAATGAGTGTGTACTCATTTGAAAACAAAAAACCAGTCCCAGTAAGAGTTTTGAGTTTTCATTTTGCCGTAGGCAAAATGAAAACTCAAAACTCTCTGGCTGTGTTGCGAAGTTTGGGCAGTGCATTCACGATTAAAGAGAATCTGAGAATTGATAAATCTCTGTGTGAATGCACTGCCCCTACATCAAATCCTTTACTTGACGATAAAGGCGATCTTGAGTGTATTTTGGTTTTAATTTAGGCAATGAAGGTAAAAGAAAAAAATTGGAATTTTTATAAATAACTGATATTACGTGGAAGTTGTGGAAGAAGTGTAAACAGCCGCCACTTGGCGGTTACTTTTACCCATATTTTTATTGATAAAATCAACTGCATCGCCCTTCGCAGTTAGAATTACAGATATGAGTATTCAAGGATCTCAACAACAGAACACTGATAATGAACACTTTTATGCGAATCTACCAGTGCTTGAAGATTTTGTAGATATTACTCATAGTGAAAATTTTTATGAGGTTCCTAAGGACTGGGTAGTAGTCATTACCGATATTGCCGACTCCACAAAAGCGATCGAGGCAGGGAGATATAAGGACATCAACCTTTTAGGAGCCTGCTCAATTATTGTCATTTTGAATATAGTTGGAGACTTAGAGATTCCCTTTGTATTTGGGGGTGATGGAGCCTCGCTTCTGATTCCTCCCAAATTTATTCCTGATGCTGAACGTGCCTTATTAGCAGTTCAAAAAATGGCTGATGAGGAATTTAACCTGATCCTACGCACTGGCATTGTTCCATTGGCAGCAATTACCTCAAACTATGATGTCAAAATTGCTAAGTTGCGAATCTCCGACAACTATACTCAAGCGATCATCAGAGGTGGAGGTATTAGTTATGCCACAAGATTAGTTAAGGACAATGCAACCACGGATTTATATAGCCCTAAGCTGAATCATAAATATGCGATCGCCGATTTCTCTGGTTTAGAATGCCGATGGCAAGATATCCCCACCCGCCATGAGGAAATTTTAAGTTTAATTGTGCAAGTGACCGCACCCAGCCAGACGCAAATCGACAACCTCTATCGTGAAGTAATTAACCAGATTGATCGCATCTATGGGAAAGATACAGAATGCCATCCTGTCGTAACAGAGAACCTACAACTTGCTTTTCGAGGAAAAAATTTATTATCAGAAACGCGAGTTTTTACAGCTTCTCAGGGTTGGTTACAAAAAATTTTATATCTATGGAAGCTACGCATAATCAACCTATTAGGACTATTCCTAATGACCTTTGATATCAAAACAGGAACTTTTAATTGGGGTGATTACAAACAGATTGTCTCGGAAGCCACGGACTTCAAAAAATTTGATGATGTATTGCGGATGGTTATTTCTGGTAGAACTAAACAACGGCAAAAATTAACTGATTATTTAGAGAAAAAGTTTCAAGAGGGTCGGCTAGTATACGGCTTTCATATATCCGATCGCGCATTGATGACCTGCTTAGTTTTTGAACGCGATGGTCGGCAAGTGCATTTTGTGGATGGTGCTGATGGAGGCTATGCTCTAGCCGCCAAGCAGATGAAGGAACTGATGAAAAGTTAGATTTTTGTTAAAAGTGCTGCTTTGCAGCACTTTTAACAAAAATCTAACTTTTGCTACATCTCAAAGCGCTGTTAGAGATCGCATTGCAAGGTACGCTAATAGATAGTGTCTATAGCAAAAGGAAACCTCCCGTGCTTTTATCTAAAGGCTTTGAAGTAGAAATATATACCTCTACACCAACGGGGGATGTGATTGGCTTTAGCGATCGCATCGTGGCAAATCTGCATGGGTTTGTGCGCGAACCCGATAGCCGCAATGTCGAATACATCACTCCACCTTTTCTAAAATATGAGCCATTACTAATGGCATTGGTGGAACCACGCCAAAAACTACGCAGCTATTTGCGATCGCTGGGCGATTACACCTTGATGCCAGGGAGCACGCTTGCCCTAGGGGGGACTGATCATTTCTATCGCTCCGATCCTAATAATCCCTATCACACCTATATTGAGCAGACCTACGGTACGGATGTAGTCACTGCTAGTATTCATATTAATGTTGGTATTCCTGATTTAGAGCTATTAATTGCTGCTTGTCGCCTGATTCGCCTTGAAGCACCCCTGTATTTAGCACTCAGTGCCGCTTCTCCTTTTGTCAATGGTAAGGTAACTGGTTTCCATTCTTCCCGTTGGCAAATGTTTCCCAAAACACCCAAGGAAGTTCCCCTATTCCGAGATCATCATCATTTTGTAGAATGGACAGAACAGCAATTACAATTGGGAACGATGCAAAATGTGCGCCACCTCTGGTCATCAGTGCGCCCCAATGGTGACAATCGCCCCTATAACCTCAATCGCTTAGAATTACGAATTTCTGATCTTGTTATAGATCCTGTGGCTCTATTAGCAATTACTTCACTTTTAGAAATGCGCCTCACTCAATTTCTGGAAGCAGGAATTGGCTCATCTCTCGATCCACTTGCGCCTAATTCTAGTAAATTTACACCGAGTGAACTTGCAGAAATTGCCGATCGCAATGAAATCGCCGCAGCTACCAATAGTCTTGATGCTGTGCTAACTCATTGGCAGACAGGTGAAGAGATTACGGCGCGGGAATGGGTGTCCAATCTTTACGAAGAATTGCGATCGCGGGCGAAGGATTCGGGTGTATGGTGTTTCCTCTCGCCCTTAAAGAAAATCCTCGAACAGGGTAATGAAGCGCAACGTTGGCTAGCGGCTTATCATAACGGGCTTAGTCCTCGCCAAATTATGACCGATGCGATCACCAGTGCCGAAAAAATGGATAAGGAACTAGCAGAAGCTCTATTATTGGCTTAGGTGATTTTCAAAGCAGCAACTTGTGCTGCTTTGAAAATTATGAGAAAACTAGAGCCTTCGGAATTGCGCTGATTAGCTTTTGCGTATATTCCTGTTGAGGATTGGTATAGATTGCTTCGGCGGTATCTAGTTCAACGATCGCACCTTTGTTCATCACCATAATGCGATCGCTCATAAACTTGACCACACCAAGATCGTGGGAAATGAAAATATAGGTTAATCCAAATTCCGCTTGCAGTTCCTTTAATAAATTGAGAACCTGCGCCTGTACGGAAACATCAAGGGCGGAAACAGGTTCATCGGCGACGATTAATTTGGGATTGAGGGCTAAGGCTCTAGCGATGCAAATACGTTGGCGTTGTCCACCTGAGAACTCATGGGGATAGCGGCGCATCGCACTTGCGGTCAACCCTACCCGCTCTAGCAAATAGGCAACCCTTTCTTTTCTAGCTTCGGTCTTACGATAGCGGTGAAAGCGTTCTTGATGACTATGGACGATCAATGGTTCGGCGATCGCATCACCGACGGACATCCTTGGATTGAGTGAACCGTAGGGATCTTGGAATACCACCTGCAAATCACAGCGTAAATTCTGGAGCGCCTCACCCTTGAGCTTAGAGATTTCTCTACCTTCAAACTTAACGGAACCCATCACAGAATTGGTTAAGCCTAAAATTGCGCGTCCTGTCGTCGTTTTCCCACAACCCGACTCGCCCACAAGCCCAAGGGTTTCCCCGGGATAGACATCAAAGCTAATATTATTGACAGCAACGAGATAGCGTTTTTTTAAGCCTAAAATGCTACGAATAGGGAATTCAATTCTTAGATTTTGCACAGAGAGAAGTGGTTCCTGTTTTTGGAGTTCACTCAGCCGCGCTGCCGTTTCTTCGGGTGGTACAACTTCTAAATAGCGAGGATCGGATGGTTCTTTCTCCACGATTACGCCATTCTGTAATTCCATAAAGTCGCTGACCGTTGGTAATAAACGCAACTGGCGATCAGGTTGAGGACGACAAGCAATCAAGCCTTTGGTGTAGGGATGTTTGGGGCTTTGGAAAATGGATTGCGTATCTCCTGATTCCACAATCTCCCCTTGATTCATCACGATCGCGCGATCGGCAATCTCCGCCAAAATCCCTAAATTATGGGTAATAAAAATCATCGACATCTGGCGCGATCGCTGAATTTCCTTGAGCAATTTCAGAATCGCCGCCTGTACGGTCACATCGAGCGCCGTAGTCGGCTCGTCAGCAATAATCAACTGAGGATTGCAGGAAATCGCCATCGCAATCATCACCCGTTGTAATTGTCCGCCAGAAAGTTCATGGGGATAGCGTTCGATTAATTGCTCAGGATTGGGTAATTGCACCTCATTAAATAGCTGGATCGTGCGGTTCTCTGCTTCCTCCTGAGAAACTTTCTGATGCATTTGAATCGCTTCGATGACCTGATAGCCACAGGTAAACAGAGGATTGAGCGAGGTCATCGGTTCCTGAAATACCATCGCTATGCGATCGCCGCGATATTGCAGCATTTTTTGAGGCGACACGCGCACCAGATCTACGGGATGGCTGCCCTTGGGACGAAATAGCACCTGCCCGTTGGTAATTTTGCCTGATTCTCCTAGCAATCCCATAATTGCCAAAGCTGTTGCCGATTTGCCAGAGCCAGATTCGCCGACAATGCCAAGGGTTTGACCTTGAGCAAGCTCGAAGGAAACATTTTTGACAGCATGGACGAGTCCCTCATCGCCACGGAAGCTAACTTGCAAGTTACATACCGAAAGCAATAAATCTGTAGTCGGGGCTTGGTCAGAAGCTGGAGATGGTGACATAGATTATGAATTAGCAGCAGAATTAATCATTATTATAGGAGGGTGATTCGCAATAGGAGATAATTTGCCCGCATAGTGGGCAAATTATCTCCTATTATTTTAGAAAAAGTCAGTAAATATGCGTCTTCCCTATTCTCAACTTCCCATTCCTGATCTCAGTAAAGCCGCTTTTATTGCCAATGATGCGGTGGTAGTTGGCGATGTGCATCTTAGCGATCGCGTGAATATTTGGTACAAAGTCGTCATCAGAGCCGATGTAAACCGTATGGATATTGGCTACTGTACTAATATTCAAGATGGCACAATCATCCACGGCGATCCCGATAAACCTCTAGCGATCGGTGATTATGTCACCATCGGGCATCGGGCGGTAATTCACTGTTCTGAAATAGGGAGAGGCTGCTTAATTGGTATGGGGGCAATTCTACTCGAAGGCGTAAAAATTGGTGCAGGTAGCATTGTCGGTGCGGGAGCAGTAGTAACGAAAGATGTGCCTGCGGGTGTGGTGGTGGCAGGTGTTCCCGCCAAAGTAATGCGTGAACTCTCGGAAGCAGAACAACAAGATGCGATCGCCCATGCCGAAAATTATTACCAGCTAGCGCTGCTACATATTTAACTTTGTTTTCCTGCCTTCGGCAGGAAAACTGTTCCAGCATAAAAATGCTAGGATACAAAAAATAAAGCTTTACTGCAAAAGTAAATATAGAAAACTTCGTAGTTAGTTTATGCGAACAATTACCTTAAAAATTGACGACAGCATTAGTGACAAATTTCTATGGCTACTTGCTCATTTCTCTAAGGATGAAGTGAAGATTATTGAGCAATCAGTTTATGTCAGTGATGATGAATACCTAAGAGGAATTGAAGGAATGGTTCAAAGTATTCAAGAAGGTCGCTCGGAATCTATTGATCAAGGCTTAACTTTAGATAAATTAGACTGGTAATGTACAAATTAATTTTCATGACACAAGCTCAAAAAGATGCTAAAAAGCTAGCTTCTAGTGGATTGAAAGACAAAGTTTTACAACTGCTGAAAATAATTGAAGAAGATCCATTGCAATATCCTCCAGACTACGAACTATTGAAAGGAGATCTGCAAGGTCTAATTAGTCGCCGCATCAATAAGCAACACCGACTAGTTTATGAAGTATTTGAGTCAGAAAAATTAATCAGAATCTATCGAATGTGGACTCATTATGAATAAACAAGAAGCGCCGCAATGCGGCGCTTCTTGTTTAGACTTTGGCGAGTTGTTTGCTTTTAATTACTTCTGCCGCACACATCCGACCCGACAGCGTTGCGCCTTCCATACTATCGATGTAGTCCTGCATCGTGTAGCTACCTGCAAGGAAGAAGTTCTTCACAGGAGTTGCTTGATCAGGACGGAATGGATCTTTCCCAGGGGCTTCACGATAGAGAGACTGGGCGAGTTTGACCACACTTGACCAAGTGACATTCAACTTATTGGAAGATGGGAAAATCTGATGCACTTGAGCAAGCATCTTTTCGACGATCGCTTCATTGCTGAGCTTAATATAATCATCCGCAGGCGTAATTACTAACTGCAATAGAGAGCCTTCGCCTTCTTTGTAGTAGTCAGTGGGACTAGTAATTGCCAAATCCGCAAAGGTCGAGAAATCCACTTTCACTGCATAGAGCAAGTTATCAATATCCGTTACCCAACCATCAAAGCGCAGTTGTACCGTAATAACTGGCACAGCATCGAGCTTATAGATATTGTCAAACTGCGACCATGCTCGCCATTTTTCAGGAATAATCCTCTTTACCCCCGGAATATCGGTGGCGCAAATATAGACATCAGCAGTGACGATTTCTTCGCCATCTTCTTTACCAACAATTAAGCCCGTAACGCGAGTATCTTCGCCTTCGCCTTCAAATAGAACTTCGCGTACGCCACGACGCAAATGGAACTTACCACCCTTAGATTCAATATGCTTGACGATGGGCTGATGTAGAAACACATCGGGAGAACCTTCGAGCATTCTCAAAATGGAAGCTTCAGTACGTGATGCAAAGAACTGGAAAATGGTGAGCATACATCTTGCTGAAATATTTTCGCAGTCGATGAAACCTAACCCATAGGCGATCGCATCCCACATATTATCGAGACTCGCCTGTGAGCCACCCATCGAGATAAACCAATCCTTGAAGCTGATGTTGTCAAGGGCGCGGATCTCTTTCATTGCGCCAACGTGATCGAGCAAGCCACGAATTAGGGGACTACGGGCTAGAGCGATCGCATTTTGAATCTTGTCTTGAATGGGTAATTGCCCTGTGGTTACAAAGGCTTTTAGCCCATGAAAGGGTGCGCCACCAAAATTACGGAAATCCAATGCTGCTTGTCTTCCACCGGGATTCACAAAAATATGTGTATGTTCCTTAAGGCGGAGATGCTCGAAGGCTCCTGTTTTTTTCATCAGGGCAAAGAGGTTGTAATAGCAGCCGAAAAATACATGCAAGCCCATTTCGATATGGTTGCCATCTTTGTCTAGCCAACTGCTGACTTTGCCTCCGACAAAGGGACGTGATTCAAAAAGTTCTACTTCATAGCCCTGCTCACTGAGTTCTACGGCAGTACTCATACCTGCTAAGCCTGCACCAATAATCGCTGCTTTCATGTTTTGTTATGCTCGACCCTTACCGTCGTTACCTTGTTAATTTTTGCTTAATATATTGTAATCTTGTTTGGATCGTCCCGTTGGAAATTCAGTCAGGTGGTATAGCTGCTTCTTTGATTGCTTTACGGGAAATGTTGGTGACATATATTGTTACTACAACTGTGGCAATTAATCCAATAATGCGAATAGCCCATTGCCATGTCGGGCTGGGTGATTGCGGAGCACTACCAATACGGGCAAGATCGCCAGCAAAAGAGCCAATATAAACATACATTACTGTTCCCGGAATCATGCCAATGGAAGCGATCGTATATTCCTTCAACCCCACAGCAGTAATGCCAAAAGCATAATTTAATAAATTAAAAGGGAAAGCAGGGGATAGGCGCGTTAGTAGCACTATTTTGAAACCATCATGGGCAACAGCGCGATCAATTGCTACAAACTTCTGATTTCCCTCAATCTTTTTGCCAATCCAATCACGGGCTAAATAGCGTCCAATCAAAAAGGCAGCGATCGCCCCCAAAGTTGCACCGATAAATACATAGATCGAACCCCAAATCACACCAAATAATGTGCCTGCGCCTAGGGTCAAGGCAGCACCAGGGATAAAGGCAATGGTTGCGATAATGTAAATCAGAATGAAGGTAATTCCACCAACATAGCCTAAGCCTTCAATCCATTTCAGGATGTTGAGAAATAGCTCCTGCGGATCGAAAGTACTGATAGTTATACTTTGTTGAGCAAAGGCTGGACTAGGGACGATCGCATTGGCGAATAACAAGGCGATCGCGATTAAAATTACCATCCAAAGTTTGGATAGTGCTTTCCTATAAGGAGAGAATTTAATAAAATTCTGTGGTTTCATTAGCAACATCCACCCCCGTTATAGTGCCAAGTAGAGTCAGTCACAATTACTTCTTGCGGGAAATTATGTGCTAGTTTTGCTGCGGTTTTATCACATACGGAGAGGGGATTACCTCGTTGTAAATGATGCCCTGCTTGATCATCAAGGTATTCTTCACTACCGCTATATATAGCGGTTTTACCTGTAAACACACAGGCTCCATCATTGGGAATGGGAACCTTAAACGATACAGTATCTAAACTTTCTAATAGTAAAGGTGTTTCCAACTCAAAGCTATGGTTATCGAGTAGGCGATAGGGACGACGGGCGCGTACTTCGATCTGTCCGAAACCAACATCAATGAGATGTTGAATATAATTAGCGTAGGTCATTGCTCCCGATAAGCACATAGCCCGTAAGCGTTCATCTGCTTGCAAGTTGTCAGGAATAGGGCGAGTAGCGATCGGGTCACTCATGATCAATCTTCCCTTGGGTTTGAGAACTCGATAAACTTCCTTTAGTGCTTTAGTTAAATCCTGTGGTTCAAAGATATTAAAGAGACAGTTTTGAGCAACTACATCAACTGATGCATCAGGTAAGGGCAAATTGAAGGCATCACCTTCGAGAATTTCCACAAAATTGCGATCAAACCAAGCATTCTCTTTTGCGGCTAGTTGGAGATTTTGATTGGCAGCTTCTCGCATTGCGGCTACAGGATCGACGGCAATAATACTCCGTTGACGACGGCAGAAATAGGCAAATTGCAATGCTTCTAAACCACCACCAACACCAATATAGAGAACGGTAGGATTGTTGCGTAATTCCGTAGGGTGAATGGTTGTACCACAGCCATAGTTCATTTGTTGCATGATTTCAGGAATCCTGAGATCGGGATACTGCAATGGTGGTGTGCTAATGCAACATAGTCCCACCTGTGGTTTTGTGGCTGCTTCTGTATAAAATTCGGCGGTGGTTTCGAGATAGCTCATGGAGATAGGCAATGATTTGGGATAGTCAGGGCTATGCGCTGACTATCCTATGTTAAAGCAATTCTGTAGAACGTTCGGCAAGTGGCGATCGCTCGCCCTTACTGAGGGTAATGTGCCCTGCTAGCGGATCATTTTTAAAACGTTCCACCACGTAGGTGAGACCATTACTTGCTGCATCGATAAAAGGACTATCGATTTGTTCTGGATCGCCTGTCAAAACTACTTTAGTGCCTTCCCCAGCTCGGGTAAGGATGGTTTTGACCTCATGGGGAGTTAGGTTTTGGGCTTCATCGACAATTAGAAATTGCTGGGGAATTGTCCGCCCACGAATATAGGTAAGCGGCTCAATCTGAAGCAGACCACGTTCAATTAAGTCTTCATGTCCGCGACGTACATGGGGATGGAGGTTGCGTTTTTCCTTCGGGTCTTTAGGAGACTGGGCACCGAAAATCAAATCAAAGTTGTCATAAATAGGCTGCATCCAAGGGGTGAGCTTTTCTTTGATGTCCCCTGGTAAATAGCCGATGTCTTTACCCATAGGAATGACAGGGCGCGAAATGAGTAGTCTGGTATAGCTGTGTTCATCACTGACTTTATGGAGTCCTACAGCGATCGCTAATAAGGTTTTGCCTGTCCCCGCTTTACCAACGAGAGTAACGAGGGGAATGGCATCATTCAATAAAAGATCAAGGGCAAATTTTTGTTCACGATTACGAGCCTTAATTCCCAAGACACCTGTGTTGGCGATTTCATTTATGGCAACCAATTTGCTGGAATGCTGGTGACAATCTTTGACGATCGCTAAAGCTGTATGAGAGGGATTGATTTCATCCACTAGCATGACAGCTTGATTAGGACAAAACTCACCATCAAGGGCAATCGCATCATGTTTTTTAAACAGCTGATCGATTTTGTCGGATCTAACAGTTACTTCGGCAAGCCCTGTATAGAGTTCGGAAATATCGACCTTATTGGTTTCATAGTCCTCTGCTTCTAGTCCTAGGGCATCGGCTTTAATTCGTAGGTTGGTGTCCTTACTGACCATCACTACACGACATTGGCAATGCTGCTTCAATTCAAGCGCCACGGCTAAAATAGCGTTGTCATTGCGATCGCCTTCCAGTTCAATGGGCAAGGTTTTTAAAGTTTCGCGATCGCACAGTGCGACCCTCAGCAATCCCCCATTTTCTAAATCAATACCCTTGATAATATTCCCCTGACTTCGCAAATCATCCAGTTCACGCGAAACCTGTCGAGCATTGCGTCCGATCATTTCAGGTTGTTTCTTAAAGCGATCAAGTTCTTCAATAATGGTCATCGGCAAGACCACTTCATTATCCTCAAAGCGCCTCATGGCAGTTGGGTCATACAACAGCACATTAGTATCAAGTACAAAAGTCTTTTTCATATCGTTAACTCTAAAATATAGAGTTTTGGCAGTGAGTTCATGCTCATTTCCAAAACAACAGTCAATTGCATTAAAGATTTTGGTAATTTGTTTTGCCTTAGACAAAATCAAATTCGTTATAGATGTCTAAATCTTGACACTTTTGCAGTGAGGATGACGATTATGTGTAGCGATCGCCATAATGCTTAACGCAATGCAATCTAACAAAAAGAGGAAGTCGGCGCTTTGTGCTGACTTCCTCTTTTAAAGTTTTCGATGTTACGTGGAACCCTTATCCCTCAACGCCTTCTCCCGTGGGAGAAGGGTAAAAGCCCTATTATTTTTTTGCTCCCCTCTCCCACAGGAGAGGGGTAGGGGTGATGGTTTTACAGCATTCCCCGTAACATTAGTTTTTTCGGTAGTCCTAAAATGGAAAGGATTTATTGAGGTAAGGATGGGCGGCGCGAAGCGCCGCCCATCCTTACCTATTTAGCACTACCGTTTTTTCATTAGAAAAGTGTAGAACTGTTAGGAATCAAATCTTTAAAATCAAGCATCTTACGGACTACATCAAAGGTAGACTGACTATCATTGATGGGAATCAAGGAACTTAATTGTCCAGGGAGCACCTGCATCACAGGAGGCATATCTCTTGTAAATACACTGATTGTGCGCTCAATTAGAGATTGTTCACCTCTAGAGAATGCATTAGTGTAGGTGCATTGAGTTGGTGCTGGTGGCAAGCCTCCGACATTAAATAAATTTGTCGAAATTCCTTGAGATGTCGTCAAGAACTGCGCCACAGTTTGAGTGACAACGGTTGTGGTTGTAATTTTGGTGAAGTAGTCATAGGTTTTGACATTGCGATCAATACGACCCGTGCGTTGAGAGTCGATACCAGCAACAGTCCGTAATGTGCCATAGGCAGAAGGATCACTAGGCAAAATCAAACTGATAGCAGCAAAGTTTTTGAGCAATTGTACTTCGGTATATCCCAAGGGACGATTTTGTAAATCAAACAAACGTACAACTACGCGATCGCCAGGGTTAAGCCCGCGAATAAAGGTTGCCCGTTGATTAACTGTAAAGCGGTAATCCCCCACAAAACGCTCCTTGAGGAAGCCATTGGGACGCTTGGATTTGAGAGATATACGTGCAATTACCTGAGACAGACGTTGTGGTGACTGCAACACGGCAAGGCTGAAATGTCCGCGATGAGGATACTTCTTAGATAGCTCAGAACCATCACGATATTTACATTTCTTGCTATAGCGGCGATCATCCTTGTCATCATCGCGATCGCGTCGATCAGATCTGCGATTATCGTAGTGAATATTGCCACCGTTTTTATCATCGGTGCGACGATTGTCATGACCATTGGAGCGATCCTTATTATCGGTGCGACGGTTGTCACGATGCTCTTTGCGATCCTTATGATCACGACGATAATCACGACGCTCCGATGCTTCACAATCATAGTCATCATCCTCATCATCATCGTCTTGAGTGACGACAATCGGTTGCATTTGCTGAACTTGACTAGTTTGGGTCGTTGTCGTTTGAGTGGTTGTCGTTTGGGTAGTAGTTTGAGAACTATTGGAAATACCTAAATCGCGATCAGTAAGAATGGTATTACCTGAGTTATTACTGACTGTGGTTGTAGATGTACGTCTAGCAATTACTTCAGAGGCAGTCACTGTTGTGATTGATGAGAAGGATTTAATCTCTTCGATTTCAAAGCGAGCGTCTTTAACCCCGTTAGGCAAATCATAGCGAACACTTGTAATCGCCTTGAGATCGCCATTATAAAGATCATCTAGAGAAATTTTTTCACTCAAACTGCTTAGAGAAATAACTTCAACAGGTGGGAAGAATTGTCCTGCTTGTTTAGAAAGTAGTCTTGCCCCAGAATTGGTATAAACTTCACGCCATTCCCCCGCACGGCGTACATAAAGTTGGTAAACCACGTTGGCGTAGTTTGTATTTGGTTTGTTCAAAACATCAAACAAAATCCCAATGCTAGAAAGATTCCCCGAATTGTCTAAAAGTTTTAATAGTTTTACCCCTGTTTGCCAGTCTTGAGGGACTTGGGCAACAATTTGGGGAACAGATGGTGCAGCGATCGCTTCTAAGGTGGGGATAAAGGGCGCAGTGGTGAGAGTTACTGCTAATACAGATAACGAAGTTCTACGAAAAGTCTTACCCAGTTGCTTCCGAAAATTTTCCTGAAAAATATTCATCGTAATTTATTTCCTAGCGTAATTTACTGCATGATTTACTAGTGTTCACCTAATCTGCGTTGACGCAAGACTATACAAGCACTCAATGCGCCACAATATTTCAGTACACAAGCCTCTAAAACGCAGACGATCTGATTGAGTTTTTTGTTTCATTTTTTTTGTAAAAAAGAAAAAAAGATTCACCTGTATGAAGCTTATGATTAAAAGCGCCAAAATTTTATGTCATAGCGAAGCAATGACGTTAGTTCAATATAGCTTTGCTTTGCTTCGCATGTCTCAAAAAGTACAAAATGACAAGAATTGCTTAGTAATTCTTGTCATTTTGTACTTTTACAGCGCTTTGCGCTTACTTAAACCTCAGAGAAATTTTTGAAAGCGCTGCGGAGCAGCGCTTTCAAAAATTTCTCTGTACTACTCAAAGCCTCAATAGGCTGTATCAAACTGAAGTTAAATAAATCTTGAGATTTGAATTTGTTCCCAAAAGTTTTGTATTTGATCGCTAATGGTTGCGATCGGAAATCTTAGTTGCTGCTGCCATTTATCTAGTAAAAAATGCCCCATAGGTGTGAGTCGAAAGCTATCAGTGATACCTTGCCCGTCAACTTCACGACGTAAAACTCCGACTTGAATTAGCCATAGCAAAGCATTTTCGGTAATGATTAAATTGCTAGCACGAGTTAGATATTGATTTTTAAGTCCTTCATTACCAGCGATCGCGCGTAGATTTACGCCTTGGGTTGCCATATCTGCAAACAATTTCACTGTAAATGGTGCACAGCGCAAAGCAATTTCTGCTCTTTGCAAGATATGTGGTTCATACTCCGCAAAATTTTTATGATCACTTTGGGTTGATTGAGGCAGGGTTTGGCTAGACATTTTTATCGCAAGCTTTAATTTTTTATTTAATTGTTTAATTATCAGCGAATTTCATATTTTGTGACTCTGGCAATGTGTAGAAATAACTAGACAAAAGCTCAAAATAATGGAGCATCTCACTTACTCAGTGAAGTGTTCCATTATTTTGATTATCAGTAAATTTTATGTTTCATAAATTTTATAATCCCGAAATCAAAGGCTTTACTATGCAAAGCTTCTGATTTCGGGATTTATAGAGAGGGGTTGCTACACAAACCCTCTCTAATAAATCCCGTTTTAAGTTATCCCTAAATCGCATCAGTATAGAGTTTTGAGTTTGCATTTTGCCTACGGCAAAATGCAAACTGTTATAGCCATTTTCTGCATTCACTCTTAATGCGTCTATGCCCACAATGCTCAATATTCAAGCAATCCATTAGGGTGAAGCGATATTTAGAGCGATCGCCTTATATTAAATCCAATAGCTAAAAACGCTAGAAGTTCAGCTAGAGAGCGATTGCAATGATGTCCACTAACCCAAAAATTCACTCTCCCACCAGTAATGCCTTCGCAAGGGGAATCGCATTGAAGAAGATGTATGAACTGGGACGCAAGGATTTTGATTCCGAGAACTTTTCAGGACTAAAACTATCTTGCTGCAAGCTACCAGCAATTAATCTAACAAGTTCCGATCTGCGAGATGCCGATCTTGACCTTACCGATTTGAGTGGAGCCGATTTACGGGGGGCAAATTTAGAGAGATCAAGTCTGAGTTTTACCAACCTTAGTAATGCTGATTTGAGTAATGCGAATTTAAGTGGGGTAAATTTAGGGGGAGCAGATTTAAGTGGTGCGATTCTCAGGGGAGCAATTCTCAAAAATGCGAATTTACGGGGTGCGAATTTAAGTAATGCTCATTTGGAATTTGCTGATATGCAAGAAACAGACTTAACGGGGGCAAATTGTTTTTCTTGCAATTTAAGCTATTCCAATCTCAAGAAATCAAATTTGACGGAAGCTAATCTAAACAATGCTAATTTGCGGAAAAGCGATCTCACTGATGCAGTATTGGAGGGAACAGGTTTAAACAATGCAAATTTGGAAGGGGTGAATTTGCCAAATATTACTGAGCAAACATTGTAGAGAAACAAAAAGCCCCTTTGGGGCTTTTTGTTTCTCTACAATGTTTGCTCGCTATTGGGGCGAGGGCGAACACGACTGGGGGTTACGTCTGGCTCAGGTAAAGGGGTGTATTGATTGCCTGTAAAGTCTTTACTGACTCTGAGTCTTTGACTAGTGATTGTGATTCCTGACTCGCGGACTAGAACTACAGAAATCCATCGATCTCCTGATTTAAAGGGAGCCTGTCCAATCTTAAATAAACCGCCAGCTCGTAAAGGCTTGAGATTGATTGTATTGTCATTAAGATAATTTTTAGCTTCGACGGGTTCCTCGATCGCTGCACCTAATAATAGACTCGTGCCTAGTGGTTCAGTAACGATCGCATCAAGGACGTACTGACGACCAACACCAATTAGTTCAGGAACCTTTAGCTTGACTATGGGTGGCGCTTCACCTGAACTCAGCGAAGATTGCTCTGAGAGAACTTGTTGCGAGGTGACTTGTAATTGCCCATTGATATTTTTATAGGTTTGCGTAGAAATCAACCTTGCATCTAGCTTAAAGTTATCGTTTTCTACTCCCTTTGTACCCTGCACCATTGTCACTGTTTCCGCAGTAATCGTGTCGCCTTGCTTATCCCATTTGGAGATTTCGGTGCGATAACTAATATTCTTGTAACGTTGCCAGAGTTCACGCAGTACCTGCTTATAGCGATCGCGGTTTAGACCATCAGCATGATTAAACGTTGGGGCATAGTATTTCATCACTGCTTCTATGTCTTGTCTACTGGCAGCTTTATCCAGTGCATATACGATATTTGCTAGCTCAGGTGGGGCTGGCTTCGATGATTGGGCCGCAAGTATAGGATTGGCGATCGGCGCGATCGCTGTAACTGTGGCAGAAACGAGGAACAGAGCAATTCGTTTGAACATGCGTAACTCTAAGTCAATAACCTGATAATGATGAGATTTAGTTGATGAAATTGGGCTAAGCCCAACTGGCAACCATGATGATGTTTGATAGCTATTTCCAATCAAATGAACCACAATGAATTTTTTGAAAGTGTTGTTAAGCAACACTTTCAAAAAATTCATTGGTTCGGGGTTGAATGCAAATCGCTAGAAGAATGGGACAACGCAAGAAATTGTTTCTCATTTATACGCCCTGATTGGTATAGTGTCTCATTTATTTCCGAGATTTTTAACACCGCATGGGGTGAATAGCCACTTTGTTGAATGCGATCGCGTACTCCTGCCTCATGATCAATAAATACAACAATATCGCGTACATTTAGACCACAGCTTTCGATTTTTTGTGCCCCCTCGATCGCGCTTTTACCAGAAATCAAAATATCATCGACGACCACAATGGTTTCGCCCGTCTCATAGTTGCCCTCGATCAAGCGTCTCGCGCCATATGCCTTGACCTCCTTACGTGGAAAAATAAGCGGAAAATTGAGCCGTAAGGCAAGCCCTGAAGCTGTGGGCAGAGAACCATAGGGAATTCCTGCAATGCGGTCAAATTGTAGATTTTGCAAGATCTCAGCATAAGTACCAATCACCGCATCAAATACCTGTGGATTGGAGATAATCTTGCGTAAATCAATGTAATAGGGGAAAACTTGACCAGAGGCTTGCACAGTTTCTTCAAAAGTAATGCAGCCAATGTCGAACAGTTGCAAAATTAAATTTGCATGGGGATGTCCTTGGCTATCTAGTAAACATACATTCGGAACCCATAGTTCACAACTAGGACGTTGATGGGCAGTTAAGGCGATCGCCTGATTGACCTCATCCCTTAGCGATCGCACAAACTGAGCAGGTTCGCCGATAGCTAGCGCATCTTGATTGACTGGTAAAATTAAGCCATCACCATTCACATCTAGCCCTGCATTGAGAATGGCTGCCAAGTTATCAATCTTGTATTGATTTTCCTGCCCGTTACCCTGACTATTTGCCCAAATACTTCGGACGAGAATTAACCTTTCAGGGGCAAGCGATCGCACCTTGCTAAGAGCCTCAATATTTGCCGCACCTACTTCTAGGGCTAAAGTTTCCATCCCTGACCAAGCTTGACAGTTTTGCACCACATTTAGATATAGAGGCTGATCGCGGCTGGGATATTCCTGAAAATCTTGAGCAGTGGTATTTGAGGAATAACAACTGACAAATACGGCTCTATCGGGATACATCAAAAAACGTGCCGCTAAATCTTGTCCACCATAGGGACTTAAGGTGATTGCATCCACCCCCCATTGCTCAAAGGCAGTCTTTGCCATTACCGTGCTGCTATTCAGGTCAGCGTGCTTAGCATCGAGGATAATCGGTATTTCAGGAGGAATGGCAGCGAGTGTCTTGGCTAATAGCTCTAAGCCTGCGGAGCCCAAAGCTGTATAAAATCCCAATGTAGGCTTATAGGCACAGACTAGATCAGCAGTGGACTGAATAATAAAATTCATCCATTCCCATAAATAAGCAACGGCATGGTCGTGATGGGTTGCCGACTCAGCATCATATTGCGCCTTATATTTAGCAGGCATCACTTCAGGATTGGGATCTAGCCCCAAACACAAAATACTTTGATTAGTGGCGATCGCTGCCCTGAGTTTCGAGGCAAAGCTCATAAATTTAGCGTTTATTTAGCGGCTTAATTAAGAAGCATCGATTTGCGGACTGCAACAAATATACTGCTTCAGTATTCATTATTTAGCAGTTTATAGCGTATAGCCAAATTGGCTATACGCTATAAAGGCATTGATAAATCAAAAACCAAATAAGTGAAGGTGGCACGAAGTGCCGCCTTCACTTATTTGGTTTTTATGTTCTAAGCAATCCTTACATTGTTACAGGCAATAAAAAAGGTGTAGATTTGCGATCGCTATTCAACCTTTGTCCTTGCAAAAGCTTGTTTTTCCCAATAATTTCTTGCAAGAAAAAATAATTTTTTGTCTGGTTCATGATTGCGAGTTGTCATATTTTCTCGAAATTGATGTAGAATCTCCCTCGTTCTCGTTACGCAAACTCCCAGAGTATTTATTCCTAGTCTTCTACAAGTAATTTAGAAATTAGAAAGGTCGGCTTAGCTAAAACTTTTCTAATCCTGCAAAACCTTTTGTGCATTTTTGTACTGCTTGTAGCTTGCCCTTAACCCTCCTATAGCGCAACGTTCCAATGCAAAACTTTATTTCTCGTTCCCTGAGCATTTTTCATCGATTGTCTAGTTCCCTGCCAAAAGGTAAAGCTAGACCTGTGAATATGCGACTCATGTTGTTAACCCTTGGCAGTTTGACTAGCAGTTTAGCGATCGCTGCACCTATCGCTCATGCTAATCGTCTGGAAACCTTTGTCTACGACTTGACCGATAGCAAGATTGAGTTTTCCCTCAAAAATGACATTGAGCCAAAGGGTTCAGTAATCAGTAACCCCACCAGAATCGTGATTGATTTGCCGGGTATTGTTTATCAAGGTCCAACGGTACGCCGCAGGGTCGGTCGGGGAGTACAGGCTGTGCGTGTTGGACAGGTGGATGCTAATACCACCAGAATGGTGGTCGAATTTTCCCCTGATGTCACGATTAACCCTCAGCAATTAAAGCTCAAGTCGCGGCAACCGGGGAAATGGTCAATGCAGTTGCCTCAAAATATTGCTGCGATCGATCTGAACAGTGTTTCTAGTTTTGCTTTACCGATTACAGGTGCAATCATTAGCTCAGGATTTGGTTGGCGAGTACATCCTGTTACAGGCGAGAGAAGATTACATAAAGGAGTAGACTTTGCGGCTCCCACTGGCACGCCAATTTTTGCAGCGGCGGATGGTATGGTGACTGATGCAGGCTGGACAGATGGTGGTTACGGAAATATTGTCGAACTACGCCATAGTGACGGTTCGGTGACGCTATATGCACATACTAATAGGGTATATGTATCTAAGGGACAGGTCGTAAATAAGGGACAAGCGATCGCTGAAGTTGGCACAACGGGACGCAGTACTGGTCCACATCTACACTTTGAAGTGCAGCCCGATGGTAGAAATGCTGTCGATCCAATGGACTATTTGCAAATGCGCCAAGTCACTCTCGACCTTGCATCTAATAGTTTCAAAGATTAACGAAAAAAGTACCCTATGGGTGCTTTTGTAGATTTTTGTGGTTTGTGGAAGTGCCCCACGAAGGGGGTGTACTTTCACAAGCTATTCAAAACTCAAAAGATGAGTGGCGGCGCGAAGATCTGCCACTCATCTTTTGGGTTTATGTCCTAAGCAAGGCTTTCATTGCTATATCTAAATTATGGGAGATCGTCTTACAGAGTATTGCGAGAAACATGCTTTTAGAAATTGACTGATTATAATTCAAGAGTAATCTAATCAAAACTCTCTACAGAGTCAATCAACATGAGTGCAGAGCAAAATTCAGGTCTTGGTGGATTCGTTAGTGGTTTACAGCAGAAGGCTAGTGAACTATCTGAAGGGCTGAAGGATCAAGTTGAGAAAGTTGTTGGTGAAGAAAATGTCAAAAAAGTCACTGATGTCTTAAATACAGATGTTGGTGCGATCGCTAAAGATTCTACTGGTAAAGCCATTGATGCTTTAGAAACTGCTACTGGTCGTGATATTGATGGCGATGGCGATATTGGTGGCAAGCCCCAATCTTAATGTCTGATGTTACGTGGAAGGAATAGCCAATTTTTGGAGAAGAGAGAAACTAGTCCTA
>VFQS010001647.1_pt1 | contig 20000 bp, 11 predicted proteins | sample 3512361 | NCBI WGS metagenome assembly VFQS01 (sample SAMN10412375, study PRJNA504923) | tailings metagenome | isolation source: Relicate 1 Philex TSF3 active mining | place: Philippines
ATTTTTTAGTTTTATCGAAATTTGGAGGTAAAATTACCCAAACCAACATCTTTTTGCCATCGGTAGTCGTAACCCAACGTTTTTCTGTTTTACAAGAAACGATTTTAGCATAGGTTTCATCATTAACTTTAGTAATTTGTTTCCAAGTTTTCTTAGCTAAATCATAAGAATATACTTCCGGAGCATGGTTCATATCGTTTCTAGTAACTAAAACAGAAGTTCCAGAAAGACCAACTATCGCATTCACATCAAAATCGCCATCAGTAATTTGATTTACCTCAAATGAAATCTTTTTATATCCTTGAAATTCTATAAAAAATAACTGTTTTGTTCCTTTAATCGGTGCAACGAAATAAACTCTTTTTCCATCTTTACTCCATATAAAACTATCTACTGTTCCGTCCCAATTTGAAGTGATATTTAAATCTTGCCCTTTGTGACGAACGATAATATCATTTTTATCCGCTTCATAACCATCGCGTTTCATTTGTAACCAAGATAAATCGCCTTTTGGAGAAAATATCGGATGCGTATCGTAACCTAAATTGCTTTCGGTAAGGTTTTTTGTGGTTTTTGTCGCTAAATCGTATTCGTATAAATCGGTGTTAGTGCTTGTTGCATAAGCAGTTCCAGCTTTCTTTTTACAAACATAGATGATTTTGGTTCCATCAGGCGACCAAATATAATCTTCATCGCCACCAAAAGGTTTTTGAGGGGCATCATAAGGTTCGTTTGGCATAATATCAATTCCTACAGCATCTTTTTTATTCTCAGAATAGAAAACATGATTATGTGTTCCATCGTTCCAAGTATCCCAATGACGATAATCTAAACCAGTGTAAACTTGTGCCGTAGTTTTTGATAATTCTGGATAAAGGTCTTTTCCTAATAATTTTTCAACTTTAATTTCTTTAGAAAATAGCAGAAATTTTCCATCAGGAGAAACATTTTTATCGGCTAATAACGATTTGTAATCTTCCACCAAATTAGCAGTTCCACCTTGAACCGGAATCGTATAATATTTTGAATTGATTTTATTTTCTTCAATAGAAGGTGTTCCTACTTTGTAAACCAATAGTTTTCCATCTTTTGAAATTCCTAATGGAGTTACTCTTCCTAACTGCCATAAGGTTTCAGGGGTCATTACGTTTTGTGCGCTTGCAGCAGTTATACTCATAATACAAGTAATTAGTAAGGCAAATTTTTTCATGTTTGTAAATATTAATGGTATAAAAATACAAAATTAAATGCATAAAAAAACCGCTCAATTTTTGAGCGGTTTTAACTTTAGTTTTATTGGAATTATTGTTTAATAAAACGTTTCATATTAGTACCGTTTGCAGTAGTAACTTCAATCATGTAAGTTCCAGCTGCTAAATTTCCAACATTGATAGCATTGTTTTCTACTTTTCCATTTCCTAATTCTTGACCTACAGAACTGAAAATTCTGAATGAAGCCTCGCCTTCAAAGTCAGAAATGTTTAATACATCTCCTTTTACAGGGTTTGGATATAAACTGAAAGTTAATGGTGTTGTAGTTTCAATTTCTTTAGCAGATGATGTTACATTGATTGTGTAATCTTCAACTTGACCATAAGAGAAAGTTTCACAAGATGTTGGAACACCATTGTACTTCATAGAAACTCTCATTCTTTTAGCTCCTAAAGTAGTTGTTGCTGGAATTGTGAAACTTCCAGTTGCAGGACTTGTTGTTGAAGCAGCTTTAGTAAATACAGTTTCTCCAGCGTCAATAAAATCTCCATCACTGTTATAGTCAATAAATACAGCATAACCTTCGCTGTAAACAGTACCTGTCCAAGTTGGAGTTATAGTAATTGTGTTAGCTGTTCCTCTTACAACATTTGTTGAAATTGCTGTAAAGTTTTCGTAACCTGCTGTTCCTGTAGAAGCATTGTTAATAGTTCCAAATTGAACTCGTCCAATTCTCTCATCAGCAGTGTTATTTCCTTGAGAAGCGCAATATGTTACTGTTGTATTTGCTAAAGTTGTTACGTTTACTGTATTACTTGAAGCGGATACATTTCCAGCAGCATCTTTTGCTCTTACTGAAAAAGTATAAGCTGTTGAAGCAGTTAAACCAGTTGCTGTGTAAGTTGTTCCAGTTACTGTTGTTAGTAAAGTAGTTCCTCTGTAAACGTCATAACCAGTTACACCCACATTGTCTGTTGAAGCTGTCCAAGACAAGTTAGTGCTTGTTTGAGTAGTTCCAGAAGCAGATAATGTTGGAGTTGATGGAGCAGTTGTATCAGTTGTATTAGCTAAAGTTGTTACGTTTACTGTATTACTTGAAGTTGACACATTTCCAGCAGCATCTTTTGCTCTTACTGAAAAAGTATAAGCTGTTGAAGCAGTTAAACCAGTTGCTGTGTAAGTTGTTCCAGTAACTGTTGTTAGTAAAGTTGTCCCTCTGTAAACATCATAACCAGTTACACCCACATTGTCAGTTGAAGCTGTCCAAGACAAGTTAGTACTTGTTTGAGTAGTTCCAGCAGCAGATAATGTTGGAGTTGAAGGAGCTGTTGTATCAGAAGTTCCAGCAGTAATTGTGAAATTTGCATTTGAAACATCAAAGAAAATATGATTTGTTCCTTTAATCATGATTCTGTTTTGCGTTCCAGGTGTATTAGGAATCGTTACCGCTTGAGTTCCATCATTAGGGGTTGCAGCTAATAAAGTTGACCAAGTAGAACCTCCGTTTGTTGAGATTAAAATATCAACATTAGCACAGTTAACTCCATTTGCAGTAGTTCCTGCAACGTTCCAAGTAATAGTTTGTGTTGAGCCACCTGCATAGGATACTGCTGTGTTTGGAGCTGTTACAGTAAATGGACCAGCTGTTCCGTTAACTGTTACAATCATATCATCACTATTATTTGCAGATCCACCAGCTCTATTGTCTCTAACGGTAAATCTAAAATTCATTGTTCTTGCTACAGAAGGTAATGCTTCAACTACAATTTCTGAACCAGAAGTAGTTATTGCTCCTGCTAAAACTCTCGACATATTTGGAAAATATCTTGTAGTTGAAGTTGAAGGGCTATATGATCTAAATATTGGTCCAGTAGTTTTTGTAGCACTTGCAGCTGAGCTTGCTCCAGTTTGAGATGAAGATGCATTATCAAACTGTTCCCAAACGTAAGTCAATGCATCACCGTTAGCATCGGTTCCAGAACCAGTTAACATGAAAGGTGTGCTTTTTGGAATTGTATAATCTAATCCAGCATTTGCGGTAGGAATTGAATTTCCTGTAGCTGTAATGGTTGGACAAGTTTTAGCTTTAATATTATTTGTAACTTGTTGGATGCTAATTGCATGGAAGTAAGGATCTGAATTCAATTGTACGTCTTGACTTGTAATACCAGCATATCCCATGATAGTTGAACCTGAACCTGGCTCCATATTTGCTCCAGTTCCTTCGTTTGTATGAGAAAAGGTGTGATTAGCTCCAAATTGGTGACCTAATTCGTGAGCAACATAATCGATATCAAATGCGTCTCCAGAAGGAACTCCGTTTGCAGGAGAAGTATAACCACTTCCTTTTCCTAATGGTACAGATGTAGTTGGATTTACACAAACACATCCAATACATCCAGCATTTCCACCACCACCAGTTGCGCCAAATAAGTGTCCAACATCGTAATTAGCATTTCCAATAGTATTAGTTAAAGTAGTTTGTAATTGTTGGTTCCAATTAGACATTGAGCTAGAAGCTGAATAAGGATCAGTTGAAGCACTAGTATAAATTACTAAATCAGTATTAGAAATTAATACCATTCTTACATTAAAGTCTTTTTCAAAAACACCATTTACACGAGTCATTGTGTTGTTAATTGCAGCTAAAGCTTGAGCTTTTGTTCCGCCAAAATAAGTGGTGTATTCTCCAGTAACCGACATTGCTAAACGGAAAGTTCTTAAATTTCCATCATCTGCATTCGGTCTTAAACTAGAAGTTTCTAAAGAAGGTGTTACTCTATCTAAAACAGAACATTCAAATTTTGTAAAAGCTGTTTTTTTGTCTGCTTTGGTATAAACAGAATAAGTTTGTAAATCTTGAGAAAAAGGCTCAATGAAAACAGCAGGTTTTCCAGGGTTTAAAACCATAGACTTAAAACCTAGCGGTGAAGTACTAATGTAAGCACTTGCAGTTGGATTATTAACTCCAACCCCAATGTAAGATTTGATTTCAGGATATCTTGCAGCTAATTCAGGCTCCATATTAGAATTCTCAAAAATTCTAAATTGTTCCATTGTTCCATCTGCATTAGGTAAAGATAAAATAATGCTAGATTTTTGATTAGAAAAACGTTCTGGAGCGTTTTTTAAGAAATTAGTGGCAGCAGGGACATCTAAATCTAAAAGAAGATTTTCTGGAAGTTCAAGTTTGCTTTCTAAAGCTACTTTGTTTTTGCTTTGAGCTGATTTCCAAAACGTTCCTTTTTCTTGAGCTTGCATAAAGCTCGACGTTGCTAATAAAGCAAGTAGGAGAAATTTTTGTTTCATAAGTAAATAGTTTGGGTTTTTAGTGTAACAAATATATTTAAGTTTTTTAATATTACAATATCAATTATTAAAAAAATACTCAAGAAAATTACGATATTCATATTAATGTATTGAAATTGATAAGCATATGTTAAAAATTATATTTATATGTTTCAAATATTGCAGATTAGTAATTTTTGTTTTTCACACAAGAAATAGAAGAATATGTAATTATCTTTTTATGGTTCAAAAAAATATACTTATTTTCACAATCTTAAAATTATAAAGATTGTGAAGAATAATAAATTATTTGTTTTAATCATTATTTCACTGATAATTGGTGTTGCAATAGGAGGAATTGTACATTATCAGTTTTCAGGACAAGAAATAAGATATAATGCTGTCAAAGCTGGTAATGACATTTTAACTATTCATACAAATGAAGGCAAAAAAATTAATCAAAGCGTTCATGTTTTTGCCACTGAAAAAGATTTAAAAGATTCGACTAAATTCTACTTAAATAACCAAACGATTGCTTTAGCCGTAAAAGGAAAACAATCAATAATAAAACCGAACTATTTCGAAACAAACGAAGGTTCACAACTTAAAGAAATTAGCTCTAAAAATAAAGCTTCTGTTAGTTTAGAAAATATTGCTTCTTTTGCAGAAAAAATAAAACTTCTTGGAACTATATTTATTCGTTTAGTTCAAATGATTATAGCCCCATTGGTTTTTTCAACTTTAGTGGTTGGGATTGCAAAAATGGGAGATATGAAAATGGTTGGGCGAGTAGGGGCTAAAGCAATGGCATGGTTTATTTCTGCTTCATTGATTTCACTTTTATTAGGTATGCTTTTAGTGAACTTTTTTGCTCCAGGTAAAGGGACTTCGATTAAATTAGAAGATACTTCTAGCGCATCTGAATTATTAGAAAATTCAAAAGGATTTTCATTAGAAGAATTTGTGAAGCATGTAATTCCAAAAAGTTTATTTGAGGCTTTAGCAACCAATGAAATTTTACAAATTGTGATTTTTTCCATTTTATTTGGTGTTGCATTGTCAGCTTTTTCCAAAAAAGAAGCTAAACCTGTTTTAAAATTATTAGATACGGTTTCACATGTGGTTTTAAAAATGGTTACTTATATCATGTGGACAGCACCTCTTGGAGTTTTAGGTGCAGTTGCAGGAGCTATCGCCAAACATGGTTTTGAAGTTTTTACACTTTATGCTAAATATCTAGGAGCATTTTTTGTTGGTATACTACTACTTTGGTTGTTACTATTGTTAGTAGGATATTTAATTTTAGGAAAGCGATTGTTTGTTTTGTTAGAAAGAATCAAAAGCCCATTGTTAATTGCTTTTTCAACTACTAGTAGCGAGGCGGTTTTTCCTAAAATGGTTGAAGAATTAGAGCGTTTCGGTTGTCAACCAAAAATCGTATCATTTACATTGCCTTTAGGTTATTCGTTTAACTTAGATGGAAGTATGATGTATATGACATTTGCTAGTATTTTTATTGCTCAAGTGTACGGAATCGATATGTCAATAGGTGAACAATTGACTATGTTGTTGGTGTTAATGTTGACTAGTAAAGGAGTTGCAGGTGTTCCTAGAGCTTCTTTAATTGTAGTAGTTGCTACTTGTGCAATGTTTGGAATTCCACCTGAAGGAATTGCATTAATTTTACCTATCGACCATTTTTGTGATATGGCAAGAAGTATGACAAATGTTTTAGGAAATGCATTGTCTACAGCAGCAATTGATAAATGGGAATCTAAACCTGAGGAACATCATGGATAATTTTCACTGGACCAAACTATTTAATCCCGAATTCTACATCACGATGGAAGTCGGTGGAATTCCTATTGGGATTTATATGGTCTTATTCATAGTTTTTGCTGAAACAGGTTTATTTGCTGGATTCTTTTTGCCAGGTGATAGTCTTTTGTTTTTATCTGGAATTTATAGTCGTGAGTTGGTTGAAACTTTTTTCATGATTCTAAGCGATTTGTCTAATGTTACGATTTTAGCGTTATTAATTGCATCAGCGGCAACTTTGGGTAATGTTTTTGGATATTGGTTTGGTTCAAGAAGCGGACAGTTTTTGTATAACAAAGAAGATAGTTTTTTCTTTAAGAAAAAATACCTGTATGAATCGCAAGCTTTTTTTGAAAAACACGGAGGTAAAGCCATTATTTTTGCTCGTTTTCTTCCAATTGTGAGAACTTTCGTGCCTATTATTGCAGGAATTGTGCATATGGAGAAAAGCAAATTCATGTTTTATAACGTGTTGAGTTCTATTTTATGGTCTTTTCTTTTAGTCTTTGCGGGACATTATTTGTACGGATTCTTCAATGAAGAATTTGGTATCGATTTAAAGAAACATATTGAAACGATTATCTTAATCTTAATTGCTGTTACTTCATTTCCATTGATCATGAAAGCAATTAAATCTAGAAAAAAAACTACTAATTAATTAGTTTCTTTGTAACAAGTTATTCAATTCTTGCTTGATTTTTTCCGAATCAGGAGAAGGAGCTTTTGGATTTGAAATTTCACCGCTAGAATTTAGTAAAACATATCTCGGGATAAAATCAATTGCTAGTTTTTTTAAGTATTCCGAAGTTTTTGGATTAATTATCAAATAGCTGTTTTCGGTCAGTTTCTCAAATTGATTTGCTTTTTTCCAAGCTTCAAAGTTAGCATCTGTAGATAAGTATAAGAACACAATTTCTTTTTCTTTGAATTCTTCGTGTAATTTTCTCGAACTTGGAAGTGCTGCTCTACATGGCGCACACCAACTCGCCCAAAAATCAATATAAATTATTTTACCTTTATTAGCTTCAATAATTGCGGATAATGTAGTTGCCTTTTTGTTTTCGTCATATAAAACGACTTCAGAAGTATTTTGCTTTAAAGCTTCAATGTCAACTAAAAAGGCATTTTCAAAACCTTCAATTAATTTTTTATCGTTTGAATATTTTTTAAATATTGAGATATAAGTTGATAATTTTTGTGAATCTGTTTTTGCAATTCGATTCAAATAAACGTACAACAAATATTCTTTTGCTTTTGCAGAAAATAAGTCCGATTGTTCAACTTGAAAGAAACTATTTTCATTATCTTCATATTGAACGCTTACATCTTTTGTTTTGGTTTTGTTATTAACGGTTTTTAGTTCAAAATCTTTAATTTCTTTTTCGTATTTCTTTATTTTAAACTCGTTTTTCACATACAATTCTAAAAAATAGCGATACGATTTTAACCAAATTAATTCGCCGTTTTTAAGTTTGTTTTTATAATCAGAAAAATTTGTTTTTTTACCTGTATTTAGGCTGTAAAAAGTGATGTAATTCAACTGCGAATTATATGTTTCTTGTGAAATTTTATCTGAATTTAAAAGTTCATCTAATGCTTTTTTAGAGTTTTCAATAAAGTTGGCTAACTCGGCTTTATATTCTTTTTCTTCTTTTGAATTTCGACTTCTTTTATTCGTTTGAAAAAAGACAAAATTATCAATTGGAAAACTTAAATTTAGTTGGTGTTCTAAATTCAAATCAAATGGTTTTACTTCTCTGTTTTGAATTTTAAAATTTGGATATCCTTTTTCGTAATCAATTTCAACTACATCATTTGCATATAAAATAACTCTTGAACTTTTATTTAATTCTTTCCAATTGTGGATCAAAAAAACCTTATCCGATTCAATATTCAATTGTATAGTGTCGTTTTTTTCTTTATTATTTGGTGAAAGATAAGTTTCTCTATATGAATTGTATTCTGAATAATTTATCAGCGAATTCATTCTTTTAAATCCAGAAGTTTCCTCAAAATGGTAATTACTTTTTTTGAAAATTAAGGTTATGTTTTTTGAGGAATTTTGGGCAAAACTAAGTAAGGTAAAAAACAACATTGTAAAAAGTAAACAAATTCTCATTTTTTCAGATTTTATATAATAACGCAAATAACGAGATTTAGTGTGTAACTAAAAACAAATTCTTACATTTACTTTTTAAATTTAGAATAATGCAGCTCAGTTATTGGGAAATAAAAAATTGGTTTTCAAACGTTGATTTCACTATCGTGGGTAGTGGAATTGTAGGTTTACACACGGCTTTAGCTTTGCGCGAACGATTTCCTTCAGCAAAAATTTTAATTCTCGAAAAAGGTATTTTGCCACAAGGTGCTAGTACGAAAAATGCTGGGTTTGCTTGCTTTGGAAGTATTTCCGAAATCATAGATGATTTAAAAACGCATACCGAAGAAGAAGTTATTCAACTCATTCAAAAACGATACACTGGTTTACAATTGCTTCGAAAAAATCTTGGTGATTCGGTTATTGATTTGAAACCTTATGGCGGTTATGAATTATTTCTAAAAGAAGACGAATCGTTTTACAACGAATGCATTCAGAAAATTTCGTTTATCAATCATATTATCAAGCCTCTTTTTAAAACCGATGTTTTTTCCAAAGAAGTCGATCGGTTTAATTTTGGAGGTGTTTTTGAACATTTGATTTTCAATCCTTTTGAAGCACAAATCGATACGGGAAATATGATGCAAGCTTTACTAAAAAAAGCACATCAAAATGACATCCTGATTTTAAATTCTCAAACGGTAACAAGTTTTCAAGAACTAAATGATGGTGTTGAGGTGGAAACGAATGGAATTACATTCAAAACCAATAAATTATTATTCACTACAAACGGTTTTGCCTCACAATTAACTAATAATCAAGTAAAACCAGCTCGTGCACAAGTTTTAATCACAAAACCAATTCCTAATTTAGATATCAAAGGCACCTTTCATTTAGATAGAGGTTATTTTTATTTCAGAAATATAAACGATAGAATTCTTTTTGGTGGCGGAAGAAACTTAGATTTTGAAGGCGAAACTACTACTTCTCACGATACTACAGAATTGATTCAAAATCGTTTGGTAGCGTTATTAAAAACAGTAATTTTGCCACATCAAACGTTCGAAATTGAACACCGATGGAGCGGCACTATGGGCGTGGGAACACATAAAAAACCTATAGTGGAACAACTTTCAAATAATGTGTATTGCGGAGTTCGCATGGGAGGAATGGGAGTTGCCATAGGCAGTTTAGTCGGACAAGAATTAGCAGATTTAGTATAATTTGTTTCAATCTTTAACTTGAAACTTTAAACCTGAAACTAAAAAGCAAAGCTTTTATATATGGCAAAAAAAACTACTACAAAAAATAAATCTCCAAAGGCACCAGCTAAAAAAAGAACAACAGGTCAAAAGATTTTACGTTTCTTTTGGTTGCTTTTTTTATGGTTTAATATCATTAGTTTTTCGGTCGTGTTGCTTTTTAAATTTGTTCCAGTTCCATTTACACCATTAATGGGAATTCGCGCTTTAGAACATAATGCGGCTGGAAAAGATATGGTTTGTAGTCACGATTGGGTGCCAATAGACGAGATTTCTTTAAACCTTCAAAAAGCTGTTATTGCCAGTGAAGATGGACGTTTTTTAGAGCATTGGGGTTTTGATTTTGAAGCTATGCAAAAAGCATTCAAAAACAATCAAAAAGGAAAACGTTTAAAAGGTGGAAGTACAATATCACAACAAACGGCAAAAAATGTTTTTCTGTGGCAAGGTAGAAGTTATGTTCGAAAAGGGTTAGAAGCGTATTATACCGTTTTAATCGAGCTAATTTGGGGCAAGAAACGCATCATGGAGGTTTACTTAAATAGTATTGAAATGGGCGATGGTGTTTACGGAGCTGAAGCTGCAGCCAAACATTGGTACAGAAAAGACGCTTCGAGTTTAACCCGTTATGAAGCAGCTGGAATTGCCGCAATTTTACCAAATCCGAGAAAATACAAAGCTTCTAATTCATCTTCTTACATTAATAGAAGAAAAGCTAAAATCAGCAGAGAAATTGGTTACGTGAAATTGGATTACTAATTCGATTCAGAAAGAAATTCACAGGTTTTAAAAAGTTTATTTCTAATTTTTCATTGGATTCTACTACTTTTATGGTTTAATCTGAGTTTTGAAAAGTAAATTTCTTCCATTCATTTTGCTGTTTTTTGTTGTCCAATTGTGGGCACAGCAACCTGTTACCATTCAATTAACTGAAAAAGACGGTTTACCCGATATCGAATTTTACGATATTTTGGAAGACAAAAACGGTTTTGTTTGGTTAGCAGCCGACAAAGGTTTGTTTCGATATGATGGAAAAACATTTTTAAACTTTTCTCATCCTCAAAAACGAGGGTTGTCGGTTTTTGGTTTGTTTGAAGATGCGCAAGGAAGAATTTGGTGCAATACTATTTCGGGTCAGTTTTTCTACATCGAAAACAGAAAAATGACTTTGTTTACTGATTTGAAAGACGAATTAAAAGGACAACTTCCCGAGTTTGAAGTAATTCAAAATCAATTGGTTGCTTTTTCCGAAAAAGGAGTTTTTGTTATTGATGTAGCAACTAAAAAGCAAAAAGTAATTAAAGACAATTCATCGCCTTCACCTTATTATGGCTATCCTTTTCATTACAAAAAGCAACTTTATTTTACTTTTGATAATCAAATTGAAATTTTTGAAAATCAAAAAATAAAACCTGTTTTTACGTTTTCGAGCAAACGAATTCAAACTACGAATAATGCTTTCTGTAATCTAAATAACGGAATTTTCTTTTCTTCTAATTTTGAAGGAAAACAACACTTTTTTATTAAAAATGATTCGAGCAATTCATTTAAGGAATGCTTCGTGCCAAAAGAATTAGTAGATAAAGTGATTGTAAATGTGATTAAAAGCGATGATTTGTTATGGTTTTGTACCAATCAAGGTGTGATTGTTTGTACGATTTCAGGTGATAAAATCACATATAAAGCTACTTATCTAAAAAACGAGTACATCACAAAAATTATTAAGGATAAAAACAATAATTATTGGTTTACATCGCTTCGAAATGGCGTTTTTGTAATGCCAAATATTTATATCCAAAAGCAGGATTTTAATGAAGTTTCAAATCAAATAGCATCGCTTTGTAAAGTAGATTCAAACTATCTTGTTTTTGGAACTACCGATGGGAAAATTGGTTTTTTTGATAAGAAGAACATTAAATGGAAACAATTTTCATTAGATTCAAATGCAAAAGTGGCGCAAATTCTTTACAATCCAATTTTTAAAAGTATTTTCATAAGTCAGGATGATCAATCCTATATATGGAATTTAAACCGAAACGAAATTCATAAAGTTTCCTTCTTTTTTTCTTCTAAAAGTATCACTATTTCGTCTAATAATGATTTGTTAAACGCAAGTTATGATAGAGCAACCTTAATGAAGAATCCTTTTGAAACTATTCAAAAAGAAACGGATAATTTGGTGCTTCAAATTCCACGTTTTGTAGAAAGAAAAACTTCAGAATCCAAAACGGATATTCGTTTTAAACGCGCTTATACGTCATTTTATAGTTCAAAATACAATGCCAATTACGTTGGTTTTGTAGATGAATTGATGCAATTTGACAATCAAAATAATTCTTTTACTATTCGCAATAATAACCAACCAATTTTAGCATTAGATATTCAAGAAACAACCGATGGAACAATTTGGGTAGCCACTTTTAATGATGGAATTGTTGGAATACAAAATCAAAAAGTGATTGCTGTTTTAGGAGTGAAAAATGGTTTATTGTCGAACCAAATCAGCAAGTTAAAAGGTAATCATTCCGAATTATGGATTGCTACTGATAAAGGAGTTCAATGTTATAATACTAAAGATAAAACCTTCAAAAATCTCACTCGAAATGATGGATTAGAAAGTTATACGATTTCAGATATCGAAATAATAAATAATACCCTTTTCCTATCATCAAATAAAGGGATTTATAGTATTGAAATCTCAAAAGGATTTAAAAAATTATTACAGCCTAAGGTGTATTTTACTTCGGTAAGTATTCAGGAGAAAGACACCATTTTAAAATCTAATTATCAACTAGATTACGATCAAAATGCAATTAAATTTAGTTTCAATGCTAATGGCTTTCAATCCAATGAGAGTATTCAGTATCAATATAAAATGCTTGGATTGAACACCAATTGGTTACCCTTAGAAAAAGGAAATGATTTTGTGAGGTATTCAAGTTTACCAGCAGGAAATTATACTTTTTTAGTAAAAGCAATTAATGCTAATGGTTTTTCTTCTTCTCCTATCTCAATTTCGATAACAGTACAAGCGCCTTTTTGGCAAAAGTGGTGGTTTTATGTGTTGGTAATTGCTGGAGTTATCACTTTAAGTTGGATGTATTTTAAAGTGCGATTACAACGACTAGAAAAAGAGAAAAAAATTGCATTAGAAAAAGCCGAAATGGATAAAGAATTAGTTTTTTCTCAATTGGAAAACTTGCGTTCGCAAATGAATCCGCATTTTATTTTTAATGCATTAAATTCTATTCAAGAATATATTGTTACGAATGAAAAAGAAACCGCGAGTGCTTTTTTAGTAAAATTTTCAAGACTAATCCGAATATATTTAGAACATAGCCGACTAAGTGAAGTTCAACTTGAAGAAGAATTGAAAGCATTGCAATTGTATTTAGAATTAGAAAAAGACCGTTTTGAAGATACTTTGCAATATTCGATTCAAGTTGCTAAAGATTTGGATTTAAAAACGATAAAAGTTCCATCGTTATTCATTCAGCCTTATATTGAAAATGCATTGAAACACGGTTTGCTCCACAAAAAAGAGAATCGAATTCTTAAAGTTGATTTCGATTTAAGCCCCAATAAAGAAATGCTGATTTGTACAATTGAAGATAATGGAATTGGTAGAGTAGCTTCGGCAGAATTAAATGCATCAAGAGCTCATGTTCATAAATCGTTTGCCACCACTGCTAACCAAAGAAGAGTGGAACTTATAAATAAAACAAAAAAGAATAAAACCACCGTAGTGATTGAAGATTTATACGATACTAATAAGATGGCTGTTGGAACAAGGGTTGTTATAACAATACCTTTAACGTAATACAATTAAGAGAATAGAATGAAAGTTATAATTATCGATGACGAAAATAAAGCAAGACGATTAATAAGTACTTTATTAACGGAGAATTGTCCTGAAATTTCAATGCAATTAGAAGCAGATGATTTAGAATCAGGTGTAGCTTTAATAAAAGAACATCAACCTGATATTGTGTTTTTGGATATTGAAATGCCAAAATATTCGGGTTTACAAATAGTTGATTTTTTTGAGCCAAATGAAATGAATTTTCAAATCATTTTTGTAACGGCTTATAACGAATATGCTATTCAGGCTTTTAAACTTTCGGCTGTTGATTATATTTTAAAACCAGTGGATATTTTAGAATTAAAAACCGCAATCGAAAAAGCCAAAAAGAACATCGAATCAAAAAGTATTAACAATCGATTAGACGATTTGAAAAAAGTATTTCAGCAATTGTCTCTAAACAAAATGGTTTTAGAAATACCTAAAGGAATTTTATTTGTATCACATGATGATATTATTCTATTTGAAGCTGATGGTATGTATACTAAAGTATATATGAAAAACAACGAATCACAATTGATTTGTAAACCCATGAAACACTTTGTAGACCAGTTACACGATAAACCTATTTTTTATAAACCACATCGTTCCTTTTTGGTCAATTTAAAGTACATAAAAGAACTTTCTAAAAAAGATGGTTTTCATTTAATTATGGAAAACAATAAAACCATTCCCATTGCAAAGGAAAAGAAAGATGAGTTTTTGCAAATGATTCAAGATTTGTTTTAAACAAAATGTCGGTTTAGAAAAAAAAGGCGAGGATTCAGAAAAAAACTATTAAATAGCGTTAGTGACTTGTGGAGATTTGTATCAAATTTAAATACAACCACTATGAGATTACTTTTACTATTTGTTTTTTCGATTTTTTCTTTGTGTCAACTTCAAGCACAAATTCCAACAACAGGATTAATCAAAGATTATAAATTTACTAATGGTGCTTTAACAAGCGATTTAATGCCGGTGCTATATGCTGGATCTACTACTTTAGTTCCAACAGGAAATGCTAGAGCAGTAATTACCGATAGAAATGCAGAGACAAACAAAGCAATTTCATTAAACGGTGATTCATTTTTGGCTGGAGGTTCTAATGCTGCAACTGTAAATAACTATTCAGTTAGTTTTTGGGTAAAAACCACTACAAATGAAACAACAAAGCGATATATTTTTGATCAACATCATACAGGTACAAATCCTGCTGGTTATAGTATTGCTTTAAAAGATGGTAAAATATATTTTAACGGACAAAGTTGCTGGATTTCTACATCCGTTTCAGGTAATAGTGGTTTACGTCAAGTAATAAGCCCTGTAATAAATGATGGACAATGGCATCATATTGTTTGTTCGTTAGTTACCACAAGTTCATTTGCATATGCTGGGGCATTTACAAGCTACACTTTAGTTTTTACTTATTCTATGTATGTAGATAATGTTTTGGTTGGGAGTGATTCTGAAACAGATTTTCCAGCTATGCTAACTAGTCAATCACATACTATTAGATCTATTACCCCTACAAAAGAACTAGTTATCGGAAAAAGTCCTGATGGTGTGAGTTTGGATTATCAAGATGGAATTGATCAAATTCGTTATTATGAAAAAACGTTAACAGCAATAGAAATTGATATTTTATACAATGAAGATAAACCATTAACTCCAATTTATGTTAATGCCTCTGCTACAGGAGCAAATAATGGAAGCAGTTGGATAGATGCTTATACTTCATTAGATGCTGCAATTACAGCGGCCACAACTTTAAATGAAATTTGGGTAGCATCAGGAACTTATAAGCCTACTGGAACAGGAAGATATGCGACTTTTAATTTAAAAAATGGTTTGAAAATGTATGGAGGATTTAATGGGACTGAAACAATAGCAAGTCAAAGAAATCCAAATACAAATGTTACCATATTAAGTGGCGATATTAACGGGAATGATAATGCAACTATTTCAGCTGCTGAGACAACAAGACAAGATAATTCATATCACGTTGTAACAGTTAGAGGAAATTTAAGAAATATTGTTATTGATGGATTTACCATCTCGGGAGGTAATGCAAATGGACCTACATTAACTACTGGAGCAGCATCTGGACAATATTATCATACGCGTGGTGGAGCGATTTATTTAAATACTTACACTATGAATGATTATATCAATGTCGTGATTAAAAATTGTATTTTGGAAAAAAATTCTGGATTAGATACTGGAGTTGCGGCATGTTATTACGGAGGGGGCGTTAATTATCAAAGTTTTCGCTTAGATTTTGATTCGTGTATTGTTAGAAATAATTATTCAGGATTAAATGCTCAAATATTAATTGCTGGTGCTAATGGATACAATTGGAATGGTACTAGTGAGATTAAGAATTGTTTGTTTCACAATAATACATCATTTTCTGGAGCTTCTGCACTGTATTTAAGTGCAAGTACGGCAAATGGCGGAAATCAAAACGGAATTTATGTTGATGTAATAAATTCAACATTTTCAAACAACACTGGAGTTTCGGGTAATGTTATAAGAACAGATAATGGTTCAAATACTCGATTTAAAAACTGTATTCTGTATGGAAACGGAAGCACCTCTCCTTTTATTATTTCAGGAACATTAGGAGGGCCAAGTTTGCAAAACACAATTTCAGAAGGTGGACAAATAAGTGGTATTAATTCCAATCCACTTTTAAATACAGATTACACACTTCAATCAAGTTCACCCGCTATAGATTCTGGTAATAATGGTTTGTTGGTTTCTGGAATGTCTTTAGATTTAAATAGAAATAATAGGGTTGTTGGAGCTACAGTAGATATGGGCGCATTTGAATATGATGCCGCATTATCAAGCACAGATTTCATTACAACAAAAGCATTTACAATCTATCCAAATCCTACAAATGGTGATGTTTATATTCAATCTGATGAAGAAGTTGTTAAAGTAATTTTATATTCGTTAGAAGGAAGATTGCTTTTAGAAACTCAAAATACCTTTTTACAAATTCATGATTTACCATCAGGCCTTTACATAGTATCTTTGGAAAATAATGTTGGGAAAAAATCAATTCAAAAAATCGTTAAAAAATAAGATTATGAAAAGTGTATTATTAATTATGTATTTTTCTTTTGTGGGATTAAATGTTGTAAATATCAACAACACTGAGGCTGCTTTGAAAGTAACTACAATCGAAAGCAGTTTTAGTTTGATTAACGATTCAAAAGACAAAATTTCAATTCATACTGGAACAGGTTTCGTATCATTAAATAAAGGTTCCAAAACCAGTATTGGTTGTAATGTAGGAAAGGAAGTTCGTTGGGCAAATGAAGGGAAGAAAGGAGATGTGATTTTTAAAATAACTGCTGATATGTGTGGGAAAACCTTGAAATTATCAGAATTGACGAAGTAAGATATTTCTAATTATAATTTAAAACCGAAAGCAATATTGTTTTCGGTTTTTTGTTTTTATAGTAACATTTTATTTTTCTTCTCGACTAATTACTAAAAATGAAAATTATGCAAGCACACGAAATTGATTACCATATTTATGGTGAAGAAATGCAATATGTTGAAATAGAACTGGATCCTCAAGAAGTTGTTGTAGCTGAGGCAGGAAGTTTCATGATGATGGAAAACGGTATTAAAATGGAAACTATTTTTGGAGATGGAAGTCAACAAGAAGGTGGAATTTTTAGTAAGTTATTATCAGCAGGAAAACGAGTTTTAACTGGAGAAAGTTTATTCATGACGGCCTATCAAAATCAAGATTTTGGAAAACGAAAAGTATCATTTGCGTCACCTTATCCAGGTAAAATTGTACCAATCGATTTACAACAATTTGGAGGTAAATTTATTTGTCAGAAAGATTCGTTTTTATGCGCTGCAAAAGGCGTTTCGGTAGGAATCGAATTCACTAAAAAAATTGGAACTGGATTATTTGGTGGAGAAGGTTTTATCATGCAAAAAGTTGAAGGAGATGGAATGGCTTTTGTGCATTCAGGTGGAACTTTAGCTAGAAAAGAATTGCAATCTGGAGAATTACTTCGTGTCGATACAGGTTGTTTAGTTGGGTTTACCAAAGATGTAGATTATGATATTGAGTTTGTTGGCGGAATTAAAAACACAATTTTCGGTGGAGAAGGTGTTTTCTTTGCAACGCTTCGCGGACCTGGAACGGTTTATATTCAATCGTTACCATTTAGTAGATTAGCAGGTAGAATTTACGCAAGCGCTCCTCAAAACGGAGGAAGTAGAGAAGAAGGAAGTTTACTTGGAGGTTTAGGTCGAATGCTAGATGGCGATAATAGATTTTAAATCATATAAAAATGTGAAAATCCCGCAAACATAAAAGCTTGCGGGATTTTTTTGAATGGATTTGTACTTATTATAGTCCTTTAATTCCCATATTATACAACGTAAACACTTGCATATCCACATTTTCTTGGATGGTAGCGGCTACTGATTTTCCAGCTCCGTGACCCGCATTTACATCAATTCGAATTAAAACGGGATTTTCTCCTGATTGTTTCGCTTGTAATTCTGCTGCAAATTTGAAACTATGAGCTGGAACTACTCGGTCATCATGATCTCCAGTGGTTACCATTGTAGCAGGATATTTTGTTCCCTGTTTTACATTGTGAACTGGTGAATATCCTTTAATGTATTCAAACATTTCTTTGCTTTGTTCCGATGTTCCATAATCGTAAGCCCATCCTGCACCCGCTGTAAACGTGTGGTAACGTAACATGTCTAAAACTCCAACTGCTGGTAATGCCACTTTTACTAAATCTGGACGTTGTGTCATCACTGCACCCACTAATAAACCACCATTAGAACCTCCTTTTATCGCTAAATAATCAGATGAAGTGTAATTTTCTTTAATTAGATATTCGGCTGCTGCAATGAAATCATCAAATACATTTTGTTTTTTCATTTGTGTTCCCGCATCATGCCATTTTTTGCCATATTCTCCACCACCACGTAAATTCGCTACAGCGTAAACGCCTCCGTTTTCCAACCAAACGGCATTCGCGATGCTAAAAGAAGGGGTTAAACTTACATTAAATCCTCCGTAACCATAAAGTATAGTTGGGTTTTGACCGTTTAATTTGGTTCCTTTTTTATTAGTAATAATCATCGGCACTTTTGTACCATCTTTTGAAGTATAAAATACTTGTTTTGATTCGTAATCTGCCGAATTAAAATCAACTTTTGGTTTTTGATACACCGCTGATTTTCCAGTTTTTGGATCATAAGTGTAGGTTGTTCCTGGTGTTACATAATTCGTAAATGAAAAGTATAAAGTAGTTTCTTTTTCTTTTCCACCAAATCCTCCAGCGCTTCCCACGCCTGGCAATTGAATATCACGTACTAATTTTCCGTTGTAATCATATTGTTTAATAAACGAAACCGCATCTTTCATGTAACTTGCAAAAATATAACCACCACCCGTATTTGGCGACAATACATTTTCTGTTTCTGCGATGCAATCTTTCCAGTTTTCTTTTGCCGGATTTGATAAATCAAAAGTCACTACGCGTTTGTTTGGCGCTTTGTAATTGGTTACCAAGTAAATTTTTGAACCTTTATTATCTAAAACATCATTATCATTTTCGTAATTGTCAATTAAGGTTACAATTTTGCTATTTGGTTTTGATAAATCTAAATAATATAATTCATTTCCAGACGTTGAATTAGCAGCAGAAATAAACAAATACTTCTCATCTTCAGAAACATAACCACCAACATATCTTCTTTTTACATCGCCACCAAAAATTAATTTATCTGTTTTTTGCGAAGTATTTAATTTGTGATAGTACAATTTATGTTGGTCTGTTTTTGCTGATAATTCGCTTCCAGCAGGTTTGTCGTAGCTTGAATAATAGAAACCTTCATTTTTGTACCAAGAAACGCCACTGAATTTCACATCTACAATTGTATCGCCAATGATTTTCTTAGTTTTAGCTTCCATTACAATTACTTTTCTCCAATCGCTTCCGCCTTCTGAAATTGCATAAGCAACTAAACTTCCATCTTTTGAAAAGTTAATTCCGCCTAATGAAGTTGTTCCATCTTTAGAAAATGTGTTTGGATCTAAAAAGATTTCTTCTTTATCCGATTTATCTTTTCGATATAAAACCGATTGATTTTGAAGGCCATTGTTTTTGTAGTAATACGTAAAATCACCTTCTTTGAATGGAGCACCAATTTTTTCGTAATTCCATAATTGTTCCATTCTAGTTTTTAGTTGATTTCTATATGGAATCTTTTCTAGATAATCATAAGTTACCACATTTTGAGCTTTTACCCAAGCTTCTGTTTCAGCGCTTCGGTCGTCTTCTAGCCAACGATAAGGGTCGTTTACATTTTCGCCAAAATACGTGTCAACGTGGTCGATTTTTTTAGTTTCAGGATAATTAATTTTTGTTTGTGCGTTCATAACAAGTGTACAAACAATAGCGGATATTGTTATTGTTTT
>VFQS010001648.1_pt1 | contig 19970 bp, 20 predicted proteins | sample 3512361 | NCBI WGS metagenome assembly VFQS01 (sample SAMN10412375, study PRJNA504923) | tailings metagenome | isolation source: Relicate 1 Philex TSF3 active mining | place: Philippines
AGCACATCCATGCCCGGGTTGCCAACTGTTTCACCAAAGAACAGCTTGGTATTGGGTTGTATGGCATTACGCCACGCGTCCAAATCGCCAGGTTTGACAAACGTGGTGTCGATGCCAAATCGACGCAGCGTGTAGTGCAGCAAGTTGTGCGAGCCACCGTACAGCGCGGATGAAGCTACGATGTGCGAACCCGCGCCCATGAGTGTGGTCACGGCCAAGTGCAAGGCGGCTTGCCCACTGGCCGTGGCAATAGCGCCAATGCCGCCCTCTAAGGCCGCAATTCTTTGTTCCAGCACCGCATTGGTGGGGTTGCTGATACGGCTGTAAACGTGTCCGGCACGTTCTAAATTGAAAAGAGATGCGGCTTGGTCACTCGATTCAAAGACAAACGAGGTGGTCAGGTGAATGGGGGTCGCGCGTGCGCCTGTGGTGGGGTCGGGCGCTGCACCCGCATGCAAAGCGAGCGTGTCAAAACCAGGATCTGAGTAGCCAGGCATGGGTTCTCTCCAAATTAATGGCTGAAAGTTTCAGGCAAGTGCCTAAGGGTAAGCTTTTACTATTCTTTGCCAATATTGTGGGCTATATTAAGTGCTCACTAGGAGAACACCATGAAAGTCAGTGACATCCTGCGCGTCAAGGGGCATAGCTTGATCACCGTCACACCCGATGAAAGCTTGGCCAGCGCCGTCCAAATCATGTCAGAAAAAGACATCGGGTCTTTGGTGGTCATGGAACATGGCGACTTGGTGGGCATGCTGACTTTCCGTGAAGTGATGCAATCCTTGGCCAAAAACGCGGGTTCCATTGGCAACTTGTCAGTCCGCAAATCAATGGACGATGCGCCCATCACTTGCACCAGCGAAACCGAAATGGACGAAGTCCGGCGCATGATGCTTAACAACCATGCGCGTTATATGCCCGTCATGGACAATCGCATGCTCATGGGTGTGATCAGTTTTTACGACGTGGCCAAGGCCGTGGTCGACAGTCAGAATTTTGAAAACAAAATGCTCAAGGCATACATTCGCGACTGGCCAGACGGCAGTGAGAAAGATTCAAAAGAAGCGCCCTCCCTCTGAGATAATGGCTGCCTATGAGCGGCAATACCTTCGGCACCCTTTTTTCAGTCACCAACTTTGGTGAATCCCACGGCCCAGCCATCGGCTGCGTCATTGATGGCTGCCCTCCCGGCATGCTTCTGTCTGAAGCAGACATCCAACCCGACCTCGACCGCAGGCGGCCAGGCACTTCTAAATTTGTGACCCAGCGCAATGAACCCGATACGGTTCAAATTTTGTCAGGTGTTTATCAGGGCCTCACCACAGGCACGCCCATTGCGCTGCTGATTCAGAACACAGATCAGCGCAGCAAAGACTACGGTGACATCGTTCAAACTTTCCGTCCCGGTCATGCCGACTTCACTTACTGGCGCAAATATGGCCTGCGTGATCCGCGGGGTGGTGGACGTTCTTCTGCCCGTTTAACAGCTCCCATGGTGGCGGCAGGTGCAGTGGCCAAAAAATGGTTGGCCCAGCAATACGGCACCACCTTCAAAGGCTGTATGACCCAAATTGGCGAACTGCCCATTGGCTTCGAGAGCTGGGACCATGTTCACAGCAACCCCTTCTTTGCACCTGTGGCCGATGTGACGGCGTTTGAAGATTACATGAATGCTTTGCGCAAATCTGGCGACTCTTGTGGCGCCCGTTTGCGGGTGGTGGCACAAGGCATGCCCGTTGGCTTAGGTCAGCCCTTGTTTGACAAGTTGGATGCCGACATTGCTTATGCCATGATGGGGATCAACGCGGTTAAAGGTGTCGAAATTGGTGCTGGTTTTGCTTCCGTGACGCAAAAGGGCAGCGAGCACGGCGACCCCATCACCCTCGGTGGTTTTGTGGGCAACAACTCGGGCGGCGTGTTGGGCGGTATTAGCACGGGGCAAGACCTCGAAGTTTCCATAGCGGTCAAGCCCACCAGCTCTATTTTGATTCCACGGCCTTCTATTGACACCCAAGGCCAAGCCGTCGAGGTTCTGACCAAAGGCCGTCATGACCCCTGTGTCGGCATTCGTGCCACCCCCATTGCTGAGGCTATGCTGGCCTTGGTGGTGATGGAGCATGCCATGCAACACCGCGCACAGTGCGGTGATGTCGCTGCACCTGCGCACCTCTAAAGGGCGCTCATGCCCAATTCTTCCGCGGTGAATCGCCGACAACTGATTCCCTTTGCTGCGGTTTCTGCAAGCTATTTTGCGCACATAGGTTTCTTCAATCCCTATTTGCCTTTGTGGCTCAAGGAGTTGGGGTTTGGTTTGGTCGCCATTAGCATCTTGACCTCTGTCCAGGCCGCCACGCGCTTGTTTGCGCCATATGCGTGGGGCTGGGTCAGCGACCACACCGGTGAACGTGTGAAGCTGCTGCGCTTTGGCGCCACCATGGCTTTGCTGTGCGCGTGTATCTTGTTCTTTGAACTCGGCCCCATTGGCTTGGGGTTGGTCTTGTTGGTGATGTTCACACACACCAGTTCCATGATGCCCATGAGCGAGGCGGCCATGGCGCATTTGGTAAGCCGCGGGGGTGCATTCGACGCCAAGCGCTATGGTCGTGTGCGTTTGTTTGGTTCCTTGGGTTTCTTGGTCACTGTGTTTTTGGCAGGCGCTTGGTTTGAACATTTTGGGATGAAACATTTTCCGGGGTGGACGGTACTCAGTTTGGCCGCTGTGACGGTCAGTGTTTGGTGCTTGCCTGATTTGAAAGAGGCGGTCAGCACCCAAGAAGACAAGGTTTTGGTTTGGCCAGTTTTGCGCCAAAAAGCAGTGATGTGGTTTTTCATCACAGCTTTTTTCCATGTGCTGTCGCACATTGGGGTGTATGTTTTTTTCTCTTTGTACCTCGATTCATTGGGCTACAACAAAGTATGGATTGGTCTGCTCTGGGCTGTGTCTGTCGTTGTCGAAATTGTGTGGTTTTTCACGCAAGCCAAGTGGATGCCCCAAATTCCGCTGACGGGTTGGTTGGTGGTTTGTTCGGCCGCCATGACACTGCGCATGGGCGTGACGGCGCAGTGGGCTGATGTGCTGTGGTTGCTGTTGCTAGCGCAAGCCCTTCATGCCTTGACCTTTGCAGCCAACCACACGGTTTGCATTGCCTTGTTGTCGCATCATTTTCCGGGGCGATTGCGCGGCCGAGGGCAGGCACTTTACACCGTCATCGCCTATGGCTTTCCAGGTGTCTTGGGGGGCTTGGCAGGTGGCGTGATGAGCGACCGTTTGGGCTTGCAAAGTGTTTACTGGGTTTCAACCTTGACGGCTGCAATGGCCACGCTGGCGGCGTACAAAGTATGGCGTTTGCAGCATCCCTTGAAAGACTCAACGCAGGCACCATGAGCATTCACAGCGCGCCTCTCATTCTTGACACTGCTTTGGTTGCACATTTATCTGCCGAAGAAACAGCGTTATTGCAGTCGGGGCAGCGTCTTAGCTTGCCTGGCCCCATGGTTTGGCATGCTTGGGGCCCTGCCGATGGTCCCGTTGTTGTATTGCTACACGGTGGCAGTGGCAGTTGGACGCATTGGATTCGCACCGTTGCGCCTTTGGTGTTGCGGAGCATGCGCGTGTTGGCCATCGACTTGCCTGGGTTTGGTGACTCCGCTGCGCCAGAGCAGGGTGGCGATGTTGATGCCTTGATTGAGCCTTTGCACAAGGCTTGGACACTCCTTAAACCTCAACATGCGACAAGCACCTTTGTGGGTTTTTCGTTTGGTGGCATGACGGCCGCGTTGTGGTTGGCGGCCTACCCGCAAGATGCACAGCAACTGGTGGTGGTGGGTACGCCTGGCCTAGGCTTGACGGTGCCCGACCGCATTCCTCTCAAAGGGTGGCGACATTTGCCAAGCCTCGCGATGCAGGCACAGGCGCATCGGCACAACTTGATGGCTTTGATGCTGCGTCATGAACAGAGTTTGGATGATTTGGCCATGGCAGTGCATGCTGCCAATGTGGTGCGCGACCGCATGCCGCGTCGTCGCTTGTCATCGACCGCCATTGTGGCTGAAACGTTGCCCCACATTGCATGTCCGTTGCATGTGATTTTTGGTGAATGGGATGCCCTTTACAAAGGGCGATGGCCAGAAGTGCAAGCCTTGTTCAATGCCAAAGCGCCAACGTTGGCGTCTTGGCACTTGGTGCCCGATGCTGGGCACTGGGTTCAATATGAACGCCCCGAGGCGTTTCAGGCGGCCTTGCTGGCTTGCACGGCAGAAACCGCTGCCCTGAGGCCCAACAAATAACTGTCGACGCCAAAGCCCGCAATTTGGCCTTTTGCAATTTCTGCAATGACCGATTGATGGCGAAAGGCTTCACGCGCGTGGATATTGGACATGTGCACTTCAATGATGGGGCACTTCAAAATGGCCAAGGCATCGCGGATGCCATAGCTGTAATGGGTCCAAGCGCCCGCATTGATCATGACGGCATCGATTTTGTCAGCGTGGGCTTGGTGAATTTTTTCGACCATGGCGCCTTCAAAGTTGGTTTGAAAGCACACCACCTCGACGCCCAATGAGAGGCCGAGTTGTTGAATTTGTTCGTCAATTTCGGCCAAAGTGATGGTGCCATATTGGGCAGGGTCACGTTTGCCAAACATGTTCAAGTTGATGCCGTTCAAACACAAAATTTTCATGATCATCCTCTGAGGTGGGGTTGCCAATGATCCCTAGACAAAACATGGAATCTGGACCCTGAACCCCGATTTTCCGATATTTGAGGCAATATCTCGCTTTTCATGAAAAAACTTTTGCCATGGCTACTTCTTTGAAAATTGATTTTGTGTCTGACATCGCCTGTCCTTGGTGTGCGGTGGGGTTGGGTGCATTGGAACAAGCTTTGAGTCAACTCAAGGATGAAGTCAAAGCAGATTTGCATTTCCAACCCTTTGAATTGAACCCCAACATGGGCCCTGGTGGTCAAGATGTGAGTGAGCACCTGACCCAAAAATACGGTTCGACGCCAGCCCAACAAGCCCAAATTCGCGCCAACATCAGTGCGCGCGGTGAAGAGGTTGGCTTTAAATTCAATCCCAATGGGAGAGGCCGTGTTTACAACACCTTCAATGCGCACCGCTTGCTCCACTGGGCCGGTGCAAAAGGGCCAGAAGGCAGTCAACATGCCCTGAAGCGCGCGTTGCTAGAAGCCTATCAAGGCCGTGCCGAAGTGGTGGAGTCCGATGAGGTCTTGCTGGCTGTGGTGGCTTCTGTTGGCTTGGATGTCACAGAAGCACAAAGCATTTTGGCTTCAGATACCTATGCACAAGAGGTTCGAGAAATTGAGCAGTTTTACCAGCAAGCTGGCATTCATTCTGTACCTGCTGTCATCATCAATGACAAGCATTTGATTTCAGGCGGACAACCCGCGGCCGTATTTGAACAAGCGCTTCGGCGCATTGCCTCAGGAGAGGCCTGAAACATGCCAGCGCTGACCATTTACTACGATGGCAGCTGTCCGCTGTGCAGGCGGGAAATTGCGTTTTATCGTCGCAACCCAGATGCTTCACAGCTGGTTTGGCATGACGTGAGTGTTAATTTTTTGGCCAATGACGATGCAAATTTGGGGACTGGTCTGACTTGCCAGCGCGCCATGGCCTATTTTCATGTGCGAGACGCTGAGGGGCAGTTGTTTGAGGGCGGCGCTGCCTTTGCGCGTTTGTGGCGCGAGCTAAGAGGTTGGCGTTTGGCGGGTCGGGTGTTCTCTGTTTGGCCTTTTAGTTGGGCCATCAAAGTAGGGTACAACATGTTTTTGCCCATTCGGCCCACTGTGCAAAAGTACGTCATGAAATGGGACGCGCGTCATTCATGAGCAACTATCAAGCCTTGGTGCTTGGCGCGAGCGGTTCTATTGGACAGGCATTTGTGCAACACTTTCAGAACGATCCCCACTGTGCTTTGGTGGTGGGGCTGTCACGTCAAAGCGATTTGAAGTTTGAACTTGAAGCAGAAGACAGCATGGCGAATTGCGCAGCTGTGCTGGGCAATGCCGCAGGCCCTTACGGTGCTTGCCAGTTCAAATACATCATCGATGCCACAGGCGCACTGAGCATTGACGGCCAAGGACCTGAAAAGCGGTTGGCGTCTTTGAATGCAAAACAATTGTTGCGACAATTTGAGATCAATGCAGTTGGCCCGGCACTGTTGATCAAGCATTTTTTGCCTTTGCTCTTGACGCAGGAGACTGCCTGCTACGCCACTTTGTCGGCACGCGTTGGCAGCATCGAAGACAACCACAAAGGCGGTTGGTACGGTTACCGTGCGGCCAAGTCTGCCCGAAACATGTTGTTGCAAACAGCAGCCATTGAGTCCAACCGAAAAAGGCCTTTGGCGGTATTTGCAGCATTGCAGCCAGGCACAGTGCAGTCAAGCTTATCGGCTCAATTTGTGGCCGCGCCAGATGCCATGCAGCCAGAAGTATCGGTTGCTCAAATGATGCGTGTGTTGCAAAATTTAAAGCCAACAGGACGCGCTCAATTTGTCGATTATGCGGGGCACGAAATCCCTTGGTAGTGCTGAGTTGTTTTGAAGGAGAAACAGATGAGTGAAGATTCGCGTTGTTGCGGCACGGGTACCTGCATCATCGATCCTGAGGGTCGTTGCTGGTGTGGTCAGGTGTGGGATGGCGAAAAAATGGCCATGCCGAAGTTAGAACGGCCTCCTGTTGAAGCGCAAGATAAGTCACGCACAGATTCGTCTGGTGCCAAGGCTTCGACATGAAGTTAAGCTTGACGTCTTCTTTTTTGAAATTCTTGTTGATGTGCATTGCTTGGACTGGTGCCAGCTTTGCAAACGCCACTGAGTTGTCAGATTTGTTAAAGCGCTCAGACCATGTTTTGTTGATGCGCCATGCGCTGGCGCCTGGCGTAGGCGACCCTGCTGGCTACAAATTGGACGATTGTCAAACGCAGCGCAATTTAGATGCAAAAGGTCGCGCGCAAGCTCAAAAAACAGGGCGATGGCTCAAGGCTCAGGGCGTGCAAGATGCGCTTGTCTTTACCAGTGCATGGTGTCGATGCAAAGAAACGGCCGATAAGTTGGCATTGGGCGTTCCCGTGCAAGAGACTTCTTTGAATTCTTTTTTTGACGACATGCGTCAGGGACCTCAGAGCAATGTTCGTCTTCAGAAATTCATTGCGGCTCAACTTAAATCCAAAGGCGACAAAGCGTTGATTCTGGTCACCCACCATGTCAACATTGCCGAGTTCATGGGTGAGAATGTGGGTTCAGGCGATATGGTGTTGGTCAAAGTCAATTACCAAGGCCAACGCATCTCTCACAAGGTTTACCCCAGTCCGCCATAAAAGCTTGCCATGTGGCAAGTGATCCTTTGGAAAGTTCAAGACAGCCACATGGCACGGTAGACACCCTCTGGGTCGTAGTCTTTGGCTTGCTTGTCTGGATTGAAGCGCCTCACCCCTCGCGGGTCTGTGCCGTGGCCACTCAGGTACAACCAATTGCCTTGATTGCTGTAAACATCGTAGTCAATCAGTTTTGATTCAAACCAAGCGGCACCTGCACGCCAATCGCAAGCCAAGTCGTGAATCAGATAGCTTGCCAAGTTTTGTCGCATGCGATTGGACACATAGGATGTCGAGATCAATTCACGCATGCCTGCATCGATGAAATCATGTCCCGTGTTGCCAGTGCACCATGCCGTAAACTTTTCAGTTTGATGATGCGGTTTGAAGACAGGTTGCTTTGACAAACCCTTAAAACGGTACATTTTTCGACCATGCTTGAGATGCATCCAACGAAAATGATCGCGCCACAGTAATTCAAATCCAATCCAATAGGTGCTTTCATTGGCGCCGTAAATTTTTTCATGCGCTTTAACGGCGGCCCAAGCTTGTCTAGGCGACAAAGCGCCGGTGGCCAGCCAGGGTGACCATTTTGTTGAATAGTCTAGGCCGTAAAGACCGTTGCGGGTTTGTTTGTAACGACTGGGCAGCATGCCATTGCAGTACCGCGCAAGGTGTGCCAATGCGCTTGTTTCGCCACCATCCAACTGATTTGGCCCCCATGGAAACGCTGAACGGGGGTCTGATGTCGGTACGGATGTCGGTACTGATGTCGAAGTTGATTCGCTCAAGACAATTGCGGCTGGCTGCAGTGCTTGAAGCTTTTGCAACACGTGTGACTGCAGCAGATTGGGCAACTTGGGCAGTTGCTGAATGGCAGGCCGAGGTTGCTTCACCTTGAGGGTGGGCCGTTCAACAGCCTGCCGAAATAGGGTGAACTGGTCGGGCACCTCGGTTGCATCAAATGGCAAATCCGAGATGCACATGAGGGTCGATTGCCAAATGGCATCGACCTTCAGATTGGCTATCTTTAAGCGCTGAATGTGATCCTCTTCGTAGGGTGCTGCAATGTCTTCGCAAAAGACGTGTGCTGACTGAAAAATTTGGCACAAGGCTTTGAGGCACTCAACGGGATCCCCCTTCATCTGAAGGAGATCACTTCCAAATTCAGTCAATTGACGCGATAAGTCACGCAAGGCCATGGCGGTCCAAGCGTTTCTTTGAGGGGATGTTCTTTCAAAACCCCAAGCTGTTTTTTCAAGCAAGGCAGCGTCATGAATGTAAACAGGCAAGAGCCATGTCTGTTGCTGCTGTGCCGTTTCTATTGCTTTTTGTAGCGCGGGGTGGTCGTGTAAACGCAAATCATTTCTGAACCAATAAATCACGCCATTTTTTTCGGTGCTTGAAGTCATGCGTTTGTTCAATGGTTTAGAAATCAAAACCCAACTGGGTTGTGCTGGGGATCTTCTGGGTTTTGGGGCGGCGTGAGGTATTTGGTTTTTGTGAAGCGTGTTTTTCGACAACCGCTTTTTTGCCAGCTCTGACATCGTCCATTTGGCGTCTTTCGTGAACACGCTGCTTTGAAAGACGTGTTGCGGAAGTCAGATCAAGCAGCGGTTGGTTGATTTCAAAGGTTTGCAAGGCGGGTAGGGCGCGTTCACTGGCTTGAGCTCTGATGTTGTCTGGCATTTTCCAAGGCTCAAACAACCAAGTGTCGGGTACTGTTCGAAGCGCAGGAAGCCATCGACGAACAAACTTTCCATACGGGTCATGATCTTGCGCTTGCTTGATGGGGTTGTATACGCGCGTTGTATTGATGCCCGTGGTGCCCGATTGCATCTGTAACTGGCTCCAGTGTATGCCCGGTTCGTAATCTAAAAATTGCGTGGCCAGCCACTCCCCGACGGGACGCCAATGAAGCCAAAGCGGGTACGCCGCCACCGAGACCAGCATGGCCCGCATTCGAAAGTTCAGCCATCCTGTTTCTCGCAGCATGGTCACCGACGCATCCACCATCGGCCAACCTGTGCGTGCATTTTTCAAAGCTTCAAAATTTTCAAAATTGAATTCATGTTCTCTCAGATCGTCATAGCCCCGGTGCATGTTGCGCCATTCAATTTCGGGCTCACTCTCTAATTTTTGAATGAAATGACAGTGCCAGTAAAGGCGACTGATGAAGGCCTGCAGACCTGCCCGATGCCGAATCGCTTGGGGCGGCAAACGATCGAGGTAGGCCCTGGTCGATTGAACAACCTCTCGCATGCTGATACAACCGTAAGCCAAATAGGCTGAAAGTCGAGAGCAGGCGTCTGGGGCTGTTAACGGAGACGAAATACCACCGCGGTAACCGATGCTGCGAGCGTTTAAAAAACTGTGCAAAGTGGCCAGTGCCAAGGGTCGACCACCGTGTTGACGCTGGGGTGGGTTGTGCTGAAGGTGCAAAGGCGCCGTGATGGCAAAGGCTTGTTGATTTGAGTTTGTCTCAAAGCGGATCTGAGGCACTGTGGCCTGCGGCGCTTGCATGTGTCGCTCCCAGGCCGGCTGCCATTGCTTGCGTTGCTGAAGCCCCCTGACAACCCCAAACTGAGCAAACTCACGCCATGTGACTTGGTGCACTTGGCACCATTTTTTAACTTGAAGGTCGCGCTCATAGGTCCACGCGTTTCCTGTTTCTTCGTGAGAATACAGGCTTGTGAAGTGAGTCGAATCGTAGAGTTGCTGCAGAACTTGCGTGGCCTCACCAGTGTGAATTTCGAGGCCTCCGCCAAGCTCACGCAAATGCGAATCAAGCGCTTTCAAAGATTCGCGAATGAATTCAAAGTGTTGGAGTGCGGTATCTGGCAGTGACCAATAGCCTGGTTCCACAATGTAAATGCAACGCACAGTTCCGCTGGCAGCTGCTTGGGCCAACGCCTCGTGATCTTCCCAGCGCAAGTCACGTTTAAACCAAACCAATCCCAGGTTCATCGATTGCTCAATTGCGCATTGCTTACAACTCAATGCCTTCGTGCTTCGCCACCATTTCCAATGCCTCTTCAAACATCGCGCGCGCGGTGCCCGATACGGCAGTAAGGTGAGCGTGAATGCGAGCGTCGTCCTTTGATTTGTTCAGGCAGTCAAGGCTGTACTGTTCAAACCGGGCCAACTGTGTAATGAGTTCTGCAACGTGCTTGGGACATTCGCAAAGAACTTGTGTCGAGATGGCTGCTGCGCGCATCAAAGCCATGTCGTCGTACTTGCGAGGCGGAATGGTGGCGATGGAAACTTGTTGCGTTGTAACTGCGGGACGCTCCAACATTTGAGTGGCATGCACCAGTTCACTCAGCTCTGAATCTGGGATGGGCTCTCGGCGAACAATCATGCCCAGCTGTTTGAGACTGTCGATGACGGGTTCTTGGCCAAAACTATAAAGAACAATGGTGTGGGCTGCGCGACTCTTTTCTGCCAACCTGCGAATGTCTAATTGAACGCCAGCATGCAAAGAATGGCATTGGACAAAAAGCAGTTGCGGTACTTCTTGCAAAGTTCCCTGCATCATGTCTTCCATCTTGGCATAGATGTTGGTGAGCCGCATTGAACTGGCGCCAAAGTGCTGGGCAAATTGAGTCGACCCTAGCCGACTGGCCAACGTCAAGCCCACAACAGCCGCAGACAAACGGGCGGTCAAGGTCTGACCCAAGACTTTGTTTTGGCTGGTGGATTGTTGTTTCTGCAGTAGCTGGTTCAGCTCTTGCAGGCTTGAGTGAGCAATTTGACTGACGCCATGGCCTTGGTCCGTGAGTCGTTTCATCAGCGTTGCTTTCAAGACATCGTCTTCAGAATAAAGGCGATGTTTGCTTGCGGTTTTTTGAGGCGTGAAAGCCTTGTACCGAGCCTCCCAAATGCGCAATGTGGGGGTGGGTACGCCGCTCAGACTCGAAACTGCGCCAATTTTGTGAAGATTCATGGTGTTGTATGTCTCAATATTAAATATTGAGTAGATATTGAGTAGATTATTTGGTTTATTTTCGAGATTCTAGGCTTGAATTGAAGAGGTGTGTTAAATTTAATTTTATTCAATACTTCTGCAAGGGTTCTTATGCTCAGTCAACGCGCTTACCAAGGCATTTTGGCCATCGCCCATGTGGCCAATTCGCCTGCCCACAAGTCTGTGACAGTTTCAAGCATCGCGCAGTTTTTGGGACTGTCGGTTTCTTACACAGAGAGCTTGGTCAAGGTTTTGAAGCAGCATGATTTGCTTCAGGCTACACGCGGTCCCGGCGGTGGTTATCATTTGAAAAAATCGGTGGATGACCTCACGGCATGGGACGTGGTGCGCTGTTTTGAGACCACTGAAACCGCCCCTAATACCAAGCGCCCAAGCCCTGAAGCCCTTGCAGTTGACTTGGTTTGTGAGCACTACCACCAAATAGAAAAAGACTTCCTCAAATCTTATTCACTCAGTGGCTTGATCAGCGAGACCCCTGCAACGGGTCAAACTAAGTCATTGAACAATTTGCCCTTTAATTTCAAACCGTTGCCAAAGGGCTTGATGCCTGTTGCGCCGAATTCGGTTTTTGATTTGTCCAAGTTCATGCAACTGGCCACTGCTTGAAGCCGTTGCGCTCTGCCTAGTTTGCTAATTCAGATTCATAGCAACGGACGCAACTCAACTCGGCGATTGCAGGCTTTGGAAGCTTTAAAAGCCAGTTGTGTCGCAACAGCATGGTCAACCGCAGAAATGAGCCAGAACCCGCTGTAGTTTTCTTTGGCGCTGAAAAGGGGTTGGCCTGTTGCCAAATTGGCGCCCCCTCGATGGTCTATCACGTTGCCTTGAGATGGCGCTGAAAGACCTCCCGCAAAAATCCATTGCCCATTGGTTCGCAACAGGTCGTTGAATGCATTGATGGCTTGCATCTCTTCCGGGGTGCCAGAGTTTGTCAGATCGTCTATGACAAAGATCATGAATTTTTTTGTCATACCCACACCCCTTATCCTTGAAGTGCTTTTGTGATTTTTTGGCGAGGCACAGTGCTCTTGGGTATTTTAAAACCAACATTCTGACCCGATGCATGCGCGTTGATGGCATCCTGGAACCAGCTGCGTACATCCTCTTCTATGCCAATGCCGTGCATGAAGTTGTAGATGGCTTTCTTCAAGCCTAAGCCCAACAAATCGTGATCCACGCCGGTGGGGTCAATGAAGCCAATGTCGTTCTTGCCAAAGCTAACAGGTGGCAAAGGGATCAATTCAATGCCGTACTCTTCAGGGTTCAAACCAACGGGTGAGTGAACCGTGCAAGCAAACCGATGGAAGAAACCGCTTTGAATGCAGCCGTTTTCAAAGAGCTGCCTGACGTACTCGAGGGCATCCACCGTGTCTTGTACCGTTTGAGTTGGGAAGCCATACATGAGGTAGGCATGCACCAAGATGCCTGCTTCAGAAAACCCTTTGGTGACCTGCGCCACTTGCTCCACCGAGACGCCTTTTTTCATCAGCTTGAGCAATCGGTCTGAGGCCACTTCAAGGCCACCGGACATGGCAATACAGCCGCTCTCGGCCAACAATTCAGCCAACTCGGGCGTGAAGGTTTTTTCAAAGCGAATGTTGCCCCACCAAGAGATGTGCACCTTTCTGCGAATCAACTCTTCGGCCAAAGCTTTGAGGGCTTTGGGCGGTGCGGCTTCATCAACAAAGTGAAAACCCGTCTGGCCGGTTTCTTTCACAATTTGTTCAATGCGGTCCACCAGCAATGTGGCCGAGGCGGTTTCGTAGCGCGAGATGTAGTCGAGGCTGACGTCGCAGAAGCTGCACTTTTTCCAATAGCAACCATGCGCCACCGTGAGCTTGTTCCAACGCCCATCGCTCCAGAGGCGGTGCATGGGGTTGAGCATGTCCAGCAAAGACAAATAGTCGTTCAAGGGCAAGCCATCCCATGTTGCGGTGCCCACTTCTTCAAAAGGCACGTCGGGCTCTGACCAGTTCATCAATTGAACGGTGCCCGTGTCTGGTTTGCGAACAAAGGTACGGACCAAACGGGCAGTGGCACGTTGACCTTGCAAATGTTCGATCAAGGCCAGCAAAGGACGCTCGCCAGAATCTAGGGTGACAAAGTCGACGTAATCAAACACGCGAGGTTCTGTGAGTTCGCGCAGTTCGGTGTTGACAAAGCCGCCGCCCAACGCAATGTGAATGTGTGGGTGATGCTGCTTGATGCACTGTGCAATTCGGAAAGCCGCATAGACGGCGCCAGGGAAGGGCACAGACAGCAGGACCAAGGTCGGTTGGTGTTTCTCGAGGGCCTTCAGCGTCAGTGACTGCAGTATCTCGTCTATCAAGGTGAGGGGCGCTGCCAAAGCAGCCGCCAAAGGCTCAAACGTGGCCTGGCTACCCGCCAAGGATTCACCATAGCGCACAAATTCAAATCGGCTGTCGACAGCATCGCGCAGTACATCGGCCAAGTCGTTCAAATACAAGGTGGCCAAATGACGCGCACGGTCTTGTTGGCCTAAGGCGCCAAAGGCCCAGGCTAAGGGGTCGCTCGATTCGCCATCGTCGTAGGCATCAAGCGCCGCAAAGCGAGGACCTTCTGGCAAAAAGCCTCGGCCACCAATGCGGTGGCTTAAGGTGCTGTCCTTGCCTTGTAAGTAGGCGATGGTGGGCGCGATGGTGTTTTCATAGCGCTCAAAGAAATCTAAGAAAAAATGAACACTGGCACTGCGCTCGGCTTCTGGCAAGGCCAGGGCTTTGTCTCTGACTTGCTTGAAGCCATCAGCGGTGAATAATTGCAAGACCAGCTTAAGGGCCAAATCTTCTTGCGTTGCAGCTACCCCGCGCGATCGCAAAAAGCCCGTCAAGTAGGCCGTCGACGGATAAGGCGTGTTGAGCTGCGTCATCGGCGGGATGACGCTCAAGACACTCAAGGGTTTTGTCGTGGGTGAAGAATTCATGCAACCGTGACTTTACAGCCACTTTTGCATGAATTGCGCTTGTCCGACTGCTGGATCGAGTTCGTACTGTTCAAAACCAAAGCGTTTGTAACTGGCCATAGCTGGTGCGTTGCCACTCAGCACCTCTAAGGTGAGCTTGCAGCAGCCACGCGAAAGGGCATGGGCTTCGGCGGCTAGGAGTAGCGCTTGGCCGACGCCTTGGCCACGGTGACCCGCCAAGACGGCGATGTCGTGCACATTGAGCAAAGGCTTCGCCTTGAAGGTGGAATAGCCTTCAAAACAATTGATCAGCCCAATGGGTTGGCCGTCTAACCACGCGATGAAACTGGCTGCACCTGCAATGCGTGACATGTCAGCGCACAAGCGTGAGGAAGCTTCTGGATTGAGCGCCTCGCCACCGCCCATCGGATCTTGGGCGTAGGCGTCTAGCAAAAAGACCAGCGCTTGTGCATCCTGTGCGTTGAGGTAATCAACGCGTTGAACGTTCAAGGCGTTCATCAGGCGTAGTCACTCATGGGCACGCAACTGCAGAACAGGTTGCGATCGCCATACACGTTGTCGACACGGCCCACTTGTGGCCAGTACTTCACGCTGCTTAAAGGACGACCAGCTTGAGCTGCGCCTACTTCGCGTGAGTAAGGGCGGTTCCAATCCGTCGCCATCAAACTGGCTGCTGTGTGCGGCGCATGCTTGAGCGGGTTGTTGTCTTGTGGCCAATCACCGTTTTCAATGAGGCGAACTTCCTCGCGGATGGCAATCATGGCCTCAATAAAGCGATCCAGCTCTTCCAAAGTTTCGCTTTCGGTGGGCTCCACCATGAGGGTGTTGGCCACAGGGAAGGAAAGTGTAGGGGCGTGGAAGCCGTAGTCCATCAAGCGCTTGGCCACGTCTTCGGCCATCACGCCGCTGGTGTCTTTCAAGCCCCGCAAATCCAAAATGCATTCATGAGCGACATGGCCTGCTTTGCCATTGGAACCTGCACTCGCGTAGAGAGTGGGGTAGTGATCTGCCAATCGGCGACTGATGTAGTTGGCCGCCAAAATAGCCGCCTCAGTCGCCTGCTTCAAACCTTCAGCGCCCATCATGCGGCAATACATCCAACTGATGGGCAGCACAGCCGCATTGCCCAAAGGTGCCGCAGAAACGGCGCCTACGCCATTGACCTTCAGGCCGCCGGTGGCGTGGCCTGGCAAGTAAGGCACCAAGTCTTCCACCACGCAAACAGGACCTACACCTGGGCCGCCGCCACCGTGGGGAATGCAGAATGTTTTGTGCAAATTGAGGTGGCTCACGTCCCCGCCAAATTCGCCGGGAGCTGCAACACCTACCAAGGCATTCATGTTGGCGCCGTCCACATAAACGCGGCCGCCGTGTTGATGCACCAACTCGCACAGAGCTTTGACTTGCGTTTCAAACACGCCATGCGTACTGGGGTAAGTGATCATGACCGCCGCTAAGTTGGCGCTGTGTTGTTCGCACTTGGCTTGGAGGTCGTTCATGTCGACGTTGCCCTGCGCATCGCAAGCAGTGACCACCACTTGCATGCCCACCATTTGCGCGCTAGCGGGATTGGTGCCGTGTGCGCTGGAGGGAATAAGGCAGATGTTGCGATGGCCTTGGCCCTTGGCCTCGTGGAAGGCTTTGATGACCAAAAGACCTGCATATTCACCTTGCGAACCTGCGTTGGGTTGCAGGCTGATGCCTGCATAGCCTGTGGCCTGGCACAACCACTCGCGCAGCTGTTCATCGAGCAAGGCGTAGCCTTTGAGTTGATCGGCCGGTGCAAAGGGGTGCACGTTAGCAAACTCGGGCCACGTGATGGGAATCATCTCGCTGGTGGCATTGAGCTTCATGGTGCAAGAACCCAGTGGAATCATGCTGCGATCGAGGGCTAAGTCTTTGTCGCTCAATTGGCGGATGTAACGCAACATGCCCGTTTCGGAGTGATAACGATTGAACACAGGGTGCGTGAGGTACGCACTGGTGCGTCGCAAGCTTGTGGGAATGAGGCTGTCGCGCCCCTTCTCAAAAAGTGTCCAGTCGGGCAAGGCTTGGCCGCCTTCAGCAAAGCTAGACCAAAGCGCTTCGATGTCGTCACGCGAGGTGGTTTCGTCCAAAGAGACGGCAATGCTGTCGGCTGAAAGCTTGCGCAGGTTCATGCCTTTGAGCAAGGCTTTTTGCAACACGGTATCTGTGCGTGCGCCGGTCATTACTTGCAAGGTGTCAAAGGCAGATTTGTGTGCCAGTTTGCATCCTATTTGTTCTAAGCCTTCTGCCAAGATGGCCGTGTAGCTGGCCACGCGTTGTGCGATGCGCTTCAAACCGACGGGCCCGTGATACACGGCGTACATGCTGGCCACCACAGCAGGCAAAACCTGCGCGGTACAAATGTTGGAGGTGGCTTTTTCGCGGCGAATGTGTTGCTCGCGGGTTTGCAAAGCCAAACGGTACGCGGGATTGCCGTGTACATCAACGCTCACGCCCACCAAACGGCCTGGCATGGAGCGTTTGAAATCGTCACGGCACGCCAGGTAAGCCGCGTGCGGGCCACCGGCTCCCATGGGCATGCCAAAGCGTTGGGTGGTACCCACCACAATGTCGGCATCCAATTCGCCGGGGGGGGTGACCAAGGTGAGGGCCAACAAATCGGCGGCCACGATGAAGGCGGCTTGCGCGGCATGGGCCTGCGCAATCACGTCTTTCAAATCGTGAATCATGCCTGCGGTGGAAGGGTACTGCGCAACCACTGCAAAGTAGTCGTGTTGCTTCATCAACTCAGGCGCAAAGCCCACCAACACCTTCAAGCCCAATGGCGCAGCACGTGTTTGAATCACTTCAATGGTTTGCGGATGGCAATCGCCCGCCACAATGATGTTGTTGCTTTTGGATTTAACTGAGCGCTTGGCCAAGGTCATGGCTTCGGCAGCCGCCGTGGCTTCGTCCAACATCGATGCGTTGGCAATGGGCATGGCTGTTAAATCGCAGACCATGGTTTGGAAATTGACCAAGGCCTCCATGCGGCCTTGGCTGATCTCGGCTTGGTAGGGCGTGTAAGCCGTGTACCACGCGGGGTTTTCCAAAATATTGCGAAGAATCACGCCGGGCGTGTGATTGCCGTAATAGCCCTGGCCAATGAAACTTTTGAGAATCTTGTTGTGTTGCGCCATGGTTTTGAGCTCTGCCAATGCGCTTGCTTCGGTCACTGGCGCTGGCAACTTCATGGCTTGGCTGCGCGCAATCGAGGCTGGCACGATGCTTTCAATCAAAGCACGCCTAGAAGCCACACCAATGACGGACAACATGTGATGCTCATCTGCTTCACTGATGCCAATGTGGCGTGCAATGAATTCGCTCTCGTTTTCGAGTTGGCTTAAAGGGGCGGCGGATGACATCAACATGGTGGGGCTTTCAAGCGCAAAGTTCGATCAAAACAAGCAACAAAATTTCAATTCAGATTTCAGTGGGATGCAGCAAACGCTGTGTACGCTGTTTCGTCCAACAAGGCATTCACTTGCGAAGCATCTGACAACTTCACTTTGAAAAACCAACCGGCACCCAGGGGGTCGGTGTTGGCCAAAGAAGGATCGCTACGCAGGTTTTCATTCACTTCGGTAATTTCACCGCTAATGGGCATGTACACATCAGCCGCAGCCTTCACAGACTCAACCACGCCAGCCACGGCCTTTTGTTCAAAGCTGCTACCGACTTGCGGCAACTCTACAAACACCACATCGCCCAACGCATCTTGCGCGTGATGTGTAATGCCCACAGTAGCAACATCGCCTTCAACCTTGATCCACTCGTGCTCTTCGGTGTACTTCAAACTCATTTTTCTCTCCTGTTCATTCGGTTCAGTTAATGGGGGTCAGATCAACATTAATTATCGGTGTCAGATCACGACTGTTGGGTGAAATTTAGCCGCGGTAATAACGATTAGGTACAAAAGGCATGGCACTGACCGTCATAGGCACCGCTTTGTTGCGTACCATGGCACTGACGACCGTGCCAATCGCAGAATTTGCAGCGTCCACATAGCCCATGGCGACAGGCACATTGGCGGTAGGGCCCAGCAAACCACTGGACACTTCACCAATCTTCACGCCCTGCAAACTGTGCAATTCCACGTGTTCGCGAACGGGTACACGTTCTTGCGCAATCAAACCCACTCGTTTGCAAGTTAGGGGATGCGTACCATCCAATTGGCCCAACACGATCTTGGCACCTGGGAATCCGCCAGCGCGTGCACCACCTGTTCGGCGAACTTTTTGAATGGCCCAGTTGAGGCCTGCTTCGATGGGCGTGGTGGTGGTGTCGATGTCGTTGCCATATAAACACAAACCCGCTTCTAGGCGCAAAGAATTGCGCGCACCCAAACCAATGGGCTTTACTTCCGCTTGCGCTAACAAGGCGCGGGCAAATGCATCCACTTCGGTATTGCCCACAGAAATCTCAAAGCCATCTTCACCGGTATAGCCAGATCGTGTGATGAACAGATCCGCACCTTGCCAATCAAACGATGCACCGGTCATGAATACCAATTTCTCAACGCCTGGCACCATGCGTGACAAAGCATCAACCGCCTTAGGACCTTGCAAAGCCAACAACGCACGCTCGGGCATGGGAATGACTTGGCAACGCGCGCCAATGCGCGCTTGAATGTGCGCAAGGTCATTGACTTTGCAAGCGCCGTTCACAATCACAAAAATATCGGTGCCGCGGTTGACAAACATCAAGTCGTCAATGATGGTGCCTTCGTCAGTGAGCAGCAAGCCATAGCGCTGCTTGCCCACTGGCAAATCGATCACGTCGACGGGCATCAAGGATTCAAACGCCGCCGCTGCATCGGGGCCTACCAACCGCAATTGGCCCATGTGAGACACATCAAACAAGCCCGCTTCAGCGCGTGTGTGATGGTGCTCGGCCAGCAAACCCATGGGATATTGCACAGGCATGCTGTAACCTGCAAACGGCACCATGCGAGCGCCAAGCTCGATGTGCAAAGCATTGAGAGGGGTATTGAGCAATGCGGTGTCAGCGGACAATTGAAATCTCCAAGGGCAAAGTAAAACCATGACCGAAATCATGGGTTGCCCACGCTGTCCGCTTTACCTGAGCGATTCGCCGGTTGTGCCTTTCTTGTGAAAGACCCACTGCGGGTTGCGCCTTCGGTGGTGGGTTCGACCGGATGGTCCACCCACTCTCTCCAGTGAGGATGCGCTGAAAAACAAAGTTAACAGCGTTTGTCAGTCCTGGGTACCTGAGCGTTCAGAAATTTTGAGGTTTCCTGCGCCTTCGGTGGCAGCCTCTGATCAAAGCCGCACTCTCCTGACGGTTGAAATTATAAACAGGTCTTGAGAACCTGCCTGCACTTTTTACATGCCGGAGTAGTTAGGTCCACCGCCGCCTTCTGGCGTGACCCAGACGATGTTTTGTGTGGGATCTTTGATGTCGCAGGTTTTGCAATGCACACAGTTTTGGGCGTTGATTTGCAGGCGGTCAGATTGGTCTTCGTTTTTAACGTACTCGTAAACTCCTGCAGGGCAATAACGTGCCTCAGGGCCAGCAAATTTAGCCAAATTAATGCCGACAGGAACCTTGGCATCTTTCAAGGTAAGGTGTGCAGGCTGATTTTCTTCGTGATTGGTATTGCTAATGAACACACTCGATAAACGATCGAATGTGAGCTTGCCGTCGGGCTTGG
>VFQS010001649.1_pt1 | contig 19967 bp, 18 predicted proteins | sample 3512361 | NCBI WGS metagenome assembly VFQS01 (sample SAMN10412375, study PRJNA504923) | tailings metagenome | isolation source: Relicate 1 Philex TSF3 active mining | place: Philippines
GCCGCACAAACCATAAACCCGGGTCACTCCTCAATGAAAATCCCGGGTCAACTCTTAGTGCAAATCAACAGGAACGGCTACTGCTGAGACAGGAGCCACCAGCCGTGACGGTCAATGGACTGATCGATGTGACCTATCCGCTTTGGACCCAGCAGTTCACCGGAGTGTTTACCTGGTCATCGTTCACAGAGCACCTTTTGTCAGCCCCTTGAGCCTATTCACTCGATAGCCAGCACAGTTGATCGTCTTCAGACGATGCCCTCGTTAAGCCACTCTGACTATGAGGTCCTTGACTTACTGGTGCCGCACGCCTGCGGCACCAGAAGCTTGTCAGTTCACCCCTTGCGCTCCCGGATGATGCGGAGGGCTTCCTTGAGATAGACGCGGAACAGCGGATAGTTCTCGCTCATCGGGAAGTGGCCGATGTCCTCCATCTCGATGTAGACACCGCCCTTGATCTGGCGCGCAGTATTCTCAGTCGCCTCGGGTGGAGTCAGATAGTCGTAGGTGCCGGTCATCATGATGACGGGGCAGCGGCGACCGTCGATGTTGGCGAGCTCGTCCCGCAGGTCGTGGTCGACGGAGTAGAAATAGAGGTCGCCACGGAAGGCTTCGGAGCCCTGCGTATAGTAAAACCACGTGAGCCAGCGGTCCATCTCGGGGGATTGCGGCGCCATGAGGTCCCACACCCCGCTGGCGCAGACCTGCGCGGCGTTGGCATGGGGATGCCGCCACCAGTCGAGGAAGAAGCCCGGCGCATAGTCCGCCGCCTCAACCGGGATCACCGCCTTGAAGCGGTCCGGCCGACGCAGGGCGAGCTGCAGGGCCACGTTGCCACCGAAGGAGGAGCCCATGAAGATTGGGTCCTTCAACTCCAGCGCGTCACAGAGCTTGACGATGAAGTTCACGTAGTGATCGGCGGTGAGGCGGTATTCCTTGGTCCACCACTCGGTATTGTGCGGCGGATCGGACTTGCCGTGGCGCGGCAGGTCATAGGCGATGACCTGGTAGTTACGGGTGATCTCCTCGTCCTCCAACAGGCCGCGCCACTGGTGGTTATGGCAGCCGGCCGTATGCTGGCAGATGATGGGCTGGCCTTGGCCATTGTGCAGATAGAAGACCTTGTACTCCTGGCCATCGACCTCAATGGTCACATAGCGGCCGGTGACCGGTGAATGCTTTGCCATTTCATTGACTCCTGGATCTATCCTGCCGGTCAGACCGGCACGCCGCTCTTGCGCAGCAACTCAAACTGCACGGTGAAATTCCGCAGATTCTGCATGAGGACCAGCAGGTTGCCTTCGAGCTTCAGGTCCTTGCGGAAGCTGGCCGCCCAGATTCCGTGATACATGGGTTTCGGAATCGGCTTGGCGAATTCCCGCCAAGTCTGGGCGCTGGCGCGCAACGCGAAGTCATACGCATCGAGCGGCTGAGGATCGGTGTTGATGTCCTTCACCTTGCCATCATGCATCTCCACGATCACCTTGCGCTCGCCCATGTCGAACATGAAGGTGCACGTGTAGTAGCGGCCCATGGCCTGGATGGTCTCGTCATTGTTGGTGAGCGACTTATACTTGCTCGCCCAGGTCTTCACGTCAGCGCTCATGGCCAGGCTCCCTCTCGATGCCGTTCGCTTGGTCTTTGGTCTTCATGTCAATCACCCTTGTCTTCGACGGACTTCAGGAGGTTGCCGATCTTGGTGATGTCGCCTCCCGACATACCGATTTCGTTCAGCAGCTTGTCGACGAAGGGCGCCTGCACGCGGTAGCGCAGTGCTGATGAGACGATGTTGTCGGCAAGCGATCCGCCGCCGGGTCCCGGCCCGTCGAGGTCGCTGCTGCCGCCGCCCATGCCATTGCCGTTGGCCATGCCAGATCCCGAAAGCCCCGGCATGCCGTCAACCTGCAGGATCTTGATGTCGCTGATCTGCTCCATCGGCTTAACGCTCTCGCGGATGATACCCTCGAGATGCTCGATGAGCTTCATGCGCAGCGCATCCTTGCGATTGTCATCGCTGCGCATGTTCTCTGCCTCGTTGAGCATGCGCTTGCCCTCGGCATCCACTTCATAGCGCAGCCTCGCGGCCATTGACGAGAAGCGCTCGGCCTCCGCGCGCTGTTCAGCGGCTTCGGCCTGCGCCTGCGAGATCGTCGTGATCTGCAGCGCTTCGGCCTGCGCGGTGCGGGCCGCCTCGATCAGTTCGATCTGCTTGCGGCGCTCGGCGATCTCGGTCTCGCGCACCGAGACCACCTTTTCCATGGCCTCGGCCACCTTGGCGCGGGCGCCTTCCGTCTCGGCCTCGGCAAGCGCCTTCTCAAGTTCCTTGCGCAGCACCGCGATGTTGCGATCGCGGTCCTCGACCTCGATCGCCATGCGGCGCTGGATCTCGAGACGCTCCGTCTCCTGGCGTGAGCGGATGCGCTCGAGTTCGATCGCCTTCTGCTCCTCGATCCGCGCCTTCTCCACCGCCTCGGAAGAACGTATGCGGGCTACCTCGGCGCTGCGCTCACCTTCTGCCTCGCGCGTGGCGATCTCGGCTTCCTGCTGCGCCTTCCTTGCCGCAATCTCCTGCTGCTGCTGCAGCCGTGCGAAGGCCTTCTCACGCTCGATGTCGAGGGCGCGCAATTCGACTTCGAGGTTCTTGGCGAGGATGGCGAGTTCGGTTTCGCGCTCCACGTCGTTGCGATGCTTGCGTCTGGTTTCGATCTCCTCGGTCAGTGTCGTCTCGCGCAGAGAACGCTCGGCTTCGAGCGCCTTTTCCTTGCGGATGCGGACCTTCTCGATCTCTTCCATGGCGAGGATTTCGGCCTCCTGCGCCTCGCGCTCGCGCTCGGCGCGGTCGCGCACGATCTCGGACTTCTCGAGCGCGCGTTGCTTGGCGATTTCTCGCTCCTGGCCCAGACGCGCATATTCGCTGCGCCGCTGGATCTCGAGAGACTCGATCTCAGCCTGCAGGTTCTTGCTGCGGATCTGGATCGCGGTATCCTGCTCGATGTCATTCCGCGCCTTCTTGCGCGATTCAATCTGCTCGGTGAGCTGGGTCAAACCTTCCGCGTCGAAGGCGTTCGACGGGTTGAACAGTTCGATGCTCACCTGGTCGAGGCTGGTGAGCGACACCGCTTCGAGTTCAAGGCCGTTGCGCACAAGGTCGTCCTCGACCTGCGCCTTGACACCCTTCACATATTCGCCACGGCGGTTCTGCATCTCGTCCATGGTCATCTGCGCGGCCATGTTGCTCAACGCATCGACGAAGCGGCCCTGCACCAACTCCTTCAACTGCTCGGAATCCATCGTCCGCTTGCCCAGCGTCTGCGCCGCGAGCGAAACGGCCTCGGCATCCGGCTTGACGCGGAGGTAGAACTCCGCCGTCACCTCGACCCTCATTCGGTTCTTGGTGATGAGAGAGCGTTCACCCGCCCGCTTCACCTCGAGGCGAAGCGTGCGCATGCCAACCGGCGTAATCGTGTGGATGATGGGCAGCACCAGGGCGCCGCCGTTGATCACCACGCGTTCGCCGCCGAAGCCGGTTCGCACGAAGGCCACGTCCTTCGATGACAGGCGGTACAGCCAGTACAGCAGGTAGACGATGATGGCGATGAAGATGCCAGCCAGCAATATGGCTGTGATAATGTCAGTTCCGGTCATGTCTCAACCCTCGCTGTTCATGGCAGCGGAAAGGCAGTGCCCGCGTCCATGTCCCCTCAGTTCATTGGCTTTTTTGGTCATCGCCGGGCCTCCCGCGCCGTTTCCCCGGCCGCAAGGTGATAGATCACCAGGCCGAATGTGATGCGGTTCAGGAAGTCCGCAAGATTGTAGATCAGGTTAATGCTCGCGCCGTCCACGCCACCGCCCAGATATTCCATGAAATAGGCAAGCGGGTAGATCGCCCAGCCGATGGTCACGACCAGGCGCAGGGCATTGTAGGTGGACTGCAGCTTCTTGTTGTCGGAAGCGGATATGAGCCGTCCCGCCTCGCCCAGATAGAGCTCGCCCAGGATGTAGAGTCCCCCCGCAAGACCGACGAGAAAGCCCAGCGTGGGACTGATGAAGTTGGCGGCGCCCAGGTAACCCGCGGCCACCAGGACGGCGGAGGATACCAGCAGCCGCCAGAACAGCGCAGGCGATGGCTGCGATGTGGCGACGAGCAGGAAGTGAAAGGTCAGCACCAGCAGCGGCACGGTCAGCTGCCAGTCGGCGAAGCGGTAGGCAGTGGCCACCGATCCCGTGGTTGCCCAGCCCTGCGACAGGCGCAGGTAGCTGAAGCCCGTGATGAGGGCGGCAACAGCTGCCAGCGTGACCACCGCCTGCCAGCGCGGCGCCAGCCTGCTCCGCTCCGCGAACAGGAATACGGCCAGCGCCAGGATCGCCATGGTGATGAGCCAGAACGACATGCCGACGATGTCGTCTGGCTTTGGCAAGTCCATCATAGATTAGTCTCCCCTCCCGGGCCCGGCGCTCCGTTGGCCTTCCGGCCTGTTGCGTGGCTGAGCCTCATATGCGTGTCCTGATATGCGGTGAGCGGGCATAGATCGCCACCATCGGCAGGATCAGGAGCCCGAAGACGAATTGCTGGCCCTCATAGCTGAGGCCGATGCCGACGAGGAATGACGAGAGCACCTGCAGCACCAGGACGCCAATCACTGTGAAGCCATAGCCGCCCCAACCGCCGAGAAGCGAGGTGCCGCCGATCACCACCGCGGCAAGCGTCATGAAGAGATATTGGTTGCCGACGCCGATGAAGCCGCCGCCGCTCCAGCCGAGCAGCAGCATGCCGGTGATGGCGGCAGCGCCGCCGCTGATCGCATAGACGCCCACCCAATAGCCATGTTCCGAGATCGACAGGCGCTTGGCGGCGACACGGCTTCCGCCCAGCGCATAGAGATTGCGCCCGTAGACGGTGTTGCGCATGGCGAGGCTCAACAGCACGGCGGCGGCGATCCAGATCACGATGACGGGCGGAAAGTCGAGGCCGAAGGTGCGGCCGTTCATGGCGGCGATGTTGGTGAGCCAGTCCGGCACGGTGCCGAACACATTGCCACTGTAATTGGTGCCGATACTGGTGAGGATCTGCGTTCCGCCAGCCACCGCAAAGCCCACCCCCAGCGTGACAATCAGGGCCTGGCCCTGCAGCCGGAAGCTGAGGAGCCCGTTGATGACACCGATGGCCACGCCGAGCAGCAGGATGATGATCACCGCGAGCCAGGACGGAACACCAAGGCCCAGGAGATAGAGCAGCCCGACATTGGCCGAGCCGATCACATAGGGGATCGACAGATCGAGGCCGCCCAGCAGCGCCACAAGCGTCTGACCGATGCAGGCGAGCCCGAGGAAGGCGGCGAAGACCAGCATGGACTTGACGTTGATGCCGGAGAAGAAGCCCGGCACGATGAGCGAGCCGATGGTGAACAGCCCGATGAAGACGATGATGCCGACATAGGCGCTGGTATTGTCCTTCACCGTGGTGTTGACGATGGCCGCGAGCCCGAGGAACAGCGCCAGCACGATAGCCGCGCCGACGTTGCGCGCCGTATAGAAATTCTCGACCGAGAAGGAGACGGCGAGGAACAGCGCCAGCAGGACAAGGACGGCGATGACCACGTATTTGTAGCTGATCACCAGCCGGCGCGCGAAACGCGCGGCGGAAATGTCCTCATCCGCCGGCGCTGCGGGATCTTCGCCGCGCCGCGCACTGACGGAGTCGAGCGCCATGCCGTCCGCGCCATAGACCCAGCGCACCGAGAAATGGTGCCAGCCCCATAACACGATGGCGAAGGTCGCCGCGCCATAGAACAGGATGTATTGGCCCGGCACCTCCTCGTAGATGCCGAGTATGATGGCCACCGCCGCCACCAGCGCCGCAAAGAGGAAGCCCAGCCACTTCGAGAAATTATGGATTGCCGCGCGCTTCATGCCCCCTGCTCTCCCGTATCAGAGCCAACGTGCCGGCCCAGTGCCATGCCGCCCCCCACGCCGCCGCGGCGGCGGAAATCGAAGAGGAAGTAGAGGAAGAAGCGCGCGCCGATGAAGGCCGCCAGGACCGCGACAATGAACTTCCACAAGGCGATGCCGCTGACGGCGAAGAGCGCTCCAAGGCCCGCCACCGCAGCAACACCGATGAAGATGCTGATGTAGGTATAGCTCGCCACGCGATTGTCGAGGCGGATGCCGCTCAGCACATGGCGGCGCACGCGGGGAATGGTCAGCAGGAAGCCTGCCACCGCAATCACCAGAATGGCGAGCGCCTGGGTGAAGAAGGCCTCTGGCAGTGCGACCGGTGCCGAAGGCAGCGCCACGTCGGCCACTGCCGGAAGCGATGGGGCCACGACCACTTCGCCCGGGGGCTTGAAGGCAATGGTGCTGAAGAAGGTGGCGGCAAGCGCGGTGATTGCCAGCAGCGCGATCATCAGGACCGTAATGTTGCGGATGCGCTTCTGGAAGCCCGGCAGCGTGACGATGAACAGCACTGCCCCCACCAGCAGCGGCGCAATGCTGGCTGTGATGCTTCCCTGGCGCTGCAGGAACTCGCTGTTGAGATAGACCAACAGCAGAATCGCCGCGGCGGCCGCCACCGCCATGAACCACAAGGACACTTCACCGATGCGACTGTTGGCTTGCGGAACGGTGGTGAAGATCAGGATGCTGGCAAACAGCACAGTGCCGGCGGCGACGGCGGCAATACCAAGCGCATGCGCCGCAAAGCCCGAGCCTTCGGCAGAACCCGCAAGCTCCGGCAGGCGCGCAAGGCTGAAGAATGGCACGGGTGGCATGGCGGCCACCGCCTGCTGCGCGGCGGACTGTGCAAGCAGCGCGCTGTCATGAACACCATAGCCCAGCACCAGCAGCGCCACGGCGGCTGCGAAGGCCAGCGTATAGAGACTGAGATAACGGTAAAGCAGGTAGAGCAGGAAGAAGGCCGCAGCGATGATGACGGCGGCAACGACCAGTGGCGTCCCCCTTGGCTCCGCCTTGGGCTCTTCTGTGGCCGTCGACAGGGACTGGCCCGAGAGCGATTGACCGCCCAGGGATTCACCTGCAGGCGGCTGCGCGCTGAGCGATTCACCCGAGAGCGACTGGCCGCTCAGCGATTCACCTGCTGGCGGCTGCGCACTGAGAGACTCCCCAGACAGCGACCCACCCGAAAGCGACTCGCCGGTCGAAGCCTGTCCCGATAGCGATTGCCCCGACAACGACTGGCCGGAGAGTGATTGTCCCGCGGATTGGTTGCTCGGCACGTACTGCGCGATGCGCACCGTGTCCTTGGCGTAGATCATCACCCCAAGTGCCGCGAGCGACAGGAACACGAAGAAGGCCGACGGCGAAAGCTTGCGCGTGGCGCGCTGCACCTGCGGCAGAAAGATGGTGAGCAGCAATGCGGCAACGAGGATGGCGCCGTAGGAGAGCTGCGTCACGAAGCTCTGGATCTTGCCGAAGCTGAAGGTGGCCAGCACATAGGTGATCAGATAGATGTTGAGGGCCCCGAGCAGCGAGCCCGTGATGCTGCCGCGCCCGCCCGCCAGGCTGGTGCCGCCGAGCACGAGCGCCGTCACGGTCAGCAGCGTGTAGGTGCTGCCCTGCGTCGGATCGCCGGAACTGATGAGCGATGTGAAGGTGAGTGCCGCAAGGCCTGCATAGACCCCCGCAATCACATGCGCGCCGAGCCGGACCGCAGTGATGTTGACGCCAGAGGCATAGGCCGTGCGCTCGTCGGACCCCATCAGCCGGAGGTGATCGTAGAAGGCGGTTCGCGCGAAGACGAACCATGCGCCCGTCGCGATGATCAGGATCGCGAGCACCGGCGTCCAGATCGTTTCACCCAGGCCCCAGGAACTCATCCATTCGGGCGCCGTTCCACCGGGGCGCGGCAGGATCATGAGGTTGAGGCCTGAGAGCGTCAGATAGCCACTCAGCGCCACGATGATGGGCTGGATGCGGATATAGACGATGATGAAGCCCATGAGCAGCTGGTAGGCGATGCCCACCGCGATGGCATAGACGAAGAACTGGAAGGGCGTTTCGAGATATTTCATCTCGAAGAGCTGCACCATGGTGACATTCAGGAAGCCGATGAGCGGCCCGATCGACAGGTCCACGCCGCCGCGCCCCGCCATCACGATGAAGGTCAGCGCGTAGGTGGCGAGGATCATCGGTGCGGCCACGATCAGGGCGCTGCCCAGGCCCGCATTCGTCACCAGGCTCGGGCTGCGGATGACCGCGACCACGAGCAGCGCGAACAGCAGCACGATCGGAATGAACAGGTGCGAATAGGCAGACGACGAGGACTGCCGTTCAGTTGCCGCACTCATGCCCATGGTCCATTCTCAGTCACGTTCCACACAACTCCCGGCCAACGTCAGTCCGTCTCGACGATCTTCATGCCGCGCGGCCGCTCCTGCGCGGACGTGGGCCTGATGGGTGTTCCGGCCTTCTCCTTGTCGAAATCGATGATTTTGATCGACTGCAGCACACGCGCCGCGCCGACGAAGGCGCCCCGGTCCGCAACCGAAGGCTTGCGCGGCGCCTCCTCAGCGCCACCGCGATCGAATTCGCGGATCTTGATCTTCCCCGCGGAGCCGCCATCCTCGGCGATCACCTCCTGCGCGACGGGAGCCTCGGCCTGCTTGAGCAGCCTCGGCTTGCCGTCCTCCCCGAACTCGACGATCTTCATGGCCTGTCCCTCACGAATTGAAGAAGCGGATCTTGATCTGCGGGCCCTGCTGCGGCGTCTCGGCCTCGGGCCGGGGCGCGCCCGATGGCGCGCGCTGCGGCGAGGAGAAGTCGACGATCCGCACGCTTGCCGGCTCGGGGATCGGCGCGGCAGGCGGCCGATTGCGCTGGCCGGCACCCCGCACATCCGCCTTGCGGGCCTGGCCCAGCGGGCCGCTGCCGCCTGCGGCTTTTCCTGCATGCTGGGAATGGCCGAACATTGATTCGAGAATGCGGTCGGGGTGGATCTCGGCGCTCGAGAAGGTCTCGAACAGCCCGCCGTTGCGGAACACCAGCACACGCGTGCACAGGCCGATGAATTCCTCGAGTTCGCTCGACATGAAGACCACGGCATTGCCCTGTGCCGCGAAGTCGCGCAGGTGGCGGTAGAGCTCGCGCTTGGCCTCGACGTCGATGCCGCGCGCGGGGTCGTTCAGCACCAGGATGCGCGGGCGCAGCGCGAAAGCACGCCCGATCAGCACCTTCTGCTGGTTGCCGCCGGAGAGCGAGGTGATCTTGTCGGAGCGGAATCCATGCTTGATCGACAGCTTCTCGACCATGGAGTCAAACACGCTCGAGAGTGACGGCCAGTCGATGATGTTGACGAGCGGTACGCGCGGCGCCTTGGCGGCGAGCGGCAGAACCAGGTTCTCGAAGATGCTCAAGTTCGCGAAGATGCCTTCGCGCTTGCGGTCGCCAGAGACATACGCAACCCGCATCCGCTCGGCATCGGCCAACGTGTTGATCGGCTGAAAGTCGGAAGCGCCGTTGCGGGCCAGCGCCAGGCCTTCCTCTGCCTGCTGCACGCCCGCCAGCACACGCACGAATTCATTCTGCCCCTGCCCGTCGAGGCCGGCGACGCCGACGATCTCGCCATGCCTCAGGCTGAACTCGACCCCCGGTCCCCTGGGCCAGATGCGCAGGTTCTCGGCCTTCATCACCACCGTGTCGCTGGAGGCCTCGGCAGGCTTGCCATGTGCCGCGCCGGAACTGCTCTTGCCCGTCATCAGGCCGAGCAGGTTCTTTTCCGTGATCTCGCTCTTCTCGAGCACGCCGACGTCGCGGCCGTCGCGCATCACGGTCGCGCGGTCGCTGATCCGGATCAGCTCGGCGATTCGATGAGTGACGATGAGGATGGCCGAGCCTTGGTCGCGCAACTCGCGCATCTTCACGAACAGCCGCTCGGTCGAATCGAAGTCAAGGGCGGCGGAGGATTCGTCGAGAATCAGTACCTTGGGCTTGCAGAGCAGCGCGCGGCCGATGGTGATCCATTGCTTGATGCTCAAGGGCAGCCCGCCCACCAGCATGTCGGGATCGATGTCGAGCCCGGTCAACTCGCGCATCATGCTCGCTGCCGTCTCGTATTTCTCGTCGATCGACTTGGCGCGGGTAAACAGCCCGTCGACGCCCACGAACAAATTGTCGCGCACCGAGCAGTCGTCGGCGACGAGCACCTCCTGGAACACGGTTGCAACGCCCGCCAGCCGGGCATCGCGCGGGGTCGAGGGCGCATGGCCCAGCACCGAGACGTGGCCGCTGTCGATGGGCAGGACGCCGGAAATGACCTTGGAGAGCGTGCTCTTGCCGCAGCCATTGCCGCCGACGATCGCATGAATCTCGCCCAGACGGGCGGCGAAGGAGCAGCCGTCCAGCGCGCGCGTCACCCCGAAGGCTTTGCGCGCGTCATGGACCGTGATGTCAGCCTGGACGGCGGGCCGCGCCGGCGATGGGCCATCTGCCGGCAAGGAAGGCGCGAGAGACTGCGCCTTCGCCGGAGTATCGGATGATGCCAATGCCATTGCCTGCCCGCCGCTTTTTATCGTGTAACGATCAGGGCTTGTACTGGGTCGGATCGGCCGGACGCAGGAAGAACTGGTCCAGGTAATCCTCCGCACCCCAGGCTTTCGGGCCCACGTGGAACCAGTCAGCAGAGTTGGGGTCGCAGTCCTCGTTCAGCTCCTTCTTCACGTCGTCCACCGTGAACTTGATCGGCGGCACCAGCACGGACTGGATCTTGGGACCCTGGCCCTGCAATGTGCGCATCATGATGTTCCAGATGAGCTCCATGTCGTCGCCGGGCGGCCACACGTGGTAGGCGGCGCTGATGTAGTCGGGGTTCTTGCGCCAGTAGCAATTGGCGCCGAGTTCACCGCCGATGGTGATCGGGATCATGTCGCGGCCGGACTGCTGCAGCGCGCGCAGCACGCCCATTTCAGCCGCTGACTGCACGGCGATGCCGTCAAGCTGCCCAGGGTTTGTGGCAAGCCACTTCTGGACTTCGCCCTGCGCCACCTGATCGGTCCACATGCCGGCGATGCTGCCAACAACCTTCACGTCGGGATAGGCCGCAAGACCGGCGAGTACGCCGCGGTTCTGCGAATCGGAGCCCGAGGTGCCGGGAATGCCCTCGACCACGAGGACGTTGCCCTTCTTGCCGATCTCTTCGGCCATCCACTTGCCGATCTCATAGCCGGCCAGCTGGTAGTTGACCGAGGAATTGATCGAATAGGGCGAGGTCAGGTAGCCGGTGAGCGAGAACACGGGCACGCCGCGCTCATAGGCATATTTCACCGTCTGGTTCAGCGCGGTGGGGTTGGAGCAGCACACGATGATCGCGTCCACGCCCTGATCGACGAGCTGGCGCATCTGCTGGATCTGCACCGAGTCATTAAGGTTCGACTGGGTGACGATCACGTCCTTCACCAGGCCCAGCTTCTGCCACTTGGGCAGGATGTCCTTGGCGAGGCGGTCCATGACGGCGGCGCGCCAGGTGTTGCCGGCATAGGAGCTGGCATAGCCGATCACCCACGGCGGGCCGCGCTTGGCCTTGAAGTCGCGGTAGGCGCTGGGCCCGACCGGCTGCGCCGGATCGAGCATGTTCGGGTCATAGACCTGCTTGCGGGTCGCCTCCGGAATTTCGTCCAGACCCTCGGCGACTGCGGGTGCAGCTGCGAAGAGGCTTACGCCCAACGCAGCCACAGCAAAGGCTTTCGCGATACGGAACATTTGGTTTTCCTCCCATGTCGTTCTCACGCCGGGCGACTACGGGGATAGATGGCCCAGCCTCTCGCAAAGCTATCCAACTTGCGCCACAAGCGCAACAGATATCCTGCTCACGTTTGCAATATGCCGCAGGGGTAGACCGGGGAAAGGCTGCTTTTCCTGTGTTTTTTTCGTTCTGATCTTGCAATTCTCCATGCTGCATGTTGCAATCGGAAGCAAGATTGTGTCAAAAAGGGATCCTAAACAGGGGCGCAGCAGCATGATGGGCGAAGCCAAGCTATTGGGAGCAAGCCACATGAGCATTCCCGCAGCATGAGCGGAAAGAAGCAGGAGGCGCTGGGCGCCATGTTGTCAGCACGCCAGATCGCGGATGACCTCGGCGTATCGGTATCCACCGTCACGCGCGCCTTCAACCCGGGCGCCAACGTCGCGCCGCGCACGCGTGAACGGATACTGGCCCACGCAAAGTCCCTGGGCTACAGCCCCAACGTGTTCGCCAGCACGCTCAACACCCAGCGCACGCGCATTGCCACGATCTTCATCTCGGATTTCTACAACCCGTTCTTCGCCGAAGCCCTGGTGACGCTGACCGAGGAATTGCAGAACGCGGGCCTCAGCGTGATGCTCTACCACATCGCACCCGGCCGCACGGCGGAGGAGACCTTGCCGGAGGCTTTGCGCTACCGGCCCGAGTTCATCGTGGTGATGACGGCGACGGTCACCTTCCAGCGCGCCATTGCCAGCGCGGGCGCGGGCCCGCACCTGATCTTTTTCAATCGCTACGTTCCCGACACCAAGACCTTCTCGGTCACCTGCGACAACCGTCTGGGCGGCCGCGAGCTTGCCGATTTCCTGCTCAACACCGGACATAAGCGCATGGCGTATGTATGCGGCACGCCGCAGGCCACGACGTCCATCGACCGCGGTCGCGGCTTCAGCGAACGCTGCGCGGCGGCGGGGCTGAAAGTGCTGGAAGACAATGGCGCCGATTCCTTCTCCTACGAGAATGGCCGGGCCGCGGCCCGCCGCCTGATGGCGCGCGAGCCTGCGATCGACGCCATCTTCTGCGCCAATGACCTGATGGCGATCGGCCTTATTGACGGCCTCACCTTCGACCTCGGCATCAAGGTGCCAGAGCAGATTTCGGTCGTGGGCTTCGACGACGTGGCCATGGCGGACTGGCCATCGCATTCCCTCACCACCTACCGCCACCCCACCCGGCGCATGGCGCAGGCAACCGTCGAGCTCATAAAGGAGGTCGACGTCAACCCCTCCCTCACGCCGGTGGCGGTGCGCGTGCCGGGACAACTCGTACCGCGCCACACCCATATCGACCGCACGGCGAACTCCGGCACGCCGGGCCAGCCGGCAAGAAAAAGGCGCCAGCAGCGATGAGTGCAGACCAGTTCTACGCCCCCGCCGCAACCTGGATCTTCATCTGGCTGGCGCTCTATTTCGCCTATCTCGTTTTCTGGGCGCTGCGCGGCACCCCCGCGGCGGCCAGCATGGCGGATTTCAGCGTGGCGGGCCGTGATCTCTCCACATGGGCCGTGGCCACCGCCGCCACCATGGCCTCACTCACGGGCTGGCTCTTCGTGGCGCTGCCTGGATTGGTGCTGCGTGACGGGTTCCCCGCGGGCTACCTCGCCTTCGCGGCCATCGGCATACCCGCACTCGGCACATTTCTCGGGCGGCGGCAGTGGATGCTGGGGCAGAAGCATGGATTTCTGACTGCGGGAGAAATGTTCGCCGCCTATTTCGGCGGCAACCTCGTGCGCGTGTTCAGCGTGCTGGTGGCGGTACTACTCAGCTTGCCCTTCCTCGCCCTGCTCTTCGGTGCAGCGGCAGAGATGATCTCGATCGCCAGCAACCGGGCACTGGACCCGATGGTGGTCATGTGGGCGCTGGCGATTGCCGTGGTGATCATTTCCACGCTGGGCGGTTTGCGGGGCATCGCGCAGTCAGGTCCGCTGCAGATGACCATGGTGGTCGTAGGCGTAGGGCTTGCGGGGCTTGCGGCCTACCACATGATGGGCGGCTTCGAGCCGATGAAGGCGGGGCTGGCGCAGTTCGCGCAATCGGGCGCCACGGCCTGGGGCACCACCGCGCAGCACGGCGGCGGCGACTACAATGCGCATTTCGCCCTGTCGGGTGTCATCCAATGGACCCATGGCATCGGCCGCGACATGGCGCAGGGCGGGCCCTGGACGAGCGCACTGGCACTCACCTTCGTTATCAGCCTGCTCGGAATCCAGACGTCGCCGGTGATGACCATGTTCGCCTTCGCCAGCCGCTCGCCCAATGCCGGTGCGCCCCAGCAGGTGTGGGCATCGGCCGCGGTGATGGGGCTGCTGCTCTTCGTCTTCGTGCCGCTTGTCGGCATCGGCGGGCTTCTGCTCGGTGCGGCAGGTCCGGTGACGGGAAGCATTGCCGCAATCTTGCCAGATCTTTCGGCGGGCCAGCAGGGCCTGATGCCGGCGGTGCTGGTCCACGCCATCGGCACGGCGCAGCCCTGGCTCGGCGCGCTCATCGCGGCCTGCCTGCTCGTCGCCTTCACCGGCTGCGCGGGGGCCTATGTGATCGCCGCCGGCACCAGCGTCACGCGTGACCTGTTTGTGGCCTTCTTCCAGCCCAAGGCGGGCGAGCAGCTGCAGAAGACCTTCGCCCGCGTGGTGATGCTCATCATCGTGGCCGCCGCGACGGTCACGGCCACCTTCTTCCATGACGGCTCGGTGGCCGTGGGCTCCGCCACACTCACGCTCGCCATCCAGCTTCTGCCCGCTTATCTCGCGGTGACATGGGTGCCGTGGTTCACCCGGCAGGGTGTTCAGGCAGGGCTCGTCGTCGGCGCCCTTGTCGCCACCTTCGCGGACCCCCTGGGCCAGGCCATCGCCATGCAGAACCTGCCCTGGGGCTTCTGGCCCTGGACCATCCACGCCGCCGTCTGGGGGCTTGCCGCCAATTTCGTCGTTTGTCTCATCGGTTCGGCGGCATCCCAATCAGAGGACGAGCGCAAGCGCCACGCCGCCTTCCATGCACTCTACACCACCGGCGAACGACCCGTCGGCCGCCGCCTCGCCGGCGCGGCGTGGGTCGCCACCATGCTGTGGACCTTCCTGGCGCTGGGTCCTGGCGCCACCATCGGCAACTACCTCTTCGGCGAACCTTCGGCTGAGGACTGGGCACTGGACATTCCCTCGATCTGGGGCTGGCAGCTCATCTGGTGGGGGGCCGGCGTGCTGCTGGTGTGGCTTCTCAGCTATGGTCTGCGGCTCTCCCACAATGGCAGGATGGCCCAGGGCCCTGCCGCCTCGCCCCTTGCAAACCGCCGCGATACTGCGGCTTAAGCTGGGGAACCTATTCAGGATGTCTCACATGATCGATGCACAGTGGCGCGAGAAGCTCGAGAACAATCAAGGCTGGTGGGAGCGGCTGGAGCAGCGGAACGGCTCGGCCTCGGCCCGCGTCACCCGCAACACCGGCGAAATCCGCCTCTATGCCTTCACCTGCGGCTGGATGACGGCGGACCTCAAGATGATGCTGGGCCGCGCCCACGGCAAGATCCGCTTTCCCGTGCCCTGCTACCTGATCGACCATCCCAAGGGACGCGTCCTGTTCGACACGGGCCTCCACCCGGACTGCCAGCACGACCCCGAAACCCGCCTGGGCGGCATCGCCAAGCATTTCCATGTGCATTACCGCCGGGGCGAAGAGGTGGCAGCCCGGCTGATGCAACTCGGCATCGAGGCGAAGGACATCGATTTCGTCATCAACTCGCACCTCCACTTCGACCATACCGGCGGCAATCTGCTGGTGCCCAATGCGCGCATCGTGATCCAGCGCCGGGAATGGGAGGCGGGCAAGATGCCGGAGCTCATCCACGCCAATGCCTACGACAAGCGCGATTATGACCTGGGCCATCTGGTGATGCAGGTCGAGGGCTCCTTCGACCTCTTCGGCGACGGCACGATCGTCACCATCCCCACCTTCGGCCACACGCCGGGGCACCAGTCGCTCAAGATCAAGCTCGGCACCGGCGACGTCATCCTCGCGGCGGATGCCTGCTATCTCCGCCAGTCGCTGGAGGAACTGCACCTGCCGAAGCTCGTCTTCGACCGCGCCCAGATGCTGGACTCCATGCTGCTGCTTCGCCGCCTGCAAGCCGCGGGCGCGCGTATCTTCTACGGCCACGACCCGGAATTCTGGAAGCAGGTGCCGCAGGCGCCGCTGATGATCCGCTGACTTTCTGACAGAGGAACCCGACACAATGCGCATCAGAGCCGCCAAGCTGACAGAGATGGGCCGCGTGCCCCCCTATCGCACCTCACGCCCGCTCGAGATCGTCGAGGTTGAGTTGAAGCCGCCGGGGCCCGGCGAGCTACGCGTGAAGATCAAAGCGGCGGGCCTCTGCCACTCCGACCTCTCGGTCATCGACGGCAGTCGGCCGCGCGTCATGCCCATGGTGCTGGGCCATGAGGCGGCGGGCATCGTGGATGCGCTGGGAGACGGCGTCGAAGGACTGAGCGTCGGCGACCACGTGGTGCTGATCTTCATGCCAAGCTGCGGCCACTGCCTGCCCTGCGCCACGGGACGGCCCGCACTCTGCGAACCGGGTGCCAAATCCAACGCTGCAGGCACCCTGCTCCGCGGCGCGCACCGCCTCGCGGGCGAGGGAGAGGGAGAGGTGCTCAACCACCATCTCGGCGTCTCCGCCTTCTCCGACTATGCCGTCGTCTCGCAGGAATCCTGCGTCAGGATCGACAAGGACATTCCCTTCGAATACGCCGCTCTCTTCGGCTGCGCAGTGCTGACGGGTGTGGGCGCGGTGGTGAACACGGCGCGCATTCCGCCCGGCAGCAGCGTGGCGGTGGCAGGACTGGGCGGCGTGGGCCTCAGTGCGCTTCTGGGCGCCAGGCTTGCTGGCGCGCGCCAGATCATCGCGGTTGACCTCTCGCCCGAAAAGCTCGCTCTCGCCCGCACGCTGGGCGCCACCGACACGGTGGAGGCGGGTTCGCCCGATGCGGTGAAGCAGATCCGCGATCTCTCGAATGGCGGTGTCGAGTATTTCTTCGAAATGGCCGGCAGCGTGAAGGCGCTCGAGATGGCCTATCTCGCCACGGCGCGAGGCGGTACCACCGTGACCGCTGGCCTCCCCCACCCGGACCACAAGCTGCCCCTCCAGGCCGTGAGCCTCACGGCGGAGGAGCGTACGCTGAAGGGCTCATACATCGGCTCCTGCGTGCCAAGGCGCGACCTGCCGCACTATGTGTCGCTGTTCCGCTCCGGTCAGCTGCCGGTGGACAGACTGCTCACCCACAGGATCACCCTGGACGAGATCAACGAAGGCTTTGACCGGATGCGCGAGGGCCAGGGCATCCGCCAGATCGTGATGTTTGACTAAGGGGTTAGCTCCCCAAGTGCGAGCCGCAGCGCCTCCGGCAAGGGAACCGGCCGACGCGTTTCACGGTCCACGCTGACGTGCACGAAGCGACCCACCGCCGCCGCCCCTTCCGCACCCTTGCGGAATACGCCGAGGCCGTAGGTTACGGAGGATGTACCGATCCTGTCGACGCGCAAGCCCAGATCAACGGTTTCCGGATAAGTCACGCTCTCGAAATAGCTGCAACCCGTCTCGACCACGAGACTGACAACCGGGCTGTTCTCAAGATCGAGAATGCCCTTCCGGATGAGCCAGTTATTCACCGCCGTGTCGAACCAGGTATAATAAACGGTGTTGTTCACATGCCCGTAGAGATCATTATCTCCCCAGCGGGTCTGGATTTCGAAAAAATGTCGCCACTCGCTGCGGAGTTGGCGCCGAGGTTTGAGATCAGACATGGCATTTCCATTTTCGCATAACACCGGACCCGTCATCTGCTGCATGACATCATTGGTGACCCAGACTGACAATTGGGACGAAAGTTCATGAGTAGCACCGGCAGCGGAGACATATCTTGTTGTTTACGCTTTTTGCACCCGGAACTGCGCCCCCGCACCCCTGCCGCGAGTTCTAATCCTATCGAGTGCGAGAGAACCTCGTGCAAAAGTACGGTCCCGCAGAAGTTATGTGCCGGGAGTTGAGGATTCGCGTGGCGCCCGCAGCCTTCAGCTACTGCTGGCGCTCCAGGCTGCGCAGGCCCTCGGCCACGGCGAAGGGAACCTTGGTCTCGGCGGCGGCGCGCCGGATGACGCGCACAAGATCGGGATGGACGCCCTGGAGCCGGGCCAGGCACGTCTTCGAGAGGCGAATGATGAACTCCTTGTTCAGTTGGAGGGTGGAAGCCGGGGGTTGCGCGACCAACCGCGGACGGCCTTGGTGACGCCCTCGCAGATCAGCATGGCGGTGAGGCCGACGAGGAAGCCGATGGCGTGCTCGGAGGAAGCGTCACCGGCGAGCAGCGGAAACCAGGCCTTGGCCGCCGCATAGACCGGCGTTGTCAGATACCCTGCGGTGAGGCTGCCGATGACCAGGGAGGAGATGGCGGCGAGCCAGCGTCCCCCGGCCAGAAAGGCCCTCACGATGCCTCCTGCCACGCCTGCAACCAGATGGGTCGTCTTGATCCCGAGCAGCGTCTGCAGAGGGGTCCATGGTCTACCTCGCGATGTGGGAGTGGGTCCCTGGGCTCAGGGCGCGCCGGCGGTGCCCGGCGGAGCGCCTTCGGCAGTTGCCATCTGGCGCAGCACGGCGGCGCGCTGGCGCAACTGCAGCATGCGGCGCCGGTGGGCCAGCATCTCGGCGGCGGCCTTCTCGGCGCGGGCCTCGCACTCGGCGGCGATCTCAAGGAGCATCTCGCGCTGGAGGGGCGTCGTCATGCGAGGTCCCCGAACAGCGTCCAGGTATCGAGCGCCACTTTCCTGAGCCGCACCACGGCATACTGGCTGGCCGTGGCCGAGGTCCGGCCCGCGGGCCTGTTGAGGGTGACCCCCGCCTCGCCTGTAATCACCACCTGCTCCGCCCCGGCCTGCTCGATATCGCCTGTGGACCCGAAGGGGAAAGCCACGCTGGCATTCACGGGCACCGTGACGGTGACCGGAGATCCGGACGAGAACACTAGATGCGCGTTGATGTCGCCGAGAGCCAGTGTTCTTGCCGCCCCGGCCTCATTCTGTACGTTGGCGATGTTGACCCCGCCCTCGACCTCGACGACCTCGATTCCGAAAGACGTCCGGTCGGCCTCAAGCCCCGTCGAGGTATCGGAGGTCTGGAAGAAGCATTCGAAGTAGTCGCCATCGGCCGCCGCGACGGGCCCCGAAGCGATCGAGATCTGGCTGGCGGTGGCGGCCGAGTTCTCCTGAGTGGTCCCGGGGTTGCCGAGCCATGTGAACAGGCCGTTCTTGCTGATCGCCAGGAAGTTGTCGGAGCCGGCGGCAATCGACGAGACACGCACCGTCGCCGTGAGCCTGACCTTGCGGATGCCAAGACCAGCCGGGATCGTCAACCGGGTATTGTTGGTGACGGTGTCGTGGAAGCCATCGGTATCGTATCGCTCGGCGCCAAAGGGACTGGAAACGCCGGCCGAATAATTCTGGGCCGCGGTGGAGGCGGCCAGGTTCACGAGCGCCTCCATGAACCGGGGTGCTGCGGCAACTGCCACGAGCGTATTGGCGCTGGTGAAGGCGAGGCCGGTGCCGTCGTGTTTCACGGTGACCAGCTTGCCGCCCTGCCCAGCATAGCTCAACGGAACGTCGGAGAGCCCGGTGAAGGCGATCTGCGACACGGTGGCCGAGAGGGCATTGGCCGTGTCGTTGTAGCTGAAACTGATGCTGGAATGTGTCCCTGCGGTAATCGCCGCCGCCACGGCATCCTGGGCCATGTCGTCGGTGTACTGGGTGACGGCGACGGCCGCAGTCACGGTCTGGGCCGTCTGGTCGAAGCCGAAGGAAACCCCCGTGTGGAGCCCGGTATCGAGCAAGTCCCGCACGGCATCGAAGGTCTCGGGCCGGCCCGCCGCAAAATCCACCGTCGAGGTCACCTCGCCTGACACTGGATCGTGGCTGTAGCTGATCCCCGTATGGGTGGCGTTGGCGAACACCGGGCCGACCGAGACCGTTACCGTCACAGTACCCTTTGCCATCCGCAAGCGCGCCGGCAGGGGCGCTCTGACTCTTGGGGGTCAGCGCCCCTGCCAGGGCAGTTTCCATTTATAGGGACCTCGTAAAACTGGGTGTCCCTTGACACGTGCAGCGGATGCGGAGGAGGTCATGGCCTCCGCATCGCCCGCATGGAGACGGACGGGGCCGCCGAAGGGCTGCATCAGGCG
>VFQS010001653.1_pt1 | contig 19937 bp, 18 predicted proteins | sample 3512361 | NCBI WGS metagenome assembly VFQS01 (sample SAMN10412375, study PRJNA504923) | tailings metagenome | isolation source: Relicate 1 Philex TSF3 active mining | place: Philippines
TTTTAATTACACTAATTCACGAAATTGCACATTTAGTGGCTTTCGAAAAATATGGTCGACTCATAAAACCTCATGGTGAGGAATGGAAGCTAACCTTTCAGCGTTTAATGGTGCCATTTATTCGCCCAGAAATATTTCCGCATCAATTGTTGCCATTACTTGCCAAACATTTTAGAAATCCAAAAGCGAGTAGCGATACTGATGCAAAATTAGCCATAGCTTTAAAGCAATTCGACCAAAAAGAAACCGATAAAAATTATATCTTTGAAATTCCAATGGGAAGTCACTTTAGAATTCACAATGGTAAAATTTTTAAAAAAATAGCATTACGTGTAAAACGATATGAATGTTTAGAAATTAGTTCGGGACGTTTGTATTTGTTTCAACCTAATGCAGAAGTAGAATTGTTACCAAGTTAATTTAAGATTAACGATTTAAGATACAAGAAATAATGAATAAAAATTATTATGCAATTATAATGGCTGGTGGAGTTGGTTCTCGCTTTTGGCCAGTTAGTACAACCGAGTTTCCAAAACAATTTCATGATATGTTAGGAACAGGTGAAACTTTGATTCAAAAGACCTTTACTCGTTTGTCTCAAATTATTCCTAAAGAAAATATTTTGATTCTTACAAACGAAGTTTATAATGATATCGTTTTAGAGCAATTGCCAATGATTCAACAAGAGCAAATTGTTTTAGAACCTGCTATGCGAAATACAGCACCTTGTATTTTATACGCTTCTTTAAAAATTAAAAAACAAAATCCGGATGCCATTATGGTAGTGGCGCCTTCTGATCATTGGATTGAAGATGAGTTACAGTTTTGTTCTAATCTTCAATATGCATTTGATTTTTGTGAACGCGATGAAAATCTAATGACTTTAGGAATTTTACCAACTTTTGCCAACACAGGTTACGGTTATATTGAATTCGATAAATTAGATTCACGTCCAATTAAAAAAGTCAAACAATTTAGAGAAAAGCCAGATTATGCAACGGCAAGAAAGTTCATTCAAAGTAGAAATTTTCTATGGAATGCTGGTATTTTTGTTTGGAGTGTTAATACCGTTTTAAAAGCATATGAAGAATTTCAGCCGGTAATGTATGATCATTTTATGAATGGTTATGAGGCTTTAAATACACCTAAAGAAGAAGCTTTTATTAAAGATAATTATCCATTGGCTCAAAATATTTCGGTGGATTATGCTATTTTGGAAAAAGCGCAAAATGTATACGTTTTACCTGCAACTTTCGATTGGAATGATTTGGGAACTTGGGGTTCGTTGTACGATAAATTACCTAAAGATGAACAAGAAAATGCGGTTGTAAATGCATCGGTTTATTTAGAAAATGCAACCAACAATATCATTAGAACTGAAGGAAAAAAACTCGTAGTTATTGATGGTTTAACCGATTACATCATTGTAGATAAAGATGATGTTTTGTTGATTTATCCAAAGAATAAAGAGCAAGATATTAAGCAAATAGTTTCTAAAATTCAGTAGCACTATTTCACATCATCTTCTAAATACATTTTTCGAACGCGTTTGAATAACTCAGAAGAATATACAAAATCGGTAACGGCTTCGTTATCGGTTTTGAATATTTCTTTGTTTGTACCTTCCCATTCTAATAACCCATTTTTTAAGAAAACAATTTTTTCTCCAATTTCCATTACCGAGTTCATATCATGTGTATTAATCACAGTGGTAATGTTATATTCTTGTGTAATTTCCTGAATCAAATTGTCAATTACAATCGCTGTTTTTGGGTCTAAGCCTGAGTTTGGTTCATCACAAAACAAATATTTCGGATTGTTTACAATAGCTCGAGCAATCGCGACACGTTTCTGCATTCCTCCTGAAATTTCAGAAGGACGTTTTTGATGTGCATTTACTAAATGAACTCTGTCAATTACAAAATCAACACGTTCTTTTATCTCTTTGGCTGATTTATTGGTAAACATTTTTAATGGAAATCCAATATTCTCCTCAACTGTCATACTATCAAAAAGAGCACTTCCTTGAAATACCATTCCAATTTCAGTTCTTAACTCACGTCTCTCGTCGTTTGAAAGCTCGGAATAAATTCTTCCATCGAAAGAAATAGTGCCACTATCTGGTGTATGAATGCCTAACAAAGATTTTAAGAAAACGGTTTTTCCAGAACCACTTTGTCCAATGATTAGGTTGGTCATTCCAGCTTCAAAACGAGTAGAAACTCCTTTTAAAACGGTTTGTTCACCAAACTTTTTTACGATGTTTTTTACTTCAATCATTAGCTTAAAAGAAGTTGTGTTAATATAAAGTTCATTAAAATAATTACCACCGATGTCCAAACAAAGGAAACGGTACTCGCTTTACCTACTTCTAAAGCACCACCTTTCATATAAAAACCATGAAACGAAGGAATAGTTGCTAGAAGAAATGCAAAAACTATTGTTTTAATAAAAGCATAGGCAATATGAAAAGGGATAAACTCGGTTTGTAGTCCAGTTGTGAATTCGAAACTTGTGGTGAATCCACCATAAACGGCTGCCATCCAACCACCAAAAACACCTAAAAACATACTTAATCCAATTACAAAAGGATATAAAAATAACGCAATAATTTTAGGAAAAACTAAGTAGTTTAGTGAATTTACTCCCATTACTTCAAGAGCATCTATTTGCTCCGTAACACGCATCGTTCCTATACTAGAAGTTATAAACGAACCCATTTTTCCTGCCATAATGATAGAAATAAAAGTAGGAGCAAACTCTAAAATTACAGATTGTCGCGTTGCAAATCCAATCAAAAATTTCGGAATCAACGGATTGGTTAAATTTAATGCGGTTTGAATGGCTACAACACCTCCAACGAAAAACGAAATGAAGGAAACAATTCCAAGTGAATCAATGATTAAATCATCAACTTCCTTAAGAATTAATTGTTTCATTACCGACCATTTAGTTGGCTTGTTGAAAATTTCTTTCAACATAATGAAGTATTTTCCTATTTGCGATAAGTAGCGAATGAGCATCATTTTGATAGTGTTCTGTATTCAGTTTCTAGTAAGCAGTAAAAATACTATATTTTTATGGAAAAGATTAAAATAACTTCTCTTTCATCTTCTTCCAACGATATTTTCTAACAAATTTTGCTTGTTCAGGTGTTACCAACATGGTTTTGTTTTCTCTTTTGGCTTTCCAAAAACCTTTGATGTAATCTAAAAACAATAAAGGTTTTCCTTTTCGCATGGCTAATTTTAAAGAAGCAACGGCTGTGATAAAAAATCCGTAACCTAAAGTGTAGAATGCTTCTCCTTGTTTAAATCTGGCGGCTTGGTTGTAGCTTGCGCCTGTTGGTTTTAAATGTTTTACGTGTAAACTTTCATCGGTAACAACTTTCCAATTATAGAATTTACATAACAATTCGTCAACGGTATCCCAACCCATTTGCGGTTTTAATCCGCCAATTTGTTTGAAGGTTGCTGCACGATACGCTTTCAAAGCACCACGAATATGGTCTTTATCGGTTAGATTTTCTAAAACCCAATTCTCGTTTTTCTCGATGTAACAAAATCCGCCAGCCATTCCAATTTTATCATCGGATTCGAAATGTTTTATAATGGTTTCAAAGTAGTTGTTTGGAAAAATCAAATCGGCATCTACTTTTACAATGATATCATAATTATCATCGATATTTTTTTCGCCTTCATGAAATGCTTGTATGACTTTACTTCCAGGAAGATGAATTGCATTCGATTTTTTATTCACTAAAGTGATAAATGGATATTTGGAAGCGAATTCAGAAACAATTTCCGGAGTTTTATCGGTAGAATTATCATTCACCACTACAATTTTTGTTGGTAAAACAGTTTGTTCTACTAACGATTGTAAAGTCAAGCTCATGAAAGCCTCTTCGTTATAAGCGGGAATGATAATGTAGTATTTCATCAAATTATTTTACTTCTTTCAGCATAAACCAAATAATATCTCGGAGTAAACCATCTCAATAAAGGTCTAAAACCTAATTTTTTAACTGGATGAGTGAATTTTACTCGATCAACAATTTTAAAGCCTGCTTTTTCAAGTAGCCAATCCAATTGCCAATCTTCGAATTCGTGATAATGTCTGTCCCACATATCGGTTTTGCTTCTGTAAGCAGACGAAAACCATAATCGTAATGGAATAGAAATCAAAATTTTATCCGCTTTTACGTTTTGTAAAACAGTGTAAGGATTTAGTAAATGTTCGAAAATTTCAAAACCTGTAAACACATCGTAGTTTTCAGTTTGTAACGCCGATTGATTGTTGTCAATGTCTTCACCTTTAGTATTGATAACAGTATAACCATTATCCACCATGATTTTTGAAAAAGGATTTGGTACCCCTAAATCAAAAATAGTTTCAGATGTTTTGATATGTTTTTTTAAAAACTCTAACGTTAAATTGAAGCGTTTACTTGGATATGTTTTCTCGTACATTAAAAATCAGTTTAGATTTATTTGACAAAATTAATATAAACCAAATATTATATGCTATGGAAATTCATTTTTTTAGTATTTATCTTTTTACAACTTTAATTAAATCAATTATTTTATCTACTTTATCAACCGCAATTGGTAAATGCTCTTTGTTTGTCAATTCAATACTTCCTCCTTCAGATTTGGTATAGGATATTATTTCATTTGCATTTACAATATAGGATTTATGAATTCGAATTAATTCATGTTGGTTTTCAATTGTTTCCTCAAAGTTTTTCAAATTTCTACTGACAGTGTGTTTTGTGCCATTTTTTAAAACGACTACAGTGTAAGAACCATCTCCTTTAATGTATAATATGTTCTTTGTTTCTATGAAAAGTAATGAACTACCTGAAGGTATGGCAATTTTAGCAATTGTTTTTGTTTGTAAACTTTCTTTTAGTACTTCATAATTTTGTCTGGAATGCATTATTTTTTTTGCTCTTTTTATGGCTTCTTGAAGTTCAATTTCGTCTATTGGTTTTAATAAATAGTCTACTGCAGCAAGTTTAAAAGCTTTTAAAGCAAAATCGTTATAAGCGGTGGTAAAAATAATTTGAAATTTCACATCATCTTCATCAAAAAAATCAAGAAGTTCTAATCCGCTATGTCCAGGCATTTCTATATCTAAGAAAACAAGATTTGGTTTTTTCTTGATAATGCTTTTCACACCCGATGAAAGATTTTCACATTCATCAACTATTTCAATTTCCGGACAGTATTCGTTAAGTAAATAACGAAGTGAAATCCGAGCACGCTGTTCATCATCAATAATTATTGCAGTCATATATATTTAAGGGTATTAATATAGTAACAATTGTTCCTGTTTCATCATTTTTACTTTCATCTTTATCAGTAAATTGTATACTTATTTTTTCTTTTTTATTTTTGTTTAAAATGCTAATTCTATTGGTCAATGCTTGTGTAGCAAACGAGTTGTGTTTTCCTTTTTTTAATCGATTTAATGCTTCACTTTTTTTTCTGCCAATTCCGTTATCTTCTATATTTATTTTCAAATAAGAATCATCTATTTGCATATCAATTGATAGTTTTTTTATTCCAGTTTTATGTAAAAGACCGTGCTTTACTGCGTTTTCAACATAAGGTTGAATCAACATGGCTGGAACTTTGATTGTGTCTAGATGATGAATTCGCGTGTTAATTTCATAGTTAAAATCGTTTTCGTTGAATCGTGCTTTTTCAATTTCTAAATATAATTCTAGTGTTTTTATTTCATCTTTTAAGGATATAAATTCTTTTTCGCTAGTTTCTAATATATTTCGAGTTAATACTGAGAATTTCTTTAAATAAAATAAAGCTTTTTTATTGTCGTTGGTTAAAATATAAGATTGAATTGTATTTAAAGCATTAAAGAAAAAATGGGGATTCATTTGAGATTTAATAGCGGTTAATCTAGATTTATTTAATTCATTTTCTAGATTTATTTTTTCCAATTTTTCTTTGTTTCTACTATTTATCTTTTTAATATGATTTGTAATAAAAAAATAGGTAAGCAAAAACAAAAGGCCAAGACTTAATGCTAAAAAACCAATAGTTTTCCAAAACGGTTGTTTAATTTCAAAGGAATAGGTTAAATAGTCATTCTTTTTATTATGTGGGTTAAATACACAAAATTGGATGGTATATTTTCCTGGTGCTAATTCGTTAATAATTAAATTTCGGCTTAAATTTTCTAAGGTATACCATTTGTTGTTGTTAATCTTGTAGGAGATGGGATTGGAATGATTAATGTTGTAATTTAAAATAGAAAAATTAAATTTTATATTATTTTGGTTATAATCCAAGGTGTTTGGAATTTGCAAATATGTTTTTTCATTGATAGTTATATGGTTTAGTACAAATTTTTGATCGTGTTCTATATTTAAATCACTTAGATTTTTTGCAATAATCCCTTTTTTTGTAGCGAAAAGAATTTGTTGATTTAATTGTTCAATATCAGAAACATCAAATTCTTGATTATTAGTAAGTATTATGGTTTTTGTTTTTTTTATTAAATGATACTGTAGGATGTTTTTCTTTGTAAATAAATATAAGATATCATTGATTATTTTTATTTTATTGATTTCCTCATTAGTAAGCTTTAGAGTTTGTATCGTATTGTCTGGATTGATTTTAATTAAACTTCCATTCGCATTTATACCATAAATGACATTTTTATGATTATATAGATTATTAATGTAAAGCGGTTTGTTTTGGTATTTTAGTTGTTTTTTTTTTGTAATTGTTTGGGTGATTACTCCTAGATTTGTACTTATATATATCGTTTTATTATATGGATTGTAGGCAATAGATTTAGCCTTTATGTTAGATTCAATTCGCACTTCATTAAGTACTTCTCTTTGAGGAATTCCTTTCTTGTAAAATTCATCCCATTCACTTTTTAAATGATGGTCAAAGCAAAAAATGCCACAGAATCCACTAGCCGCCACGGCAAAATATTTAGAATCAATCGCAACAATATTTTTTACAGCTAATTTTTTTTCAACTAATAATAGGTTATTACGGTTGTAAATTCTAAACTGTGATGAGGTGACAAATAAATAATCGTTGATTCTTTTTAAAAGATAAATTTCATGGTTGTCGGTGCTAGTTACGATTTTTTTGGGATTGTTTTTTTCTAAATCATAGTGGAAGACCGAATTGTTAACTGTCCCTAAAATGAGTTGATTTTTTAAGGTGTCAAATTGAGTAATTGTCTCAGGAAAAGGATAGAGTTTCGTATTGAAATTGGGGATTAATATTAGTCCTTCTGTTAATGTAGTAATCCAATAATTTTCAAAACTATCCTTGAAAAAATAAGATATATTGTGATTTTTGAATAAATGCTCAACCTGATTGTTAACTGCTAATTTGTAAATCCCATTGGTAGTACACAGCCAAATTTTATGATCTACAAAGGCTATGTTTTGTATAATATTTTCACCAATAGGTAATTCAAACTTTAAAAATTTATTTTCAGATAAAACATAATATTTAATACTGTATTTATTGAAGAAAAATAATTTTCCATCACCATATTTAAGCAATTTCGCTTCACTATTGTTTTTTAATTCATCAGGGAGAGTAATTTTTTCAACACTTAAATTGTCATTTATCTTATACAAACAATCACTTAATATATAATAACATTTGTTGCCTAAGGTTGAAGTAACGAAGGTATTGTGATTAAAAGGAATTTTTTTTATTGGTTTGTGCGTATATGTGTTGAAAATTACAATGTTATTTTTTTCTGTTGTTAGCAAATATTTTCCTAAAATTCCTATTGGATTGTAACCCAAAGGTTGGTTTTGAGGTAAAGGTTCTAAAGTTTCTTTTTTATTATAATATATGTAGCCGTCAAAATTACAATAATAAATAGTGTTGTCTGGCGCAACGACTAAACTTGATCCGGCTTTTGATGTTACTTTTTTAGTACTAAGTGGAGTAAAGGTTAATCCGTCGTATTTACAAACTCCTTCATTGGTGACAAACCACATAAATCCTTTTTGGTCTTGAGTTATGTCATATATAGTGTTGCTAGGTAAACCGTTTGATTTATCAATTTTATTGTAATAGGGATTTTGTCCCCAAACAATAAAATTTTGGAGAAAATACAATATGATGAATATTATGTATTTATTGGTTTTGGTCATAGTTTTTGCTTGTATACAAATGTATAACTATGTTTTTTCTTAAAAAAATGACTTAACAAACTCAAATACCCATTTTACAAACTTGAAAGTTGTGTGCCTCGCTGTTGCCAATAAATTTGCTTTAAAATTAAATAAAAAGTATGAAGAAAATTATTATTTCTCTTGTAATGGTATTCCTTTTTGTATCTCCAATGCAAGCACAAGGATTACTTGGAAAGCTAAAAGAAAAAACAAATGCTAACACAAACGGTAATTCTAAAGAGACCGAAAAAGACAGTTTGGCTCAAGATTTAGAAAAATTGTCATTTAAAAAGGATAGAAATGGTCTTAGTGGTATTTATTTCTTTCAAAAAGCACTTGTTCATAATGGAAATGATCAAGGTTGGGGACCAACACAAACCAAATTTAAAAAAGTTTTAGTGGAAGTGGATGCTGACAAAGGATATGTGTGGATGCGAACTAGAAATTGGGAAGACGATTTGTTTGGAAAATTATTGTTTTCTATGGGGGATGAAAGTTGGGTTAAAGATTTAGCAAAATCCAATATTATGAGTGGTTTAGACGGTTCGTCTGTACAAGAAAATATGCGTTATCATTATTTGGATTTAGAGAAAATCGTATCAGATGGAAAACCTGAGATGAAACCATTTAAAATGAATAATGTGTCTATTACACTCTTAGAACCTGGAGTTTTTGCTTTACATACCTCCATTAAATTAGAAAAAGTTTAAAAGTATGCGATGGTCCATCCATTATTAACGGGGAATATTTAGGAGATCAAACTTTTAATTTGGTTTATAAAAGCGGAACAGATATTAGTAAATGGACCACACAAAAAATCAAAGAACGCATTTTTGAATTAGCTATAAAAAGATGTCAGTTTTTCTTAGCGGATGCGCTAGCTAAAAATGTAATGCCAAATGAGTTAAATGGTTTTAAAGACGAACCTTCAAACGCAGCTATTTTAAAAGCAGCTCAAGCAAGAGCCCTGCAATATAAATATGCTGAAACGGTGGATTATGTCTATCCAACAAGTGCATGGATAAATATATATGAAAATATTTGGAATGGAAATGTGGTATTAAGAACATTAACAAAGCGTAGAATGAGTTTTGTGGTTTCTTACAAAAAAGAGGGAATTAAATGTTACTTCGAAGAAATGACTTTAGAACAACCCAATACATACACAGCTGGGACAATTGATGAAAAATTTGGTACAAATGCTGTTTTTGTTAGTGGAAATATGGGTTTAAGAGCTATTGATTGTAGTAAATTAAAAAAATAAAATAATTAGTCAAATTTTAAATTAGAAAATATGAAAAAAATATTTAGTATTTCTTTATTGTTAGTTTTAGTATTAACAACAGTGTCTTGTTCAAAAGATGATGAGTCTGCTGAACCAACTTTGATTGGCACTTGGGAATGGAGTGCAAAGGGCAACATTGATACTGAAGGTAACATTACAAATCTAACTCCTTATGTAAATGATTGTTCTTCGATGAAAGATTCTTGGTTGTTTACAGCTGACGGAGCTTTTGTAATGTCTGAAAGTAATTCGAGTTGTACTACTTTTTATGAAAATTTTGAATATGACTTAAATGGTTCTACTATAAATTATTCTGGTGATGGAACAGTTGGAAGCTTCATAATTCTTTCTCAAACAACAAATACACTAAAGGTTAAATTCGGTAATATAAATAGAGCAGTAACTGCTAATTATTACGAGTTTACACGAAGAAATTAGTGTTTGTAATTCGAAACATTTATCAATTATTAAGTGAAAACAACCTTATGAATATGCTAAAACAGTAGATCATGTTTATTATGCAGGTACATGGATAAATATGATTGAAAATATTAGGAATAGAAGTGCATTTGTAAGAGCACTAACAAAGTGTAGAATGAGAGTTGTAGTTTCATACAAAAAAGAAGGAGGTAAATGTTTCTTCGAAGTAAAGACATTAGAACAACCGAACACTTATACAGCAGGAACAATTGAGGAAAAATTTGGAACGAATGCGGTTTATGTTAGCGGCAATCAAGGGTTAAGGGCTATTGATTGTAGTAAAGTTAAAAAATAAAAAAACAGTTGAATCTTAAATTTGAAAAACATGAAAAAAATTTTTAGCATTTTTATATTATTAGCTACGATATTAATAACGATGTCATGCTCAAAAGATGATGAATCTAGCAATGTAATTGAACAACAAACTATAATAGGAACTTGGGAATTGAGTAAGACGGGGTATATTGACACTGCTGGAAATATTACAAACTTAACTGAATATCCACACCCTTGTTCTACAAATAAAAATAATTGGATCTTTACTGCAACGGGTGATTTTACATCTACAGAATACTATTCAGATTGTAGTAATGATTATACTATTTATCAATACACTTTAAGTGGTTCAACTTTAAATTATACAAATGGGACTACAATAGGAAGTTATGATATTGTTTCCCTAACTGCAACTTCTTTAAAAGTAAAAATAGTAAATGTTATAGGGGAAAATTACTTTGAGTTTACAAAAAGAAATTAAAATTTATTCCTAGAAATATTTATCATTTTAAAATGTAAAAATAAATTTTTGTCAAATACAAAATATGACCGAATTCGTTGGTCGTATTTTATAATAAATCTTTTAATCTTTTAACTATGAAAAAATTATTACAATTTTTATGGATTTTTATCCTTTCAATGCATGTTTTTGCACAAACACCAATTCATCAATTTAATTTTGATGGAAATGTAACCAATACAACTAATACAGTTACATTAACAACAAATTCAATCTCTTATGGAAATGATAGAAACAATCAAGCCAATAAAGCATTATACATGGGAGCAACATCCGCAAGCCAAGCAACAGCAAACTTGACAAATATTCCATTAGGAAATTCACCCAGAACCATCTCTATGTGGTATAGAGCAGATAGTTCAAGTAGTATTAGTAATCCATTATTTTCATACGGAACTGATACAAATAATAATGCAATAATGCTTACTGTAAATTTTGATGCATCAAATAGAATGCTACTTGCTGAATTTGGTGGTGTTGGATATTCTACAAATGCAGTTTTGAGTGCCACTTATAATGCCAATATTTGGCATCAATATGTCATTACTTACACTGGAACTCAAATTAAAATGTATTTAGATGGTGCTTTAGTGAATACACTGCTTTATTCATTAACTAATACAACAGGAACTCAATTTAATGTTGGGAATCGTATTTCAACTAATGATCTTTCAGCTGGTTGGTATGATGATTTACAAATTTATAACACGGCTTTAACTGATGCGCAAGTGAATCAATTGTATACTAACAATACTCTTGCAACAGCTACGGTACCAACTATAAGTGTAGTTTCTAGTTCAAATGTAACATCTAATTCGGCTTCTGTAAATTGTGATTTTTATACAAATGGAGCAACTACAACTACAACGCTATATTACGGTACATCATCAACTACATTAAATTTACTAGCAGGTTCATCAGGAACAACAAATCACAGTACAGCTATTTCTAACAGAACTTTTTCATTAAATGGATTACAACCAAGTACAACATATTATTACAAAGTCAACGCTTCAAATTCTGCTGGTAATGTAGATAGTGCTATAGGTTCATTTACTACACTTACTAATTCTAATGCCAATTCAATAACAGATGGATTAATTGCTTATTATGGTTTTGAAGGAAACTTTAACAGTCATAATAATTTACATAATCTAACTGCAGCACCTAATGCGCCATATATTTCTCAATATGGATGGGTAGGTTCATGTATTAATGTAGAATCTACTTTAAATGAAGGATTAGTAAATACAACTTCTTTAAATAATGCATTAGTAGGTAATGAATTTACTATTTGTTATTGGGTTAAACAATTGACGAATTATACAAATGGAACTTATCCTACACATTTTGAAATGTTTGGATCTGGTTTTGTAAGACATAATAATGGGACATTACCAGTTGATGTCGGATATGCAACTAGTTCAACTAATTTTAAAACTGGGTTTTATAGTGCAAATGGTATTGCGGGAAGTTGGAATCACATTGCAATAGTTCATAAAGCGGGCTTTCAAGAATTTGAATTGTATATAAATGGGGTGTTGTATTCTACTTATTCTTCAAATTCAGTACCAATTCCTTCTCTTTATAAATTTTCTACCAATTTCCATATTGGTACAGGGAGCGTAGCATCAAAATCGTTTAAGGGTGAAATAGATGAGTTTTATATTTACAATAGAGCTTTAACTTCTTCAGAAATACTTACAGTAAGAAATAATACGACGGCTCCATTATCAATCTCAAGTTTCGACAATAATATAAAATTCAAATTGTATCCTAACCCTACTAATGATTTAGTTACAATTGCAATGGATTCAGATTTAAAATCGATTGAGGTTTATTCCTTACATGGACAAAAAGTATTGTCTTCAACACAATATCAAATTAATGTTTCGGATTTAACTCCAGGTGTTTATTTGGTAAAAATCGAATCAATTAATGGTTTAATTGCCACTGAGAAATTAGTGAAAAAATAATGAGAAAGTTTATACAGGATAATAAATTAGAATTTACCTTACTGATTCTCTATACTTTTTTATTCTTTTTAATTTTAAATTTTTTCATATAAAAGAGGGGAGTTCCCCCTCTTTTTTACATTTCGTATACAAAAGCATTAATATTCATTCCCGCTCCTACAGATGCAAAAATGATAACATCGCCTTTGTTTAATTGTTGATTTTCAATTTTACCTTTAATAAGTAAATCATATAAAGTAGGAACAGTTGCTACACTTGAATTTCCTAATTTATGAATACTCATTGGCATGATGCCTTCTGGTGGTGTTTTTTTGTATTGTTTGAAGAATCGATGAATAATGGCTTCATCCATTTTTTCGTTAGCCTGATGAATTAAGACTTTTTTGACTTTTTCTATTGGAACGCCACTTTTTTCTAAACAAGAATCCATCGCTTTAGGTACATTACTTAAAGCAAATTCATATATTTTTCTTCCGTGCATTTTGATATAGCGCACATCAGGGTCGTGGTCTTTATTGAAAGAATTCCCAAAAAACAAATAATAGGCCTCGTCATAAGTAAATGTAGCGGTTTCATGTGCTAGAATTCCACCTTCATCATCAGTTGCTTCTATAATTGTAGCGCCAGCACCATCAGAATAAATCATGGAATCTCTATCGTGTAAATCTACTACTCTTGATAAAGTTTCGGCACCGATTACCAAACATTTTTTAGCCATTCCAGCTTTTATAAAGGCATAAGCTTGTATAACACCTTCTACCCAACCTGGGCAACCAAAAAGAATATCATAAGCAACGCATTTTGGATTTTTAATTTTTAATCCATGTTTTACTCTGGTAGCTAAACTTGGTAAAATATCCGATTGAATAGCCCCTTTTTTTACATCACCAAAATTGTGCGCTAAAATAATATAATCAATAGTTTCTCTATCGATTTTAGCATCTTCAATTGCTTTTTCTGCAGCGATTAATGCAATATCTGAAGTGCATAAATCATCAGTCACATAACGTCGTTCTTGAATTCCAGTAATTTCTAAAAATTTTTCAGCTACAACATCATTTGGGTGAGGAAACGGAGTTCCATCATCATTTAAAAATGTATGTTGTGCAAAATCGATATTAGATATTATTTCAGTTGGAATATAGCTTCCCGAACCTGTTATTTTGATATTCATAATTATTATGTTATATCTAACGAAATTATTAATAAAAATTGTTGAAACACTCCAAATAGATGATTATTTTTTTTAAAATGTGAAAACAAAAGAAAAGGTGTTGAAAAATTATTAAAATCTTATTTTTAATGACTTAAACTTTTTTTTTGATAATTATTTTATTCAAAAAAGTTTCAATACGTTATGTTTAGAAATCAAGAATCAGATTTTAGAAGTTATAACAAATTAGTTAATAAGAAATAAGCTTATATTTGTTTTAATGAAATACATAATACTTCTATTTTTCTCTTGTTTTCTTTTTGCTCAGCAACCTTCTCACTTATTAATTGGTGATGAAGAGTTAGCTGGAGTAAATATTTACAGTATTATACAAGATATAGATCAAACCATTGTGTTGTCAACAAATAACGGTCTATATCGTTATAACAGTTTGACTTTTGAAACCATTAATTCAGATCTTGTTGGCGATCAATCTCTTTTTGGATTAGAGAAAAACAGTAAAGGAGTAATTTACTGTTATAATTTGAGTGGTCAGATTTTTTATATAAAAGGTAATAAGTTATATCCTTTTTTTACTATTCCAAAAGAGTTACTCTCCACAGTAGTTCAAATGAAGATAGATGATGAAGACCAAATTTTATTGTATTGTAAAAAGGTCTTGAGGGTTTCTCAAAACGGGAAGTATAGAGTCTTATTCTCTCCTAAAAGTACTGAATCATCTAGTTTGGCGAAAGGTAAAAATGGTAAAGTTTATTTTTATGATGAACAAACCGTATATTCAATTCTGAAAGATAAAGTTCAACATGAATATGAAGTTCCGATTAAAACACTCAATTTGTTAAAACCTTATACTACAAATTCAGGTAATGTTAATTTACAAATAAATACACTTGCTAAAGGTTTTATAGTTGAAAAAAACAGATTAAAAGAAGTAGTTTATAAAACTCCCGAAGACAAAACGGCACTTTATCATTATTTTGTTTCAAAATCTAAACCTATTATCTGGTTTGCCAGTACTAAGAATGGTATTTATGCTTATAATTTAGATGGAAAGCCGTTGTTTAATAATCAGCTTTTGTTTAAAGATTATTTTATTTCAAGTTATTTAGAAGATAATGAAGGTAATTTTTGGCTCACTACTTTTGGAAAGGGCATTATTTTTATTCCAAATTTGAATGTTATTGAATATACTAATAACAATCTATTAGATAAAGATGATTTGTTAAGAATTACAAAGAAAGGTGATGAGCTGTTTTTTGGTGGTGTAAAAGGGAATATTTATAATTTAAAACAGAATAAAATTCAGTTGGTTCAGTCTAATTTGAAAAAAATTGAGTTTTTAAGGTTTATGCCTCATTCTGATGTTTTTTTTGTAAATGGATTAGTGTTTGATAGTGATTTAAAAAAAATATTATGTGATCATGATTTTAATAAATATGATGCTTTTCAAAATGATAAGAATGCTACAATCAGATTCGTAACTAGAGATGGTTTGTTCTCTACTTCTCAAAATAATTGGAAAACAAAAAACAATAATTATAATTTAAGAAGCTACGCTGTACTTGAAGATGTTGATTCGAAAACGATATGGTTAGGTTCATCAACAGGCTTAGAGGTTCTTAAAAATGATTCGTTTTTTAAAATCAACTATCACAATCAACCTATTTTTTGTACAAGTATTGTTAAAATAAATAAACAGATTTGGGTTGCTTCTTCATATGGTATTCTTATTTATGAAAATGAGAATTTGGTTAGAGTATTGAATAAAAAAACGGGATTATTAGCAGATAAAGCAATTAAATTAATTTCAAACAATCAGAGTGTTTATATTTCGTCTAATGAAGGTTTGCAGCAATATAATTTAAACACAAGAAAATTTAAGAATTTCACAAAAGTAGAAGGATTGCTTTCAAATGCTGTTTTCGATTTCGAAGTAGTAGGAAATTCTGTTTATATAATCACTTCTAAAGGATTGCAGAAAATGTCTTTTGATGATATTCAATCAGAAGCTGCCAATCTTCCTAAAATTAAAATTTCTGAAGTTTTAATTAATGGATTTGAAAAGTCAAATTCTAGAAAAGTTTTCAAACCAAACGAAAATACTATAGAATTTACTCTATTAGCAATATCTCATAAATATAGAGATAAATTAAAGTATCAATATCAATTAGAAGGTTATGATTCTAAATGGTATACATCTGATTTTTCATCAAATAAAATTCGATTCAGTAAGCTTTTAGATGGGAAATATACTTTAAAAATACGTGCAGTTTATAATGATATTGCTTCTAATCAAATTACAACATACCAATTTACTATTGAAAGTGTTTTCTGGAAAACCAAAGAGTTTATTTTGATTGCTATATTATTGCTTTTAGGGTTGTCTTATTTGTTTTATCATTTGAGAATTCGATTTGTGGTTTCAAAAAAGAATAAAGAGATTGAAAAAGAAAAATACAATAAAGAATTGAATAAATCCAAGTTGGTTGCTTTAAAATCACAAATGAATCCTCATTTCATTTTTAATGCGTTAAACAGCATTCAGGAGTTTATAGTGTTAAATAAAAAGGAGTTGGCTTCTAATTATCTAGCTGATTTTGCTGATTTAATGCGAAGCTATTTGCAACATAGTCAAGAAGATGCAGTAAGTTTGTTTGATGAAATTGAGACTTTAGATTTGTATTTAAAACTTGAGAAAATTAGATTTGAAGAAGATTTTGAATTTTCCATTCATTGTGATGCTTCTATCAATAAAGAGCAAATTTATATTCCTTCTTTCTTGTTGCAACCTTTTGTGGAAAATGCAATTAAGCATGGTTTGTTGCATAAAAACGGACGGAAAAAATTGTCTGTTTCATTTGAAAACCTTTCACAATACTCAATAAAATGTGAAATTCTAGATAACGGAATAGGAAGAATTGCAAGTGCTAAATTAAATGAAAAAAGAAAACATCAATCCTTTGCTACACAAGCCAGTCAAAACCGATTAGAACTTTTGAATCAAAGTGCTGAAGATAAGATAGAACTTCAAATTGTTGATTTATATGATGAAAAACAACAAAGTTTAGGAACCAAAGTAATAATAACTATCCCAATAATCAAAAAAATAACATGAATGTTTTAATTGTTGATGACGAAAGTAAAGCTCGCTCATTATTGTCTACTATTTTAAAAGAATATACAGCAGAGGTAACCACAATATTGGAAGCTTCCACTTTACTCGAAGGGGTTGAGGTTATAAAAAACAATAAAATTGATGTATTGTTTTTAGATATCGAAATGCCCCAACATTCAGGGTTAGAGCTTTTTGATTTCATATCAGTTGAAAGTGTAAACTTTGAAATCATTTTCACCACCGCTTACAGTGAATACGCAATTAAGGCATTTGAATTTTCGGCAATTGATTATTTATTAAAACCATTGCGACCTAATAAAGTAAAAGAGGCTTTGGAAAAAGCTTCGAAATCGCTAAGTCAAAATCAATTACAGCAACGATTATTGGAATTGAAAAACAGTTTGTCTTCAGATAAGTTTAGTAAACTAGCATTGCCTGTAGAAGATGGGGTTTTGTTTGTTAAACTAAATGAAATATTTGTTTTAGAAGCAGATGGTATGTATACCACGTTTAATTTGTCAAATAACCGAAAAATATTAATTAGTAAGCCATTAAAATATTTTTCAGATTTATTAGAGAATAAAGAATTGTTTTATAAACCACATCGTTCCTATTTGGTAAATCTTAAATACCTTCAAAAAGTTGTAAAAAAAGACGGAACTTATATCGAAATGGAGAACGAAATGCGTATTCCTGTTTCAAAAGAAAAGAAAGAAGAATTAATTCATTTACTTCAAGATTTGCAATAACTTTTCAGCAGTTGAAAAAGGATTTCCAGCAGTTGTAATAAAAAAGGCATAGTCATTCAATATATTTTTGACTCATATTTTAAAACTTTTATTATGAGAACAAAATTACTTTTAGTAGCAGCCTTATTGTCTTTACAAATTAATGCGCAACAATGTTGGGATAAAATTTCTTCGGGTGCATATCATACCATTGCTATATCTAATGATGGAACTTTGTGGGCTTGGGGTTATAATGATTCAGGTCAACTTGGCGATGGTACATACGTTAATAAAACAGTGCCAACAAAAATAGGTACTGATACAGATTGGGTTTCAATTGGCACGGGTTATTACCATTCTTTTGCCATTAAGTCAAATGGTACCCTCTGGGGTTGGGGCAGTAATGCTTATGGTAAAATTGGATTGTCTGGAACCGCAAATTATTTAACTCCTCAACAAGTTGGTAATGCAACAAATTGGCTTCAAGTTTCTGGAGGTGAAAATTCGTCTTTAGGTATTAAAACTAATGGGACTTTATGGACAATGGGTGATGATAGTTGGGGGCAAATGGGTAATGGTTTAGGTGGTAATCATAACAGTCCAACACAAGTGGGTACAGAAATGGATTGGGCACAGATTGATGCTGGGAGACGTCATTGTATTGCTTTGAAAACTAACGGAAAAATTTACGTTTGGGGTTCTAATGGAAACGGACAAATGAGTGATGGAGGCTTCAGTGCAGTTGTTTATTCTCCGACTTTAGTAACTACAACAGGAACTTCTAATTTTATTAAAGTTGAAGCTGGTGTAAATTCATCATTAGCAATTAAAGATGATAATTCTTTATGGATTAGTGGATTAGTAGGGCCAACAAGCACTACCTTTTTTCAACAATTCGCATATCCAACAACGTGGTCAAATGTGAGTGCAGGAACAAATCATGTTATCGGAGTTAAAAGCGATGGGACTCTTTGGGCTTGGGGAGTTAATGATTATGGTCAGATTTCACAACCTAGTTTTAATTTAGTTAACACACCATATCAAGTTGCAGGAACTAATTTTTCTACACAAATTAGTACTAATCTGTTGTCTTCTTTAGTTTTGAATAACAACGGTTTTTTATATGGATTTGGTCAAAATCACGTAGGTCAGTTAGGCGATGGAAGTTCAATAGGTAAAAATAATATTACTGCGATTTCATGTCCTTCGGCTGTATTATCATCAGAATCATTTGATGAATCAAATAAAGCTACATTATATCCTAACCCAGTTTCCAATCATCTAAATATTTCAACAACTTTTGAGATCCAAAAGTTAGTCATTTATGATGTAACTGGAAAACAAATAAAATTTCAAGACGGAAATACAACTTCAGTTGATGTTGAAGATTTGAAATCAGGTTTTTATTTATTAGAAATCACAATAAATGATAAAAAGGAAGTTAGTAAGTTTATAAAACAATAGATTTTGGGTTTAAGCAAAAAAGTTGTTTCAAATTTTGAAACAGCTTTTTTTATTGAAATTTGATTTGCATTATAGTCGCCATACTCAACGCTTGTGTTTTCATTTGTTCGGCATATTTGCCTGCGAAATGCTCATCAATTGTTGAATTGAAATGCGTTAGCCAAGTATTAAAGTGTTCTTTAGTAAAAGCATGTTTGTCATGAACGTCTTTATGAATCGAAAACATGTTATTGAAATAACCGCCTTTTAAAAATAAAGATTGTTCCCAAAAAGTTGCTAAAATCTCAAAATGAGCTTCCAAATGTTGATCAACAGAAGTTACTTTGGTAAAGAAAAAATTAATCGAATCATCAGCTAAAAGTTTATCATAAAACTTACGCATGATGAGTAAAATATCTTCTCTATTTTCTATGTCGTTCATTTTTTTGGTAATGGGTTAAAGGTGATGGGTAATGGGTTAAAAAAAGGTTTCAAATTTTTCAACTTGAAACCTTTATCTTAATACTTAATTCTCTAATCTTAATACTACATATAAGCTTCAATTGGAGCACAAGAACAAACTAAATTTCTGTCACCATACGCCTCGTCAATACGACGAACTGTAGGCCAGAATTTATTCTCTGCAATATAATTTAAAGGATATGCTGCTTGTTCTCTTGTATATGGGAAGTTCCAATCGTTTGCTGTAACCATAGCTAAAGTATGTGGTGCATTTCTTAAAATGTTGTTCACATCAT
>VFQS010001656.1_pt1 | contig 19912 bp, 19 predicted proteins | sample 3512361 | NCBI WGS metagenome assembly VFQS01 (sample SAMN10412375, study PRJNA504923) | tailings metagenome | isolation source: Relicate 1 Philex TSF3 active mining | place: Philippines
AGGACTAGCTCACCATCACGCAAAGTCGGTACCAAACCGTTGGGGTTTAGTGCTAAAAACTCTGGTGTTTTATTGACGCCAAAGTGGAGACCGGCATCGATCCGTTCAAAGTCGCGTCCTTCAACAAGACCCAGTTCAGCAAATACCCACAATACTTTTTGAACATTAATGGATGATTTTCTGCCCCAAAGCGTCATCATCAGAGACTCCCTTCCGGATCAAATGCAAGTTGCATAAATTGGCTATGTGCAAACAGCAATGGTTGTAAATTTGGATCATGGTCAATCGCTAAAACGCGAGCCACAATAATTTGATGATCGCCACCCTCATGCACCGCAACGGTCTCACACTCGTAATAGGCGGCACAGTCTGCGAGTTGATATAAACCACTGCTATTGATACTGTGGTTAAGTTCAAGAATATTTTTCTTGATCTGCTTAGCAAAAATTAGGGCTAGATCCTTTTGATTGGCCTCCAAGACATGAATCAGCTGTCGTTGTCCAACACCAAAACAATCTTTAAGGTCCGATTGTTTCCCAATGCTCCATAAAATGAGGGGGGGCGATAGGGATACGGTATTGAATGAGCTTACGGTGATGCCGACCGGTTTTTTTTCAGAATTAAGCCCCGTGATTACGGTGACACCAGTTGGAAAGCTAGAAAACGCTTGTCTTAACTCGAGGGATGAGAATTGAGTTTGCAATGAAAAAACTTTACTTGGCTGAATTGATTTTGGTAGTGGGAATAGGAACTAGGGCTTCATTTTCATCGGCTCTGACACATTTAAACCGATAATCTTTGCCTGCCTTGGAAATAAAACTGGCACCCATATAAAAGTCATCTTTACAGACTTTATTTGCAAAATCCATTACTTGCTGAGGATCGGCGCTCGAGTTAATGAGGCGCATATTGCCGAGAGACATCGTTAGCTCGGTCGAAGCGCACGCACTTAAAACAAGGGGGGTCGCAACTATTAATACAATACGTTTCATGAAAAGCCCCATAATCGATCCTGGAACAGTAGGATAAACGGTTTTAATAAAGTACACGCATTCAATATTTAATCTATTTTGGAATCCGCTATGTTTAAAGCCATTTTAATTAATAAAGACGATCAAGGGTATCGCGCTCAAATGAGTGACGTTGATGAGAGCGCCCTTCCAGAGGGGGATGTCCGGATTAAGGTGCATTACTCCACCTTAAATTACAAGGATGGCTTGGCAATTACAGGTAAGGGCCCAATCGTTCGGCAATTTCCCATGATCCCCGGAATTGACTTAACCGGCGAGGTGATTGAAAGTAAGAGTCCTGAGTTTAAAGTTGGTGACCTGGTTGTATTAAACGGCTGGGGTGTGGGGGAGTCTCACTGGGGGGGCTTGGCCCAATTGGCAAGCGTAAAGTCCGAATGGCTCATTCCATTGCCTAAGGCGTTTACATCCAAACAATCCTTAGCCATTGGGACAGCCGGTTACACCGCGATGCTATGCATTATGGCACTTGAAAAACATGGCCTGAAGCCTGCTGATGGTGAAATCTTGGTGACCGGTGCAGCTGGCGGAGTAGGGAGTTTTGCAATTAGTCTTTTGCATCAATTGGGCTACACCGTTGTCGCCAGTAGTGGTCGCCCTGAGGAAGCAGATTATTTGAAAGCACTTGGCGCATCCGAAGTGATTGATCGTGCCTCCTTATCTCAGCCAGGTAAACCCTTGGCGAAGGAGCGCTGGGCAGGAGTGGTTGATTCAGTGGGAAGTCATACCTTAGCCAATGCATGTGCTGCCACTAAAGCCAATGGTGCAGTTGCCGCCTGCGGTCTAGCGCAGGGAATGGATTTTCCGGCGACGGTTGCCCCATTCATCTTGCGTGGGGTTACCCTCTATGGGATCAATAGCGTTACACAGCCCAAGCAAAAGCGTATTGAGGCTTGGGCCCAACTCGCATCCTTGTGTAAACCTGAGCAATTAATGACGATTGCTAAGGAAATTTCCTTGGGCGAGAGTATTCAATATGCTGAGGATCTGATGAATGGTAAGGTACGTGGTCGGGTGATTGTGGACGTTAATCGCTAGAGTTCGCAGTTGACTGTCGTAAGGTAAGCGCCAACCAAACCGCTTCCTTTTCTGCCTCACTCAAGACAGACCAATTTGCAATTTCTTCGATGCTTCGAAAGCAGCCATAGCAGTAGTTTGATCTTGGATTCATTGCACACCAGTTGACGCATGGCGAGCCAATGCTGCCATCAGTATTTCGAATCATTAGAAGTTATCCGGGAAAATATTTCTAAGCCGTAACGACTGATCGTACTCAATGAAGTCAGGAATTTCGCCTGCGAGTAAACGATTCTTATACGATTGCCACATTGCAGGTTGAAATAAATCAGCATGGTGCTTGAGTAACAGATCACGGATTTGATCGTTGCCGAGCAAAAATGTTTTGTAAGTCTCTGGAAAAATATCTTTAGGGCCAATGCGATACCAGGGCTCGCTTGCCATTTCATCATCCTCATTGCGTGGCGCAGGAACTTCTCGGATTTCGCAATCGGTTAAGTATTCAATTTCATCGTAGTCATAAAAGGCGACTCGTCCATAGCGCGTGACCCCAAAGTTTTTATATAGTAAGTCGCCCGGAAAAATATTGGCCGCGATGAGGTTTTTTATTGCTTCGCCGTACTGAATCACGCCATCCTCAATCTCAGCGGGCGAGCCCTCTTGAAGGCGAATATTGAGAGGGGTCATGCGCCGTTCGATATAAAGATGTTTGATGACTAATTCGGCATCAGGGCCTTCGCCACCGCTGAACTCAAGCAATGATGTACAGTGCTCCTCAAGCTCGGCTAGTAATTCGGGGGTAAACCGATTTAACGGAAAGGCAACATTGGAGAATTCCAGAGAGTCAGCCATTCGTCCAACCCGATCATGCTGCTTAACCAATTGGTATTTCGCCATAATTTGATCGCGCGAGGTTTCTTTGGGTGGCGGAAAATAATCTTTAATGAGCTTAAATACATAGGGATAGCTCGGTAGATCAAACACCAGCATTACTAGGCCCCGAATTCCGGGGGCGATTCGAAATTGATCGGTGGAATGCATTAGGTGATGCTGAAAGTCTCGGTAAAACAGGTTCTTACCGTGTTTTTGCAGTCCAATCATATTGTAGAGTTCAGCCCGGGGTTTATGCGGTAAGAGACTTCGCATAAATGTGACATAAGCCGATGGGACCTCCATATCAACTAAAAAGTAACTATGTGTAAAACTAAAAATGAGACGCAGATCGACTTCCGAGAGTAAGATGCCATCAATAACCAATTCACCTTTTGGGTTATGCATCAGAGCCAGCACCAGGGGAGAAATCTTTTCTCCATTAATAATGCGCCCCATGATGTAGGCAGTCTTATTACGAAAAAATAATGTGCTTAAGGTGTGAATCTGAAAATCTGTAGAGCTCGTTGTGTCCGACAGAGACTGCTTGATAAGTTTGGTCGTTAGGTCAAGGTCACGATCTAAATTTTCAAAGGAGTTCTTAAGGTCAAAACTGGTAATCAAACTTTTTAGGACCGGTTGAAGGCCCTGAACATCGCCTGGGTAGTATGCCCGGTAGGACGGCTTTGAGGGCGCCTCATCGTTTTCTAAGTATTCGGTTGATATCGTGGGGCGGACAAAAATAAATTTGTTATTGAAATACCTGCTTGCAAGAATCCGTGTGGTGACCGAGTTAAAAAACGTTTCCGCTAATTCTGGTTGATGAAGATTGGATAGAAGTCCGATGTAATGCAATTTCACCTGTTGCCAAATTTCATCGGACAAGGCAGGCGCATCAAACTCTACCTCCAGATGGTGGGCTGTTTCAATGACCCGTTGGTCATAAAAAGTGATCCGATCACGTAATAGTTGGCGAATACCGTGCCAATCTTCGTTCTCAAATGCTGCTTTGGCTAAGCGGCCAGCGTCTCTAAAAATACTGTAATGGCGCATGAACCCCTGAAGCAGGGTTTGGGCCATATCAAAAGCGACTTGCGAGGATAATAGTTTTGGAAACGGATTGTTCATACTAAGAGTGTATCTAGCAATTAATTAGGATTCAAAGATGACCCAGCCAGGCCCCACAGGCAATAATCATGCAACAAAGCAATTGGTCTATCCATATGGGGAGACCCTAGTAGCACAGGGAGAAACGCTGGAAGTTGCTCCCGGTGTGTATTGGATACGAATGCCACTGCCATTTGCCCTTGATCACATTAATTTGTGGCTCTTACGGGATCAATTGGATGGCCAAGAGGGTTGGACCATTATTGACTGTGGAATTACCAATGACCTTACGAAGTCGTGCTGGGAATCCATCTTTACCAATCATCTCCAAGGACTACCTATTTTGCGGGTGTTGGTTACCCATATGCATCCAGATCATATTGGCCTTGCTCATTACTTATGTGAGCGCTGGAAGGTCGGGTTATGGATCTCGATGAGCGACTTTCTGATGGCTCAATGGTTAAGCAGCAAGGAGGGTGGCGCTGCGATTGGTTCTACGCCAGGTAATGGCGGAACGGCCGATCACTATGCGCGCCATGGCTTGCAGCATGCTGAAGATCTCGAGCGTATTCGTAGTCGTGCTGACTATTACAGTCGCTTAGTGCCTGAAGTGCCCAAACGGTATCACCGTATTATGGATGGTGACCATATTCAAATCGGCGAGCATGATTGGGTCGTATCGATGGGCTATGGGCATGCACCTGAACACGCCACGCTCTATTGCGCATCCTTAGGTGTCTTTATCTCAGGTGATATGGTCTTGCCCCGCATCTCGACCAATGTCAGTGTCTATGATGCCGATCCCGATGCAAACCCTTTGGATCTCTATTTACGATCAATCGATCGTTGGCGCTCATTACCTGCCGATACCTTCGTTTTGCCATCGCATGGCAAACCATTTCAGGGGTTACATGAGCGGATTGAGCAATTGCATGAACATCATCGGGCCCGGTTGAGCGAGACCGTGTTCGCCTGTCAAGAGCCGCGAACTGCCTATGAGATTATTCCAGTTCTATTTCGGCGACCGCTTGATAACCATCAGCTCAGCTTTGCCATGGGCGAAGCTATTGCTCACTTGAACTATCTGTGGCACCAGAAGATCTTGCAGCGCTCTTTGAGCGCGGACGGGATTTGGCGCTTTTGCGCTCTCTCGACTTAGATTCTGAGGAACCTTCGGTGCCCGATGGACTGGGGGGATTGGCCATCGCCTCACCAAAGGATTTGATTGCCATGAGGGTAGCACGCTGCACTTCAAGGGTCTGAATGGTTGACTTTAGAACATTGAGGTTCATACTCAGCCAAGACTCAACGCTTTTGAGATCTTTGATACGCTTATCCAATTCCTCAATATCAAAGGTTGGCATTGCGCCATTAAAGCCTGACATGCCACCACTCATGTCTGGCATAAAAGAGGCTCCGGAGCCCCCAGTCGCATTCTGACCCCACATCGTTTTGAACATTTCTAGGCTTTGGTTAAAGTCAGGTATTGCGCCAAACATATTCTCTCCTCGCGGGCTAAATAATCACATTATCGATAAAATGATGGGTCAATGAAGATTAATACGAGTTCTGCGCCAATGCAATCCCAAGGAAGTCAATCGAAGCCTGCTTTGCCTTATACCCGAGGCGCCATTCTTCCTGCCTTATTAAGAGAACGAATCTTAATTCTGGATGGGGCGATGGGGACCATGATTCAGCAGAAAAAATTTACGGAAGAGGATTATCGGGGTTTAAAAACCACTCAGCGCTTTGCCAATCATCCGATTGATCTCAAAGGCAACAATGAGTTACTGGTGCTTACTCAACCAGAAGCCATCTTGGATATTCATCGTCAATACCTTGAGGCGGGTGCTGATTTGATTGAAACTAATACTTTTGGCGCCACTTCGATTGCACAAGAGGATTACAAAATGCCAGAGCTGGCGCGCGAGATGAATGTGCAGGCAGCGAAGCTCGCACGTCAAGCCTGCGATGAATACTCAACAGCCGACAAACCCCGTTTCGTAGCCGGTGCAATTGGACCAACCCCAAAGACCGCCAGTATTTCGCCAGATGTGAATGATCCAGGCGCTCGCAATGTTAATTTTGATAGTTTGCGTGCTGCTTATCGCGAACAGGTCGAAGGACTCTTTGAGGGCGGTGTTGACTTGCTATTAGTGGAAACCATCTTTGATACGCTCAATGCCAAAGCCGCATTATTTGCGATTGATGAGTTTTTTGAAGAATCCGGTGAGCGCTTACCGGTCATGATCTCAGGAACGGTCACTGATGCCTCAGGCCGAATTCTTTCAGGTCAAACGGTCGAAGCATTTTGGAATAGTTTGCGCCATATTAAGCCTCTGACGTTCGGATTAAATTGCGCTCTTGGCGCAGCATTAATGCGACCCTATATTGCTGAATTGGCACGCGTTTGCGATACAGCGGTCTCATGTTACCCAAATGCTGGCTTACCAAATCCAATGAGTGATACTGGTTTTGATGAAACCCCCGAAGTAACCTCAGGACTTGTCGACGAGTTTGCTCGTGATGGGTTGGTCAATCTGGTCGGTGGGTGTTGTGGAACAACCCCGGACCATATTCGTCAAATTGCTCAGGCAATGACTAAACGAAAGCCCAGGCCTTTTCATAGTGACCGGACCGGGGAAGTGGCATGAGTAAAGCAACGATGCAGCCCATGCGCTTATCCGGGCTAGAGCCTTGTAATATCTCGCCCCAAATTGGCTTTGTGAATATTGGTGAGCGCACCAATGTGACCGGTTCAAAAGCATTCTCACGCATGATTTTGAATAATCAATTTGATGAAGCGCTCGCGGTTGCTCGTCAGCAGGTTGAGAATGGCGCCCAAATGATTGATATCAATATGGACGAAGCCATGCTCGATTCAGAAGCGGCCATGGTGCGCTTTCTAAATCTGATTGCGTCCGAACCCGATATCGCTCGAGTGCCCATCATGATTGATTCGTCCAAGTGGACTGTCATTGAGGCGGGACTGAAATGCATCCAAGGGAAACCGATCGTTAACTCAATTTCGTTGAAAGAGGGTGAGGACCAATTTAGGCAGCAGGCAAAATTGATTAAACGCTACGGAGCAGCCACCGTGGTGATGGCATTTGATGAAAAAGGCCAGGCCGATACGTATCAACGAAAAATAGAAATATGCCAACGTTCATACACGATCTTGGTGGATGAGTTGGACTTTCCGCCCGAAGATATTATTTTTGATCCCAATATTTTTGCGATTGCTACGGGGATCGAAGAGCATGATAACTATGCGGTGGACTTTATCGATGCTACCCGTTGGATTAAAGAACACTTACCAGCCGCCAAAGTAAGCGGTGGTGTGTCGAATGTGAGCTTCTCCTTCCGGGGCAACGATCGGGTTCGTGAAGCGATTCATACGGTCTTTTTGTACCATGCCATCCAAGCAGGTATGGATATGGGCATTGTGAATGCCGGTCAACTTGGCGTATATGCTGACCTAGACCCTGAGCTGCGAGAGCGTGTTGAAGATGTGGTCCTAAACCGCTTTCAGGAGAAAGACGGCCAAACGCCTACGGAGCGTTTACTCGCGATCGCGGATCAATACAAAGGCGGGGGCATCAAGCAAGAGGAAAATTTGGTGTGGCGCGAGGCGCCCGTGCGCGAGCGCTTAACCCATGCACTTGTCCATGGCATTACTAATTTCATTGTGGACGATACCGAGGAACTGCGTGCTGAAATTATGGGTTCAGGCGGGCGGCCCATTGAAGTGATTGAGGGGCCCCTCATGGATGGAATGAATGTGGTCGGCGATTTGTTTGGTGCTGGCAAAATGTTTTTGCCTCAAGTGGTCAAGAGTGCACGGGTGATGAAGCAGGCTGTGGCCCATCTAATTCCCTATATCGAGGAAGAAAAGAAGCAATTGGTTGCGGCTGGCGGGGAGAGTAAAGCCAAGGGCAAAATCGTGATTGCAACGGTCAAAGGCGATGTGCATGATATTGGAAAGAACATCGTAACCGTTGTTTTGCAATGTAATAACTTTGAAGTGGTCAATATGGGGGTAATGGTTCCCTGCGATCAAATTTTAAAGAAGGCGAAGGAAGAAAATGCCGATATCGTTGGCCTATCTGGATTAATTACGCCCTCATTAGAAGAGATGACCTATGTTGCCCAAGAAATGCAGCGGGATGCGTATTTCAGGGAGAAAAAAACCCCATTACTGATTGGTGGCGCAACCACTTCACGTGTTCATACGGCCGTTAAGATTGCTCCACATTATGAGGGCCCAGTGGTTTATGTCCCCGACGCATCGCGCTCAGTTTCCGTTGCTTCAAGTTTGCTTTCAGATGAGGGTGCGAAGAAGTTTGTGCAGGAGTTGCTGACCGATTATGAGCGCATCCGTCATCAGCATGCGAATCGAAAGAGCACCCCATTAATTAGCCTAGAGGCTGCTCGTGCCAATCGTGAGTCAATTGACTGGACGAATAGTCAACCTGTTAAGCCAAAATTCATTGGTCGACGGGTATTCAAAAATTACTCATTGGCTGAGATTGCCAAGTTTATTGATTGGACTCCATTTTTTCAGACCTGGGATCTCGCGGGTAAGTTTCCTGCTATTTTGGATGATGAGGTTGTGGGGGTTGAGGCTCGCCGCGTCTACCAGGATGCGCAAGCCATGTTGGAAAAACTCATTAAAGGCCAATGGCTCCAGGCTGATGCGATTATTGGTCTTTTCCCTGCCCATAGTGATGGTGACGATATTTTGTTTTATGCCGATGAGGAACGCTCGCAACCATTTCTTGTATGGCATAACTTAAGACAGCAAGCCGAGCGCCCCATCGTCGATGGTGTGATGCGCCCCAACCGGTGTTTAGCGGATTACGTCGCCACTAAAGCCAGTGGTGTTCGCGATTACGCAGGTTGCTTTGCGGTGACTACGGGTCATGGGGTTGACGAAAAAGTCGCTCAATTTATGGCTAAACACGATGACTACAGCGCCATCATGCTCAAAGCTCTGGCCGATCGTTTAGCGGAGGCATTTGCGGAGCTCATGCATTGGCGGATCCGAACTGATCTTTGGGGGTATGTAGCTAATGAGCAACTGACTCCAGATGATTTAATCGATGAAAAATATCAAGGGATTCGTCCGGCTCCTGGCTATCCAGCCTGCCCCCAGCATGATGTCAAGCAAGCTATGTTTGCTGCCTTAAAAGCAGACGAAATTGGCATGAGTCTCACAGAGTCATTGGCCATGAATCCTGCGTCGAGTGTGAGTGGCTTCTATCTGGCCCATCCGAATGCGCAATACTTCAATGTCGGAAAGATCGGGATGGATCAGGCGGAGGATTTAGCTAAGCGAAGCGGTCAATCGCTTGATCATATCAAGCGTTCGCTAGCCGGTACTTTGGATTAGTCGTCTACACGCCCCAGACTACTGGCTCCTGGTCTTTTAGCGCCTGACGCAGTAGTTCAAGAAACGGGTAAGCCCTTCGCCCCAAGGGGTCAGAATCGGTCGATTGATCCTCGTCATCACTAGTATCTGAACTAGACGCGTTATTTTGTTTAGCATCAATGGCGGTCTGTAGTCGTTCGATGTATCCCGGAATTTGTTCTGGTAGAAAAATACCCTGATTCTCGAATGGGCGGCCAATGGCATTAAAAATCCGATGCGTCAGATCATCTAGCATAATGACTGGGGCTGCATTTTTGGTCTGAAATTGATGAATCATGCATCAAGCTTACCATCACTGATAAACTTTCATTTCTATGTTGTCCAGCCAAAAAACTCAGCTCACGCAATGCATCACCAATGCTTTGAATGCCTTAGCGCAAGAGCGTGGACTCGCAGCTGGTGATTTTCCGATTCCGCATTTAGAGCGACCTAAAGTTGCTGACCATGGTGATGTTGCGTGCAATATTGCCTTGCAAATTTCGAAGGCATGGAAGTCCAATCCACGCGAGTTAGCACAGGCCATTCTTGGCCAATTAAATCAATTTCCAGACTACGGACAACTAATTGCAAGCGCCGAAATTGCTGGGCCTGGGTTCATTAACTTCCGTTTGAGTCTTGCAGCCAAGTCTACGGTAGTAGGGCTTGTGTTGCGTGAGGGCGCGCGTTTTGGGCGACGGGATAACATGGGTACGCCAGACCCGAGCGTGCCTAAGCGCGCCATGATTGAATTTGTATCTGCCAATCCCACTGGCCCCTTGCATGTTGGACACGGGCGTCAGGCAGCTCTCGGTGATGCCTTAGCCAATCTTCTAGACAGCCAAGATACCAATGTGCATCGGGAGTTCTATTACAACGATGCCGGTGTTCAGATTCATAATCTTGCGCTATCGGTACAGGCACGTTTACAGGGTTTAAATCCCAAAAGCCCCAACTGGCCTAAGGAGGCCTATAACGGTGAATACATTGCTGAGATTGCTGAGTCCTACCAAGGTGCTGGCTATGATCAGTCTGACCTAGAGCAAATCCGTCAATATGCAGTCGCCTATTTGCGCAAAGAGCAAGACATTGATCTGAAAACCTTTGGCGTGCAATTTGACCAATTTTATTTGGAATCCTCTTTATATACCGATGGAAGCGTTGAGCAAGTGATTGGGGATCTTCGGGCGGTTGATAAGACCTATGAGGCAGATGGTGCTTTGTGGCTAAAAACTACGTTAGATGGTGACGATAAAGACCGTGTGATGCGCAAGTCCGATGGCACCTATACCTATTTTGTTCCGGATGTGGCTTATCACATCAATAAATGGAGTCGCGGTTTTGAAAAAGTGATTAATGTTCAGGGCAGTGACCATCATGGCACGATTGCGCGGGTGCGGTCTGGAATACAGGGAGTGGCACAAAAACGGGACTGGCCGATTCCGATCACCTATCCCGACTATGTGTTGCATAAGATGGTCACAGTCATTCGCGATGGTGAAGAGGTCAAGCTCTCCAAACGCGTTGGCTCGTATGTCACGCTGCGAGATTTAGTTGAATGGTCTGGTGGCATTCACCCACAAATGACCGATGATGAGCGTAATTTGGCGCTGCAGCGTGGGCGTGATGCGGTTCGCTTTTTCTTGATCTCGCGTAAACCAGATACCGAGTTTGTATTCGATGTGAATTTAGCTTTGCAACAGAATGATGAGAACCCCGTCTTTTACGTGCAGTATGCCCATGCACGGATTTGTTCGATTCTCCAGCAATGGGGTGGGGAGTCTAGGGCCTTAGAGCATGCCAATTTGAGTCTGCTAGACAGTAAGGCGGCTGATCACTTACTGCGGCGCTTGTCGGAGTACCCAGAGGTATTGGCTAATGCCGCGTACGATTTAGCCCCCCATGCCGTTGCTTTCTATCTGCGCGAACTCGCCGGAGATTTTCATACCTTCTATAACGCAGACCGCGTCTTAGTGGACGACGAGCACCTTAAATTGGCACGCTTAGCCTTGTTGGCGGCTACACGGCAAGTCTTGGAAAATGGCCTAAAAATCTTAGGGGTTAGTGCCCCACAAAAGATGTAATTTCAGCGGCTTACTCGCATTTTTGAGCAAGGGTTAAGATAGAGGACATGGCTGACATTAAATCATCTGACGCACTAGAAAAGCGACATGCGACCCAACTGCTGGGCTCAACTGAGTCTGGTGGAATGATCATGGGTGTTCTGATCGGTGTTTTTGTTGGGGTTGGTTTAGCACTGATTGTGGCGTGGTATTTAATGAAATCGCAGCCGCAAGAAAAGCCAGGGGTTCGAGCCCCAAGCGCCCCCGCTTTTATGAAGCCTCTTCCACCAAAATCGGACAATGAGACCGAGGAAGAAACCGCAGTTGCTGCACCTCAGCTTGATCTAAATAAGCCACTGCAGACTAAGGTTCCCGGTATTGGTGGAGCCGATCCTGCGCGCGATCCAATTGCAGATATTGCAGCGGGTAAGACCCCCGAAGCGAAGCCTGAGCCCAAAGCGGATACCTTATTTTATGTTCAGACCGGTGTATTTAATCAGCGCACCGAAGCCGATGCACAAAAAGCAAATTTAGCGATGCAGGGCATTCAGGCTCAACTGAGTGAAAGCGCAGTCGATGGGAACTCGGTTTGGCGAGTTCGAATTGGCCCATTTAGCAGCATTGAAGATACCACCTCGGTTCGCAGTAAATTAACCATTCTTGGAATTAAACCTACCGTTATTCGTGTAAATCGATCATGAAATCGTTATTCAAAATCCTTGTCCTGATCTTGACCTTATTTGGTCTGCAATCATTTGCGCTTGCACAAGCCCCGATTAAGGTTGAAGAAGGTTTTGATTACCGCGTTTTACCGATTGCCCAGCCAATCGATGTAAAAGGCAAGGTCGAGGTGATTGAATTCTTTTGGTATGGCTGCCCGCATTGCTTTGAATTCGAGCCCGATCTAAAGGCTTGGTTAAAGCGTCAGAATAAAGATGTCGTATTTAAGAAAGTACCCATTGCATTTCGCGATGAACTCATGCCTCACAGCTTATTGTTTTATGCCCTGGAGTCGTTGGGAAAAGGCGAAGCGCTTAATGACAAAGTGATGTTTGCCATGCATCGTGAGAACAAGCGACTCCTCAATGAAAACGAGATTGCCGATTGGGTTGCTGCGCAGGGCGTTGATCGTAATGCATTTTTAGCAGCCTATCGCTCGTTTGCTGTTCTCTCAAAAGCCCGAGCCGCCAATCAATTAGGCAATGCTTATCGCATCGATGGTGTACCAACGGTGGCGATTCAGGGTAAATACATTACGTCGCCATCGATCGCTGGCTCGCGCGCCAAGTCCATTCAGGTGATGGATTTTTTGGTGAACAAAGTTCGCAAAGACGGCTACAAATAGACTTAGATCTTCACAAACCTACGCAATATCCAAAAGTAGATTGGGTATGGCAAGATCCGTAAGAACTTTAAAAAGCCTGAAAAGCGTTTAGGGAAATGAATATCAAATTCTCCATGTGCAATTCCATCTAGGATTTCATTAGCAGCGGTCTGAGCAGAGATGAGGGCCGGCATTTCAAAATCATTTTGAGCAGTTGCCTCGGTTTCCACAAAGCCTGGAGAAATCATATGAACCCCGATACCCTTGGGCTGCAGATCATAAAACAAGGTTTCGCAGAAATTAATCATGGCCGCCTTTGTCGGCCCGTAAGCCAAGGCCTTGGGTAAACCGCTATAGCCTGCAACACTACCGACAATGGCAATATGTCCGCTACCGCGGGCAAGCATTGCCGGTAATACAGCACCAACTGCGCGCATTGGGCCCAAGAGATTCGAATCGACCGTTTTCTCAGCGTCGGCCATATTGAAGGTATCTGCTCGCATCGGAATATAAATACCGGATACAAAAAGCAGCAAATCAATGCCGCCCCATTCCTTCTCAATCTTCTGATATGCCTCTTGAATATCAGCCTCACGCATCACATCAACAGGTAGGATTAGATAATCGTCCTTTGGATGAGTTTGCGCAATTGCCTCAAGGCGTTCGACGCGACGACTCGATAGTGCAACTCGTGCACCTTTTTGAAAAAGGGTCTTGACACAAGCCTCACCAATGCCACTCGATGCTCCGATTACCCATACGCGTTGTTGTTGATAGTTAGTAATCGCCGGTTGTTTCATGACTTGACCTATTTCGGTTGGTGGCTGAGCGTAAATTGAACGACATCAATATTTTGTTCTTTAAAGCCAGCTGCGCAATACATGAGATAAAAGTTCCATAACCGAATGAAAGGCTCATCAAACCCGAGTTCTCGGATTTCAGGGATTTTTTGATTAAAGTGCTCATACCAAATACATAGTGTTTTGGCATAGTCATGCCCAAACGCGAATTCACATTCGATCTGTAGCCCCGCCTGTTGTGCATAGTGTTTAAATGCTTCTCGAGAGGGCAGCATCCCCCCCGGAAAAATATATTGCTGAATAAAGTCCGTGCTTTTGCGATAGCGGTCAAACAGATTTTCAGCAATCACAATCGTTTGAATGCATGCTTTGCCATTTTGCTTCAGGCAGCGAGCAATGGTTTCAAAATACATCGGCCAATATTGCTCACCAACCGCTTCAAACATTTCAATGGAGGCGATCCCATCAAACTGATCCTTGCAATCCCGATAGTCTTGAAGTCGTACTTCATGGCGATTGGGCGACTGTCGATTGATGCGATCCATTGCAAATGACTGCTGTTCAGTCGAGAGGGTCAGTCCAGTGACCTGGTGACCGGCAAGGGCTGCCTCTTCCATAAATCCACCCCACCCACAACCGATCTCAAGAACCGTACTATTTGGTTGAAGTGCCAGAGAGTTTAGGATGTTGCGATATTTTGCTCGTTGCGCGAGCTCCAAGCTTGCATTGGAGTCAGCCTGAAACCAGGCGCTCGAGTAGGTCATGCTGGGATCAAGCCACAGTCGATAAAACGCATTACCTAGATCGTAGTGCGCATGAATATTTTTTTTGCTACCCGCCTTATTGTTTCGGTTTAGAAAATGGCGAAATCGATACACTAGGGACCCAAACCAATTCCCGTAAATGGCACGCTCAAGAATATTGCGATTCTTAACGGCGAGGTCGAGTAACTTCTCAAGATGGGGGCTATCCCAATCCCCGCGGATATATCCTTCAGCAAATCCAATATCACCATGTCGCAAAATATCTTGGAATGCAGACCAGCGATGGAAGCGAATCTCAGCATGTAAGGAATCGGTTCGATTTCCAAATTCACGCTGCTCGCCATTTGGAAAAGTCATCACCAAGTGACCGATGGATAATTGTTTTAAGAGGCGCTCAATGGTCCGGGCGGCGAGGCTTAGTTTTCCATCCGCCGGTAATTTTTCAGTGCGCGATACCGATAATTTGTGGAGCAGGGATTGTCCGGGTCGAATCATGAACTCACTTCAATTCTGGGAGGCGTTGGTTTTGAGTGAAATGGTACCCCCTTTAGCCAAAGTTTGAGGGCTTGCCAATGAATGCGCGCAATCACCCCAAAGGTCATCATCGGGTAGCGCAGCTTCGCACGGCTTAAAGCAGAGCGTGATAGAGGAAAATCTTGACCGCTAATGCTGGTGTAGATCAGTGGCTGATGATCGGTGTAAAGCTCAATGCGACAGACCGAATCCATTTTGCGTTGACTGTCTTTGGAAAAAAGAAACCGAAACCGATACTCGCCAGAGACATCACAAAATGGCGATACATGAAAAATTTTCTGACTAATCAGCGTTTCCCCTGAAAATAACTCTGCACCATCTTTTTTGTGAAGCAGGTAACAATGCCGCTCACCAAAGGTATTATTCACTTCAGCTAAGATCGCTCGTACCGCTTGATGCGCATCCGTGTAGATCCAAAAGCTGACGGGATTAAATACATAACCTAGTACCCTTGGAAATGTTTGTAGCCAAATTTCTCCATCAGGGATTGAAATGCCCTCTTGCGCAAAAAGAGACTCTGCCCAGCTCAGGGAATTTTCCATGCCATGGCCATGATCACGATCGTAAAACGAGTAGAAGGCCCACTGGTTATCCCCCATGCCATATTGCTTGAGAAGATTGGGGTTGCGATTACGCTCTCGCATCGGGATCTTTAATGTGAAGACTCCGTAACTAAAGCGATTGCTGACCGGTCTTAAGCGGCTGTGCTTGACTTGACCAAAATTAATTAGTGGATGCGCCATCGATCGCAATGCTAATGCTTTATCTCAGTTTGCCGATTGCAAGGGCGGACGCTTGAGCGGGGCATGGAGCGAGGCAACCAGATCGGCCGCCACTAATTCTCCCGAGCGAAGACCATCTTCATGAAAGCCGTATCCTGTCCATGCGCCACAGAACCAAATTCCCGCCTTACCTTGAATTAATGAAAGATTCTTCTGTGCCGAAATCGCTTTGGCATCAAAAATGGGATGTGAATAAGAAATCTCTTTAAAGACCAACTCAGGTTTTGGTTCAACCAGAGGGTTAAGGCTCACAATAATCGGTTCTTCATGCAATGCGGCTGGGAGGGGTTGTAGCTTATTGATGAGATAGTCCACGCTAACCGATTGGATCTGATTTTTGGTGTAAGTGGTTTTATAGTTCCAAGCTGCCCAGCAGCGCTTGGTCTGAGGTAAAAGGCTGGCATCACGGTGCAAGACTGCACGATTTGCTTGATAGGGGATGGCGGCTAAGAGCGAGCGATCAAATTCATCAATTCCATGGAGTAGCTTTAGGCTTTCATCGCTATGGCAAGCCATGATGACTTCGTCAAAATAATGAATCCCTTGAGAACTAATCAATTCAATACGCTTATCTGGGCTTTGTGCATCTGGCACATTCACTTTTTTTATCGACTCGCGAATGAACTTAAATCGCTCTGGATGCATGGCCTTGATTAGTCTTGCCACATACTCTTTCGATCCGCCCTTCACCGTTAGCCACTGTGGACGATTATTGACCTGCAAGAGCCCATGGTTATGACAAAACCGCACCATGGTTTCGATCGGAAACTCTAGCATCTGTTGGGTGGGGCAGGACCAGATTGCACCAATCATGGGTAAAAAGTACCACTCCCGAAACGATTGACTAAATCCATGTTCATCCAGAAATGAGGCGATCGATTGCAACTGCTTGGGATCGGCGCTATGTCCAGCGCTTACCTGTTTCGTTGCTAGTGCCGTTGCTAAGCGATTAAAACGTAGGATATCGGCAACCATTCTCCAAAATGCTGGGCGGAGCAGGTTCTTTCGTTGCCCAAATAAAGTATTAAGGTTGTCGCCCGACCATTCTAGGGAGTGATCAATAGAAACCGAGAAGGTCATTTCCGATAAGGCAATTGGAACCTGCAATTCCTCGAATAAACGCGTTAAGCGGGGATAGGTTTTTCGGTTAAAGACTAGAAACCCAGTATCCACGGCGCACTTGATTACACCATTGCGGCCCGGAACCTCAATATCAACGGTGTTGCTATGTCCGCCAATATGCGACGCTTCCTCAAATAACGTGACATGAACCCCTGCATTTTTTTGTAATGCATATGCGCAGCCTAAGCCAGAGATGCCGGCGCCAACAATCGCAACTTTCTTGTGGGGCATGGAATGGGAAGGGGTGTTCACGAGGCTTTAGACTTTAGTAGTTTCTCAATTTCAGAGGTAATCGATTTGCTATCGGGTTTCGTTAGGCTATTAAAGGAATCAACAATATTACCGTCACGATCAATCAGGTATTTGTAAAAATTCCACTTCGGTGTGGTACCCGTTTTGGCAATCAACATCTTAAATAGAGGATTCGCCTCTCTGCCACTAACCGAGCTTTTAGCAAACATTGGGAATTTTACATCGTAGGTATTTTTACAAAACTCCGCGATTTCTTTATTCGATCCGGGCTCCTGTTGTCCAAAATCATTCGATGGGAAGCCTAGAATCACAAAGCCACGATCTTTATAGCGCGCATAAATTTTTTCAAGCGACTCATACTGACTCGTGAAACCACAAAAACTAGCCGTATTCACCACCATGACAACCTTGCCTTGGTATTGGCAAAGATTTTGTGGGACTTCGTCCTGCAGCCTTGGAAAGGTATACGAAAGTGCAGGGCTACACTGATTGGCCGATGGGTTGGCCTGGGCATCATTCGAATTTAGTATGGTCGTTACACCAAACAGAAAAATCATGATTAACCATTTCATCAAGAATCCTCACTTTTAAGCTAGAAACCTTGAAGTCTACCGTCTTCCGCCTTCTTTTGTGTTTTAGGGAAAATTACCCCTTTAATTCAGGATCGGGCAGGGTTTTGGGTAGGAATCATCTAGAATTTGGTCTATGACGCAGCCAATCTTGAAGCCCCCTGCTTTTGAAGCAAAACTATGTGCCGCTAGCGGGGATTTAGAGGCAAAGTTAAAGTCCTTGGCTCGCCCCATGGTTTTTACAAATGGCGTGTTCGATCTTTTGCATCGGGGACATGTCAGTTACTTGGCACAAGCCCGCCAGCTTGGCAATAGTCTGGTCGTGGGGGTTAATTCAGATGCATCGGTGCGAATGTTAGGAAAAGGTGCTGATCGACCGATTAATGGGCAAGAGGATCGAATGGCCCTCTTGGCGGCGCTTGAAAGCGTTGATTTGGTAGTGTTGTTTTCAGAGCAGACCCCTGTCGAGTTGATTCGTACGATCCGTCCAGATATTTATGTCAAAGGCGGAGACTATGCAATCGAGTCTTTAGAGGAAACCAAGCTTGTGAAAGCATGGGGAGGCAAAGCATATGCCATTCCTTTTATTTATGAGCGTTCCACCACGAACCTGCTTGGCAAGATTCGTTCTTAGTTGGTTTTGACTTGGATATTGAGCCAAGCCCAGAGTCCTCGGAGCACCAAACTCGGCATTATTTCTGCGGGGATTTGATTGTGAATCAGCCCATCAAATAAGGTGGCGGCATGACCACCATCGATCCATACACGGTTAACAGCTTGATGTCGCTGTTTAGCAAAATTCATTGCCTGCGCAATCGCCCCCAGATGAGCTAACCGCGATCCTTCATCAATTGCGCTGGCAGTATCTAATCCAATGCCAGTCGCTGCTTGATTAAGGCTCGCTACATTGAGGCCGGCGGTATGCTGCAATAGGCCTTCACGCATTAGTCCCAGACCCGGCAGAATCCAACCACCATAGTGCATTCCATTGCCACCCAGAAAATCAATGGTTGTTGCGGTACCGGCACTAATCACTAAGGTGTTGTCATTGGATAGCTCTCGTGCAGCAATTAATGCAGCCCAGCGATCGGCACCCAGGGTGTGGGTATTTTGGTATTGGGTGCGCAGAGATGGATATGATGAGTTTCCGAGCAGACGAAACTGTGGGCAGTGTTGCCAGGGCTGAAGTAGCTCATTGAGCTGTTGGACTGCGGATTCTGTCGCCACACTGCATAGTCCTATCGCACTTGGGGTTGGAATGGTATTGAGAATGTAATGAGCCAGTTCATCACGGTGCTCTTTTGAGCCTAGTAACTTAGTATCAATGGCACCAGAGTGATCCCATAATTTTTTATCGCGCTCGACGGGATTACGTTTGCTATCCACGCTAGCCCACTTAAGGCGCGAGTTACCAATATCAATCAGTAAGAATGAGCTCATAGATGCTTTCTTAAAGAGACATCTCCGGCATAGATCGCTGTTAACTCAGTATTGCCAGGTTCTTGTAGTAAAAGTGCACCCTCTTCATTGATACCATGGGCAATGCCTGTTTGCTTGACTACGCCAGACTCTGAAATACTCACTGGTTGATCGCGGTAGGCATCCCAAAAATCCCATTGCGAGCGAAAAGGTGCAAATCCTTTTTTAGCAAAGAGCTCTAGATAGTCACCTAGGGCATTGAGGATGGCGAGCCAAACTAAATCGGCTTCCATTGGTATGTGCTTGTGATTGAGTTCCGAGAGTGCGCTAATGGGCAGTTGGGCGGCATCTTCTAGGGATTTGGAATGGCTTAAGTTCATGCCGATTCCAATAATCATCCAGACTGGCTCATTTGGGTTAGAGCCCGAAAGTTTCCCCCCCTCAATTAGAATCCCGCCTAATTTGCGCTCCTTGATCAGAAGGTCATTGGGCCACTTTAGTGAGAGACCATCTTGCCGCAGACTCATTTCATCAAGCCCAAGACTCTTGGAGATCCCCTGGATCACCGCGAGTCCACAAACAAGACTAAGCCCATGTAGCGATTGTTGTGTTTGATCAAAGGGATAAGCGAGTGAGAACGACAAGGAAGAATTGGGTTCCGCAAACCAATGTCGGCCAGATCGCCCTTTACCCTTGGTTTGGTGTTTAGCTAAGCGGGAGACGGGGTCGATGAGCGCCCCAGCGCGCCAACGCGCCATTAGATCATCGTTGGTTGATTCAGTTTCGGCGATGCGCTCAAGAATGCAATTCCAGTTCATTTGTCTATTGTAGAAAGGTCTCGATAGAATGGGTAC
>VFQS010001657.1_pt1 | contig 19909 bp, 15 predicted proteins | sample 3512361 | NCBI WGS metagenome assembly VFQS01 (sample SAMN10412375, study PRJNA504923) | tailings metagenome | isolation source: Relicate 1 Philex TSF3 active mining | place: Philippines
AAGAAAAGCGATTCACCAGTATATTTTCCTTGGGAAAAACTCTTTAGCGAAAGTGATAATGAATTTGACCAGGCTATTTCTTATTGTAGATCAGAACATATAGGTTCTGACACCGTTAAAAAGGCTGTTACAACAGTTGTCAGCGGTTATAATAGTGGAAGTAAATCTGCCTTATGTAATAAGATTAAAGATAAGGCTAATCATATCAGACAACAAATCTTAAAATCCGAAGATATTGATGGTACAAGAACGTCTGTTATTGAATTTTATAAAAATACTTTCTTAAAGAAATTTGAAGGGAAGTTTGAAGGCATAAATAATATTGTTATTCCAGCAAGACCAATTCTCCCTGAATTATCAGCAGAAGAAAGAAAAATATATGGTTCTCCGCCTTCTTCTCCTCGGAGAAGACCAGTAGTTCTTGATGAAGATATTCCTGAAATTGATATAGGTTCTTTAGATGAGCCGGAATCAGTGAGTCCGGAACCTTCTTTTGATAAGGTTCTTGAAGCGCAAGCTATTTTATACGCATCAACAAAAGCTGATAAAGATGGTAAAGTTGCTGCTATTAATATAAAAGATTTTTATGCTATCTTAACAGATACTTATCAAGGAACCCAAGCTGAAGAATTTATGTTGAATAAAGACAACGTAAAAAAAGCAATAACTAACCTTGCATCTATTTTAAAGTCTAATAAGAATAAAATAAAGGGAGTTTCTGATGCAAAGAAAGTTGTGGGTAGTTTAGTATTGAAAAAGAGAGAAGTAGAACCTTTGAAACCTATACCTCCACCGGCTCCACCATCTCCAAAATATGAAGTTCAGCGTCCTGAAGAAAAAATACAATCTGAGATAAAATCAGGGGCAATCACAGAGGATGAAATAATAGCTTATATAAAGAGTAAAGGATGGTCTGTTCCAAGTTCAAAATCAAAAGAAAAATTATGTGATTATGTTTTAAGTAAAATAGCAAAGGAAGATAAGGTTCAAGATAAAAAATACGAGGAGTTATTAGGTAAGGTTGAAGAACTTACAACCAATTTATTTACCCTTATAGATATGCACGAAGAGCGTATTAAGAAACTTGAAAAGATAAAGAAGAAAAGAAAGGTTACTTTTGCAGAAAAAGATGAAATTAAAATTATAGAGGAGGAAAAGAAGGAAATTGAAGAACAAATAACTGAAGTAAAAGATAAGCTTGAAGATGCTACAAAAGAAAAAGAAAAATTAGATACTGAAAAAGAGACTAAAAAGCACCTTTGTTTTAAGATGAAGAAATGGTTAGATGAAGACGATTTTGACAGGGTAGAAGCAGAGAAGGATTTATCTTGTGGTTCTGAGGGTATATGCAATATAGATAAAAGTGAATGTGAAAATTCAGTATCATCTTCAGAATATTCTGTAACTGTAGGTTCAGCTTCAATTAAAGGTAGTAAAGACACAGTTGATAAAATTAAACGTAAGTTTGAAAAGAAGAAGAAGCCAGTAGTTGTTGTTGAAGAAGAGGAGCCTGTGGTGGAGGAGGAAGAAATTATTATTCCTAAGAAGAAACCAATAGTTATAGATGAGGAAGAGGAGCCTTTAGCGGAAACCGGTGCCTCGGGTCCGGAGGAAGAAATACCTGATATTATAAGTGAAGAGGAGCCTGTAGAGGAAGAAGAAATACCTGATATTGTAAGTGAAGAGGAACCTGTGGAGGAAGAAATACCTGATATTTCTTCCGATGTTGAATTATCAGAGGAGGATGAAGAACCTCTTCCGTCAAAGGCTCCTTTTCAAGAAGAACCAATTCAAAAATGTAATACTATTCCTTTAGATGCAGATGTAGATGAAGAAACAAGAGCTAGAGATTTACAGTGCGGAGAAGGTAAAGTATGTAATTTAGAAATGAGTATGTGTGTCGTTGAAGATGACTTGAAAGAGCCTGCTGAAGAGATTACAATTGGAGGTATGTTAGTTAAGGTTGTTGGAAGCAATGAAATTTTAAATAAATTAAAGGAAAAGATAATGAAGAGTGGAGGGGAAATTCCGGCTGAACCAGTTGCAGAGCCGGTTGTAGAACAAGTTGTAGAGGATATTGAAGAAGAACCAGCAGAGGATGCATTTAAGGCAATTATACCTGGAGTAAGACCTACATTAGAGAGTATTATACAAGGAATTAAGAGTATATCAAAGAGTACAAATATAGTATCAGAACAGAGTAAAATTAAGGCTGCAAACAGAAAGTGTTTAGAGAGAATAGCAAAGTGTGCAGGAATTAATATTTAAAAATTATCCTTTAAAAGAAAGAAGAGTATTGAAAAAAGATGGATAATAAACAACTTATTCACATAGCTTGTGAGGGTATTGTGATTGGAAGTGTATCTTTATACTTTGCAAAACAATTAAAAAAGGCTAATAAGGAGATTGAAGAATTAAAAGAAATTATATCAAAAAATCAAGCTGCGAATGAGAAGAGATTTGAAGTTTTATTTAATATCATTGACAGTTTAAATTCCCCTCAGCAACCTAAGATGATGGTAGAACCTGTTAAAAAGAAGGTTACAATTCAACCACGTAAAGAAGTACCACGTAAAGAAGCTCCAAAAGTAGTTCAAAAGAAGGTTGTTAAAGAACCTGTTATTCAAGAAGAAGAGGTTCCAGAGAACTCAACTCAAATTGATGACGATGAAGTAATTGATTTGGAGGAAGAAACAAGGGCATTATTAGAAGAAGATGTTGAAGAAGATATTGAAGCTTAAAAAAGTATTTTATTATATTTAACTATATAATAAAATATGTGGAGTAGAGTAGCTGAAAAAAAAGAGGACGAAACTATAAGGGAAGTTATAGTTGAAGAACCAATTAATATAGTAGAGGTTCCAACTAAGTTTGATTTAGAGTTTAAGAGAGATATTAAGAAGTTTATAAGAGATAATTATGAGATGCTTACTTATATATACAATAAGTGCTTTAAAGATTACACCCATATAGATAAAAAAGATTTTTATATCTTTGCTTATTATAATAGCATAAAATGAGTGATAACGAAGAAGAATTATTTGACCTTGAAAATGAGGAGTTAGATTTATCATATCAAAACGTGTATATGACAAGGCACATTTATGAATATATAAAAGAGATGTGTAAAGATACTGATTTATTCTCTGAATTATTAGAAGATGAATTATATGAGTTTCTTTACCCTGAAGAAAAAAATGATACAATTTAATTTTAAAAGATTAGTTTTAATCTATTAAAATTAACCTATAAAAAAATATTTTTTATTTTATTTTTTTTAATTTTCATCTGTTCTTTTAACCTTAAATTAAAAAAAATAAAATTAATCTTCAAAAAAGCTGACGAAATGAGTTTTTTAAAAGATTTATAAAGAGGCTTAAAGAAAGGGTTTTGTATTAATAAAAACACAAGATGGCTCCTAGAACTCAATCCAAGAAATCTGAAACTCCTGCTCCAGTTACCCCAGTTGTTGAAGCTGCACCAGTTGCTGCTCCACAAAAAGTCTCAAAGAAATCTAAGAAAGAAGAAGCTGCATCTGCACCAGTTGTTGAAGCTACTCCAGCAGTTGAATCAACCGAACAATCATCTGAAAGAAAGGAAAGAAGAAATGTTACTAAAGAAACTTTACACACTGACTTTGAAGCTTTATTGTCAAAGATTAACGCAGAAGTTGATAGATTGCGCGAATCTAAACCAAAGGCTAAAGGTTCTAAATTCTTAAAGACTCTTAATAAAGATATTAAACAACTCCACAATGATGTCTTGAGAGTTACCAAGTTCAAGAGAAATGGTGATCGTAAAACTTCCTCATCTTCTGGTTTCTTGAAGCCAGTTAATATCTCAGCTGAATTAGCTAAGTTTACTTCTTGGGATGCAAACAAAGCATATTCTAGAACTCAAGTCACCAAGTTTATTTGTAACTATATTAAGACTAAGAAGTTATATGATGAAAAGGATAAACGTAATATCATCTGTGATGCTGCTTTGAAGAACTTACTTAAGTATGACCCATCTAACCCACCAAAGGATGAAAATGGTAAAGCAGTTCCATTGACTTATTTCAGACTTCAACAATACTTGAAATCCCACTTCAAGACTGCAGCTGGTGTCTCAGTTGAAGAAGACTTGGAATAAATTATAAACAAATATAAGGTTTAAGTTTAAAAAATAAAAATTATTATTAAAGTATAAACTACTCTAATAATAAGCTTAAAGAAAATTTGTCTTAAATTAAAGAATGGAAGTAGTTGATTATAAAAATATAAAAAGAGACTATATTTACCTCATCCGTGAACGTGAATTTGTAAAATGTAATGAGTTTGTATATAAGATAGGTAGAACTCAACAAAATCCACCTACAGAGAGGATTTCGCAGTATCCTAAAGATTCTGAAATTGTTTTGTTAATCTTAGTAGATGATTGTTTTTCAGCTGAAAAACAACTTATAAAAGTATTCAAGCAACAATTTACTCATAAAAAAGAGTATGGAAATGAATACTTTGAAGGAGACATAAAAGATATGCTTAAAACTATAAAATCAGTTTTATTTGATATTGAAATAAAAGAAAATATTCTTCAAAAGTCTCTTAAATTAACAGAAGAAAGTTTAGACTGTGCTGAAGCACAACTTTTATTGTTAAAAGAAAAACTTAAATTTACAGAAAATGAACTTAAATTAACCCAAGAACTTGTTGAACTAAAAGATAAGGAAGTTTTAACAATTAAAAAAGAATATGAAAAACTAAATTCTTCTATATTAGATTTAGCATTAAATAATACCATTTCAAAAGAAAAAGTAATTATACCTGAAACAAAGAAGAAAATAGTTAAAATAGAAAATGACTTAACAATAAAGTTAAAAAATATATGTAATTATTCTAAAAACATATCTTCTCACGTCTATATTTCATACTTAATAAATACCTTAAAAAATAAGGGTATAGATGTAACAGAAAAAGAGGTTATAGATGAAGTAACTAACTTAGGAGGTCAAGTCTTTGAGAAAAAGGTAGGTGATGAAAGTTATTTTTGCGTTGGTATTAACCCTCTTTAGTTTAATTTTAATTTATTTTATTATTTCTATTAATAATAATAAAATAATGACTTCAGTTGATTACGCAACTATTGACTTTAAAGAACATATTGTCAACAATATAATTAAGCCTGGTTATAAAAAAGAAATTGAAGACTATTCTTACAACAGAGTTATGTGGAAGAAACGTGGTATGAGATTTGAGACTACAAGCAAGATATTTATCGGCTTTGGTTCTATCGCTTCTTTTGCAGCTGGAGTTTATGGTTATCAAACTCTTAGTTTTGTTTCAGGGGCAATTTCAACCATATCTCTCGTTTTCTTACAATATGCTAATTTTTCTTATAAGGAAAGTAAAAAGTGTCATAATGACCTTAATAACCTCCTTGAAAATATAGGCATTAAAAAACTCCCTGAACTCAGCGCTGGAACTCAAGATGATACTGGTATAATGATGAAAAAGTCTTCAGTATCGGTTCCAACTCAAGGTACTGGTTATACCGTAAAGTCTCCATATATTTCTAACCCTATAAATGAAGAATATAAAAAAGATATGTTAATGTTAGAAGCAATTGAAGATAATGATTTAGAAAAAGTTAAAACTTTATATGAAGTTGATAAAATTAAAATACCAACTTCTATTCTTATAACAAGTATTCATAATAAAAATATTGAAATGTTTAAATATGCACTGGAAAAGAAGGTTGAAGATGATTATATAACTTTACCCTTTATTATTAAAGTTGGAGGAATGGAGTATACTAAGGCATATTTTGAGGGAGGATATAGTTACGAACATAGATTATATAATAAGGAAGAAACTCCGTTATATGCCGCTGTATGTAAGAATGACATAGAACTAGTGAAATACGTATATGAAAAGTGCCCTGTGTGGATGAAAGGAAAAGCAGGTGAGGTAGAAGAAGCTCGTAGAAATAAAAATAAAGAAATAGAAGAATTTTGTATTGCTAATGGTGCATTGAAAGAAGAAGTAAAATTAGAAATTTAATTTTTTATCTTACCTTTAAGATAAAAAATGGAAGAATTTTCAGAAAATAATATAAATCATTATTGTGATTTAATAGTTAGAATGAGCTGTAGTTGGATAAGTAAAAATCCAGTCTACTTTGACCGTATTAAAAATTTATTAGAAAATCAAGGAGAAAAATTTGGAGATAATGCATCATTAATCTTAAGGGAAAGAACAATAAAAATAAATGGAAAAAAAGAGAAAGTCTATAAATTACTTAACTTTTGTAAAAAGGATGATACTTATATTTATACAGCTATGAATAGTAAAACTGATGATATTTGTGCTTTTATGGTAGCTAGTGTGAATTATGATAGAGGATATGTCTACGTTGACCGTCTTATAACTAAAAATATAAGAACTGAGAATATAGCCTTACAAAATAATTATTCTGGAATTGGAACAAGAATTATTAATGCCATTAAAGAAGATTTTAATTATGATAATAAAATATTTGGTATAACATTAAGTGCAGTTCCTACTGCAATTGGATTTTATAAAAAAGTAGGATTTAAAGACTTAAATGAGGTCAGTCAAAATGAAAATGATTTCGATAAATTATTTAAAAAAGATAGATACTTAGACCCTGAAATTCCTATTGAAAAACACGATACTCATATGATGGTTTATTATACAGATAAATTTAAAAATATTAAACAAGGTTCAAAGTCATCTAAAAAACTTCAAGAATTAGCTATAATTCATTCACTTTTTTATGGGTCCAAGGATACTGCATTTGAAATAATACAAAAAAGTAATATTAAACCTGACAAGACTTGGAAAAATAAGACATTTTATAAAGAACAACCTAATATTCTATTGGACCCTTATCAAGTGTATTATTTTAAGGATGAATTAAATATTGAAGAAAAAGACTTTAATAATTTGTTAGTTACTACTAAATATAAAATTAGTCCAATATTATTATTAGCATATACTAGAAAAGGATTATATGTTCCTATTAGACATATTTTAAAGATATTTGAAAACATGAATTTTCGTGGTAAATTTAATGATGAAATTATGCCTGAAATATTAACGTTATATATTAATAATACAAACATAGCAAAAAATGAAGATATTATATATGATTTAATGAATATCTTTAAGGCTAAACGTATTCTAAATTCTTATATTGTATTAGCTAAGGTATTATATTCAGGAGAATCAAAATCAATTTTAATTGAAGATATAAATCTTGATATTGATTTTTTATATGAATTAAAAAAAGAAATAAATAAAATTTAATTTTTTATCTTAAAGGTAAGATAAAAAATGCGTAGTCGTAAATCTAACCGTAAGTTAAGCAGACCACTGGGTGGTCGAGGAGCGCGAAGCGCGGGTAATAATTGTAGTAGACCAAGAGGGTTTAGTCAAAGACTTTAGGTCTTTAGTATGATAGCTCACTGTAAGGCTATTGGTAAACAAGAGAACAGGGAAGAAAAATAAAGGAAAATATATTAAAAGCCCAAAGTACCGGACCCGAGGTACCGGATACCGTCGTAAATCATCCCGTAAATAATTATTTTCCAGATAAACCTTTTAATTCTTCATCTAACTTATAAATTCTTTTTTGTGTTTTTAATACTTTAATCAAGACATCAAATACAATAAGTTTATTTGCATCTTCTTCTACCTCATCTTCTGAAATATCTGAAATTAAGGTTTCATTTATTTTCTTCTTAAAATTAGAGTGAAAATATGTGATAAGAGAATAGAAATTTCTCTTGTGCTTTTTATACTCAATATATTCTTCTTCACTTAAATGCCCGCCAAGACCCTTCTTAATTACTTTAAAAAATTCAGAACATTCAAAATGTAATTCATTCATTTCAAGGGCAATATCAACCATTCTTTCTTCATTCTCAATCTCAGCTAAATATTCTCTCTTTACACTATTTTCTTCAAGTGAATTTTCCATCTCTTTTTGTTCCCGTTCTTTCTCTTGATTATGTTTGAGCTTTTCCTCATAGGTCATATCATTCTTGTAACCCATAAGACGATTATATCCTTCATTTTCCGCCTTTAAATATGAAGACTTTTCAGTTTCAATAAAGAGTTGAGTTTCTAAATCTTTTATACGTTCAATTAATTCTTCTTTTGATTGTTCTTTGTAATTCATTTTTTTAATTGAATTAAAGGTTTATTTATATTATATAAATACACTTTTAAATCTTTATTTTTATCAAAATGGGTTTAGACGGGTTTTTAAGTTATGTGAAAAAGAAGCATCCTGGGTTGGTTAGAACCGAACATATTTCTTTATATAGTCATCAAACTGTATTCTTTGATATATCCTCATATATCTATAAATACGTTTGTATCTTTGGAACACACGACGGTAGATGGCTTACTGCAATGCTTCAATTGTTCCTTACTTTCAGGGAGAATAAAGTTAATATTATCCCTATCTTTGATGGTAAACCTCCTGATGCTAAAAAGGATGAATCTGACATGAGAAAAGAACAAAGAAATAAGATTAAAAATAAGGCAGAAAGTCTTGAAGAAGGTATTAATCTTCTTAGAGAAGGTAAAACTCCTGACGAAGAAACAATGACCTTAATTAAAGACTGTTTAAAAACTCTTAAAGAAAAAAATGAAACCACTAAATTAAAGTCTCTTATGAAGTTTGCAAACGAACAAACAAACGAGACTGAAAATATAACTGAAGAAGACTTAAATGAACTTGATATTTATGTGTCTTCATTGAGACGTCAAATGGTTTATATCAGAGACAGTGATTACGGAGATTTAAGAGATATGTTAAATATCTTAGGTATTCCGTTTAAAACAGCTCCAAATGAAGCTGAAACATATTGTTGCGCGATGATAAGACAAGGATTAGGTTCAGCAGTTATATCTTGTGATAGTGACTGTTTTGCACACTTGGCTAAAGATGTTATTTTATCCGTTGATACTACAGGGATGATAGAACACTTAACTCTTCAAGACATATTAGATTCCCTTGAAATAGACGAAGAACAAATGACTGACCTTGCATTTTTATTTGGGTGTGATTATAACGCAAAAAATAAGTTATATAAAGTGGGTCCTGTAAAGGCATTGGAACTTATTAAGAAATATGGTAGATTAGAGAATATTGAGGGTTATGACAAAGAGAAAATAAACAGTTTTATTGAACTCCGTAAATTATTTAGAATAGATTATCCAGCTATGAAGAAGTATGCAAATAAAGATATTGATGAAGAGGCTCTCCTTAACTTTGTGGAAGATAAGAGAATTCGTGTGGGAAGACAGAAGATAGAAGAAGTTGTTAAGAAAATAAATAAGAAAGTAGAGTTGGTGTTTGCAGATGAAGAATAAGTTTTATCGTGTGACGGCACTCCCTTAATATTTTTGTATTTTAATAAATATAAAAATATAAGTAGAATTAAAAACAATAATTACATAATACGTTTAACCCAGACATTCCAATTTGTAAATGTGACACTTCCATTAGCACTAAATAATAATCTTCCAATATTACTCCATTGTGTGGTTGTATCATATACTATATTTGATACGGAAGTAGATGTAAAACCGGCACCCGCAGTCCAATATCCTTGTCCGTTCACAATAGCTGTTGTATCACCAACTTCAACTTTAACCTTCTTTGCTCCTCTATTATTAAATATCTTAATTTTACCCATAGGTTCCCAACCTATAGACCCAGAAACATAATCAAAATAAAATGCACTACTATTAGCCGATGCATATTGAATACTTGGAGACCCTGATGATTGGGTATAAACATTATAGAATGGAGAACCAGATCCTGTAAAGTTATAATTAGGGTATAAAAACATATCGTTATTTGAAGAACTTGCACCATAGCAGTTAAATTCTATCTCATAAACAGCATTTTCAACCATAGTTGTTGATATATCTAAGAAACCTGTAGCTGATGTTGTAGAATAATAATGAACTGTATTATAGTTGTTTAATAAAAGAGGGGAGGCTTGACCTGGATTTCCTCTATTTATAAAATTACCTACAAGAGAAGGTGCGTAAACTAAACTATTAAAGACACTTTCACCGTTAGTATTTATACCACCAGTAACAATAAGAGCACCAGTAGCTGAACCAGTAGCATTTGTGGATGAAGATACACTTAAGTTAGAAGTAGTTAATCTATTATTACCATAATTAAAAGTTAAATTACTACTTCCTGTATAAGCACCGCTTTGATTGAAGGTGACTTGTGTATTTTGTCCGGCTGCAATTTCAGGGGAAAATATTGTTGTGTGAAGATGAGATACAGTTCCATCTCTAAATTCTATAGTAGCATTTCTGTTATTACCAGTAAATATTAAAAACACTTTTATTAAAATACGCTTAGTTGTATCCGATAATGTTGTTGCTGGAACATATAAGCTATTTTGATATAAACCTTGAGTTGTTCCTATAAAAACAGAACTTGAACCTGTTCCTTCTGCTAAAAGGGTTTGATTACTTACACCATCAGCATCAACATAATAAGCTTCAAAATAAAATGCTACTGCAGATGAAGCACTTGCAAATGAAAATAAATTTAAATCCCAGCTTCCCCCTGCAATTACTGTAGAAGGGACACTTCCAGATATAAAATTAGCAATATTTATAGTTGTATTACTTTGATTACCTGAAGTTATTGTTGTCTGTTTTCCTAAATTTGGAACTACCATAAGAGAACCTGTTTGAGCTACAGAATAAGCTCCTCCTGCTGTATCCAAATATAAAGTTAAGTTTGTAGTTGAACCATCTTGACCTGCTGAACCCTGAAATCCTTGGAAACCTTGATTACCTTGAAAGCCTTGATTACCCTGAAAACCTTGAAAACCTTGATTACCCTGAAAGCCTTGAAGGCCAATACTTCCAGTTGGCCCAAGCTGTGTATACATAACCTGTTGAGCTGTTAAAATAACAGAAGGTGCATCTGGTCTTGTTGGAGTTGTTCCTGTTGCTATATATGGAAAGAATAATTCTGTATCAGCAGAATACCAAGCTAATTGTAGATTGTCACCTGCATTTAATGTTTGTATAAAATTCCAAGCTGCTATTGTTTTAGCATTATTTGTGTTAAGACTTACAACTGTATTTGTAGCTGGAACTATTGCATTATTTTTTACAAGCCATAATTCAACATCGTCTTGATTCGCATCATTTTTTTCTGTCTGAATACTAAACTGAATATTATATGTTCCTCCGTGTTGGAAATTAATATAACTTCCTGATGATATATATATTCCATTAGCTTCTGCAGTTGTATTTAATCTCACATAATTTACACTTCCAGCTGGACCTGTATTATACTGTGTTGTTGTATCGTAAAAACTTCCATAATAACCTAAAGCACCACCTGAACCGGTTGGTCCCATTATTCCTTGAAACCCTTGGAAACCCTGATTACCTTGATTACCCTGATTACCTTGAAATCCTTGATTACCTTGATTACCTTGATTACCTTGATTACCTTGATTACCTTGAACTCCCTGTAAACCAATAGGACCTTGTGCTCCTGATGGACCGTTTGTCATTCTTGATAAATTCATTGTAGTTCCTGCTTTAACTGTTATTGGACCTGCTGTTCCTGTTGTATAACAAGCAACGTGAACGTAATCATTTGCATTTAATGGTAAGTATAAACCTATCGGTAAAGCTACAGGTGAAACAATACCATAAGCGGCGTGTCTATAAGAATAAACAGGTCCTGTATTACTATTAATATAAACATCAGTCATAACATTATCTGGAGTACCATTTGAAAGTATAATTAATCTTGCATCTAAATAATAATCACCTTGTTCTAATACTGTAAATCTACCGTTTGTCTGTGAGAATGTTATATTTGATGATGGAGTGTTAAATACTCCTGTTGCCCCTGAAAATGCATATAATCTATTACCTGCTGTAGAAATAGATGGAGAATCAACTGTTCTTGTAAAGCTCATTTTAACGTTAGCTAAACTTCCAACAGCAGCCCCTGCTATACCCTGAAACCCTTGAGGACCCTGGAAACCTTGTGGACCAGTTGAACCTGTTCCGCTACCACCTCCGGAAGGTCCCTGGAAACCTTGAGCTCCTGTAACTCCAACCAAACCTTGATTACCTTGAGCTCCTTGATTACCTTGAGCTCCTTGATTACCTTGAGCTCCTTGATTACCTTGGAAGCCTTGATTACCTTGAAGACCAATAAGTTTACTTTCATCTGTAACATCACCTGCATAACTATAAGAATTACCTGGACCTGTAGAACCTGCTCCTGTTCCTGAATAAACAAATAAATCTCCCCCTGTAACGAGAACAAATTCCCCTACATTACCACCTGTTGCAATAACTGTATTTAAACCAGTGTAAGAAGGTGTAGTAGCAAAAACATTAAACCCTTGACCTGCACCTCCTTGCGGTCCTTGATTACCATTAGTTCCAGTAGTTCCAGCTAAACCTTGATTACCTTGAGGACCGATAGGACCTCCTGAAGGACCAGTAGGGCCAACTATAGTAGATAGACCTACACCGACGCTTGAAGGTCCACTTGTTAACGAAGAAATGAATTTTATACCTGTAGGCATTTTATTAATAGTCTTATATAAATTTTTAATTTATATAAAAATTAAATTCCTTTACCAGACCATATAATTGCATTAGCCATAAGTTTATCTCCATCTGTAGTTGCATCCCAAAAATCACCTCTTGCACTTGTTGAAGGTGGAAAAAAGTTCAAAGCCACTGTTCTTGCACTTCCTACTGTCTTCTTTGCTACAAGTATATTTGCATCATTATATGAAGCCACAGTTGTTCCGCCTGATGTTAAGGTTAAATTTCCAGCTCCATATCTTGATGTACCTGGATTAAAAGAACTTACCCCTAACATTAACGGGTCACTTGAAGTATAACTCCCTAAAGATGTTGAAGCCATACTTTGATTTCCAGCAAAATTTACAGGACAATTTGTATACGTAAAATTTGTCAAGCTTACCGAAGCTATAGCAAACACGCAAATAACCAATCCTCCTCCTGAAGTTATATAATTATTTAAGTTTGTTCCTAAGGCAGAATTACTATAATTACCATCACTAAATATAAATACAGTATCATATGTTGAAGTTGATAAATCACTTCCTGAATAAGCATTATTATTTGTTTGTGTTATTGTCAGTTGAACTGAAGGATAAGTTTTATTTTTACCAGCTGTTATCTTAGATATTATGTCAGCATACCAAGTTAAATTTTCGCTTGGACCTATAACGTTAACTCTTACACTTCTTCTAAAGAATTGTTTTTCATAATTATAATGTTGTAAAATTTCACTATCAGTTATAGCTCTATTATACATTTTATAACTTCCAATTTGACCTCTATAATAACTACCATTTCCCATATTTGTGCTGTCAGTAGGACCTATTGCTTGATAAAAATTAACGGGATTTGTTCTTGCACTTGTCACCCTTGAAATTCTACTACCATTTACAAAACCTGTTAATCCAGTTCCATCATACCTCCAAGTAACACAATTCCAATTTCCATCATTAAAGGAACCAATTGGAGTTGAAAATATACCACTATTCCATACTCCAATATATCCTGTACTTCCAATAATTTCAAATTGAGAATAATGCCAAGGAAGTGCATTTATTGTTGTTTGACCTAATTCACACAGTATAACACCGGAACCTGTTTGACTGAAAAACGAATTTTTAAACCATACCTCTTGAGTTTGAGCGTTAAATGACGGAAAATAATTTATTAGATTTCCAGATATGAGATAGGTATTATTTCCCGGAAGAGTTATACCTCCAGAATAAGCATAAGAATTATTAAGAGTAAAATTATTTTTATTAGGGCTCAAATCATATATAGTTGTGCCTGTTCCAAAATAACCACCTGTTGACGCATAATATACGGGATTATATGTAGCAATATATGTAACAAGATTATTGGGTGAAATTCCCCCATAATTATATATACTATCTCTTTGAAATATCAAAGGCATCTTTATTTATTATTAAATAAAAAAAGATGAAAAACAACCTTAATTAAAATCCTCTTCCTGAAAGAAAGCCAAACCACTTACTTCCACCCGTAAATGTTGTAAAAGACAACATATCAGTAGAACCTGCCGTTGTTGAGAGAACAGGAGTTGAAGGATTACCCCAACTTACTGATGACGGCCAAGTTGCTGTTCTATTACCCGTTGCATCTTGTGTTAAGAATAAATTTATAGTTGTTAAAGTTCCAGTTGGTGCTACACCGCTAAATGTAAATGCAGTTGTTGCGGTTGCTAATGTAATACCAAAATTATTTCCTGTAGAACAATTTATAACATAAGAAGAACTTGATGATGTTCCTATAAATACTGTTTCTTTATAGTTTTGAAATATAGGGTTAATTAAAGACCCAGATGTCGCGTATGAAATATTACCACTTATGTTTAAAGTTCCTGTTATACTTACCGCACCAACAACATCAAGAGGAACTGTAGGATTTGCCTTTCCTATACCCACACTTCCTGATGAATAATATATTATACCTCCTGTTGATGAAATCCACTGAGAAGTTCCTGTTCCACTTCCTGCTCCTGCAACACCTTGAAATCCCTGATTACCTTGAAATCCTTGATTACCCTGATTTCCTTGAAAGCCTTGATTACCTTGGGATCCATTTGGACCAGTTAATCCTACACTGTTAGCACCTAAAACTTCTATCATAGTCATATTACAATAATCTCCTGTATCAACTGTAACGCCTGATGGAATACGAATAGCCCCTGTATGAAATCCTGCTGATATACTTTCAATATTAAAATAAGAAGGTATTGTGAGATGAAAATTCGCACTATTAAAATAAAACCTTGTATTTGCAACAGAATTACCATCTATCAAAAAATCAAAAGTATATAGTCCAGAAGAAGTTGAAAATGCTGAAAAACTTGTATTAAATAATAATGTTCCTCCATTTGAATAAAATTGTCTAGTCCAATTTGGTACTATTGCTTGACCTGAAGTTGTTGTTGATTGAACACTATCCAATAATTGAACCATCTGTATAAAACCTCCACCAGGTCCTGTAGGTCCAATATTACCTTGAAATCCTTGAGCTCCTGTAGTTCCAGCTAAGCCCTGATTTCCTTGATTACCTTGAAATCCTTGAGATCCTGTAGTTCCAGCTAAGCCCTGATTTCCTTGATTACCTTGAAAACCTTGATTTCCTTGAAAACCTTGAGGACCTATAGAACCTTGAACTCCAACAAGTTTACTCTCATCTGTAAGATCTCCTGCATATGTATAAGAATCTCCTGGACCAGTAGAACCTGCCCCTGTTCCTGAATAAACAAATAAATCTCCCCCTGTAACAAGAACAAATTCTCCTATATTACCTCCTGTTGCAATGACAGTATTTAAACCAGTATAAGAAGGTGTAGTAGCAAAAACCTTAAATCCTTGTCCTACAAGACCTTGAAACCCTTGATAACCATTGGTTCCAGTAGTTCCAGCTAACCCTTGATTACCTTGAAATCCTTGATTACCTTGAAATCCTTGATTACCTTGAAATCCTTGGGCTCCGGTTGAATTTGACCCTTGTATCCAACCATTACCATTCCAATAGTAAATTATATTAGTGTCTTCATTATAATACATTTGACCTTTTACAACAGAAGAAGGTTGCGATGAAGGTATAAAAATTAAGTTTGAAATATAAGAGTTTGGGAGACTGCTAAATACTCCCGTAGGATTTGACCTATTAACAACTGTATAAATAGATGGTGTTGTTTGAATACTCATTTTATCTTATATGCAATAAAATAAAATTTAAAAAGGTTTACTACTGTTCCAAGTAACTCCGTTATTATTAGTCACAGTTTTATTTAACCCAGAAGAATCTTTTAATAATTCTGATGAGGATGAAAATAAAAGTAATAATTTAGTTTGAGCTAAAGGTTGTAATATTGTTGTTGGTTTAGGAAAATTAGATGTATATACGGCTGAATTTGTCCATCTAAATTGTGACATATAACCTCCAAAATATGTGTTAGAAGCACCTTCACTTCCTATGTTTAAAGATGATGATGTATTTGTTATATTTGCGTTACTTGTAGACGTTGATATTGATGTTCCATTTTGATAAGCAGTTAGACTTGTTCCACTTCTAACAACCGCAAAATGGACCCATTGATTTAAATAATTACTTAATGAAACACCAAAAAATGTACTTCCATTCAACCATAAATAAAATGAACTAGTTTCTATACTTACACCTAAAGCTGCTGATGGAAACGCTCCTACACTAAATACACGAGGATATGAGGAAGAAGTTCCCATATTTTGCCACCATTCAATTGTAAAGTCACCTGTTCCTACAGCCCAATCACTACTTGCAGCTAATGATAAATACTGAGAGCTTGTATATGTAAAAAATGCACTGAAAGATAAGGGTGAAAAAAATTGTTTCTCGTAATTATAATTTTGTAGAATTTCACTGTCATTTATAGCTCTGTTATAACTTCTATATACTCCCATTAATCCCCTATAATATGCGCCATTTCCCATATTTGTTGTATCAGCAATACCTAAAGCTGGATAATAACCTGGAAATACATTTTGTCGTGTAACATTAACTGACCCTTTTTTTACCCCGTCTAAATAACCTGATAAAATACCGCTTGATTCATATCTCCAACCAATATGATGCCAATTCTGGTCGTTAAATAACCCTAAATTAACTCTTTTCGTTAAAGAACCATCCCATACAGAAATTGTTCCTGTATTACCGATAATTTCAAATTGTGTAGCGTGCCAACCTAAACTAGGAGGTGCGACTCCTAATTCATCAATGATAACACCCTGTGTACCTGTATTTGTATAATATACATTTTTAATCCAAACTTCTTGAGTTTGATTAAAGTTAGAACCTGTTAAATAATTAATTAAATTATTAGATGATATTGCATAGCTACTTGTCCCGTTAAAAGATATACCTCCATTTTGACCTACAGCACCTGTAAATAAGGTAGAAGTAAGGGTCATATTATTACCATATCCTGATAGGTCTCTCCAGACAGTTCCACTTCCAGTATAACTTCCAGTATTATAAGTATTAACATTAATAAAGATATTATTAGGAGAAACTGTCCCATAATTATAATAACTATTTCTTTGAAATGTTAATGGCATTCTTTTATTTATATAAAAATATTTTAACTTGCATTTATGCTTTTAATATTGTCTCTTTGATAATTTCCCTGTAATAACCCTACTAATTGAGAGTATTCATAATCATTTAATTTTTCCCACCTTATATCATCTGATGTGATGGGACTTACAGGAATAGCTTCTTCCAGGTTAATTTGAGGCGCATCTTTCCAATAGTCAATTTGATTTATGTATCTGGTGCCTGAGCTATGCTCGGAGCGACTTTGTCGCGATTGGGTCCAGTATCTGTGGTCATTTTTTAAAATGTCAGCCCATCGGTCTGCTGATATAGTTCTAACGGTATCGTCAAGGGTAAATCTTTCTTTTCTAAATATAAAAAATAAGGCGATAATTATGAGTATAAACACAAAGTTCATTTTATAAGTAAAAATGAAAATTTAAATGATTTTTAAAAAATAATTTAAAGAATTAAAATATACTATTAAACTATTAAAGTTAACCCTCTAAAGATGTCTAAACAAACCGCTCAACAAAAAGAACAAATGAAGAAGTTATATGAACGTAACAGAAACACTCAACCAACCCTCATTGAAGATTTTGATGTTAAAAATTTAATCTTTGACGAACCTATGTTTGGTCAAGTTCCTAACCAACCTATTAAGTTCCATCGTATTAACATGGGCTATAGAAATCCTGATGGTACTGATGGTGAATTAGTCTTTGAATTAAAGGACTATTCGTCTTTTGGTATTCAAGAAAATCGTGATGCTAAGACCCAAGAACTTCAAAGTTACTCTGTTGGTATCACTTTCGGCGAATACAAGCAAGAACCATCTGAATATGACCTTAAAGCAGTTGAAGTTTTTGACGCCCTTGTTGCAAAGACTAAAGAACATTTATTGAAGCCTGAAGTTTACAAGGCTTGTAAGCTTAAGGAATTATATATTACCGATTTAAGAACTATGGCTCCTCACGCTCAAAAGATAGATAAAGAAACACAAGATGTTGTTGAAGGTTCTCACTATTCAATTTATCCTAAATTAATGTGGTCTAGAGAAAAAGAATACTTTGATGAAAAGTCTGGTGAGACTAAAGTTGTCCCTTCTAAATTTAAGACAGAATTATGGGATGATGATGAAGCACAACTTGGTAATAAAGTTGTATTGGACCCAATTGATTGTATTGGTAAAAGATGTAGAATCAGACCTTTCGTCAAGGTTAAGGGTATCTTTGTTGGTTCTAAGATTAAATTACAGCTTGAATTATATGCAGCTGGTATTGCAATCCAAAAACAAGAACAACAGTCTGGTTATAAGTCTATGTTTAGATTTTCTGCAAAACCAATTGAAACCAAGATTATTGAAGATGAAGAAGAAGTAAAAGAAGAAGAACCTGAAGTATTTACAGTTCCAGTCAAACAAGTTGAAGAAGATATTGCAGTATCTGAAGATGAAGAAGAAGTTAAACCAAAACCTAAGGCTAAAGGTAAAGGTAAAAAATAAGTATAAGTGAAGTGCAAATAATATAATGAGAGTAGCAAAATAATAATTAATTTTTAATTTATTCAGTTTAAAACTAACCTGAATAAATTATTTTAAAAAGAAGCTTAAAGAAAAAGAATTATATTAATAAAATTAAAAATGTCCTTCCAATTAGATTTAAATTCTGTTAAAATCGTTGATAGTTTAAATGACTTGTCAATCTACCATTATTTAGATTGTGATGTTAATACTGATTCTGAAACTAAAAAGTACCGTGGTGTTGTTATGAATAATGAAGGTAAGACTATCTGTCGCTCCTTTGGCTTTACCCCTGAAATTGACGAAACCGATAGTGAATTAATGACTTCTGTTGTAGAACCTTTCCTTAAAGAACAAGTAAAATTTTTAGAAGCTTACGAAGGCACTCTTTTAAGAGTTTTCTTTTACGATAATAAATGGTATATTTCAACCTGTAGAAAGTTAGATGCATTCAAAAGTAAATGGGGTGGTAATAAGTCTTTTGGTGAACTTTTTGAAGATTTTGTAGAACAATCTTTTACTGATTTTTGTAAAGAGTTAGATGAGACTAAGGTTTATTGTTATGTTTTAAGAACCTATAATAAAAACAGAATTGTATGTAATGGTTACGAAACTCCTGATTTATTCCTTGTTGGTACATACGATAATGGTGATTTTGACAAGTTCAACTTTGAAAAATGTACTGTTCCATTAGTTCATAATATTAATACTATGGATGATTTAAAGGCGCATATGAAAAAAATTGACCCAAGTAAATTACAAGGTGTTATTTTAATGAATGAAAAAGGAGAGTGTGTTAAAGTTATGAAACATGAATATGTTGAAGCTTTTAAGTTAAGGGGAAATCAACCTAATATTTTGTTAAGATATATTGAGCTCCAACAAGAAGGTAATCCAATAAAGGTAGAAACATTCTATAATATGTATCCAGAACAAAAATCTCTTATTTCAGGTTTCACAGACGTTATTGATGATATCTGTTATTATGTCTTCCGTAAATATAGAAATAGATTTATTAGAAAACAAGTGTCAATTGTACCTTCTGACTTATATTATATTATTAGGGAATTACACGACAGTTATTTGAAGGATAGAACCAATATTGTTACACCAGAAAGAGTTTCAACCTATATTTTAGGATTAGAACCAACAAGATTACTTGGATTATATAATTCCTATATGAAGCGTAAAGAAGAGA